>Ga0210384_10000919_pt1 | contig 42133 bp, 34 predicted proteins | sample IncBWH2MmetaG_FD_160574 | JGI IMG/M metagenome (GOLD analysis project Ga0210384, IMG submission 160574) | Forest soil microbial communities from Barre Woods Harvard Forest LTER site, Petersham, Massachusetts, United States - Inc-BW-H-2-M | ecosystem: Environmental > Terrestrial > Soil >... | reverse complement strand
ATCGTGCGAGCACGCTCGAACCGCCCTTCACATTCTCTCCCAATTTAACGAGTATTTCGGCCTCTTTCGGGACCCAAACATCCACTCGGGAGCCGAATCTCACCAAGCCGATTCTCTCGCCTCGCGCCACCCGCTCCCCTTCTTTCTTCCAGCTCACTACGCGCCGCGCGATCAAGCCCGCGATCTGCTTAAACACCATCTCTCCCGCGTCCGTTGAAAGCGTAAACACATTCTGCTCGTTTTCCGTGGAAGCGCGCTCGCGCATGGCTGCAAGAAACTTGCCCGGACGGTATTCCATCTTGGTGATAACCCCCGCGGCAGGTGCCCGATTGACGTGCACGTTCCATACTGCCAGAAAAATGCTGATCCGTTTTCCAGGCCGCCCGGCGTCCTCCTCATCGGTTACCACCACCACCCGCCCGTCTCCCGGGGAAACGATCGCTCCGGGTTCGGCCGGAATGTCGCGCTCCGGATCACGGAAAAATGAGAAAACAAAGATCGCCAGACACACCAACACAATCGCCGCGATCGTCCACTGCGCCAGATACGCCGCGCCCCCCAACCCAAGAAGCGGCAACCCGAAGTAATAGCCCTCTTTTACCATGCCTAGAGAGAATATACCTCATCAGCCTCGCCCGCGGTGTAACCGCACGGGCAAGCTTGGCCATTCTACGACAGAATTTTCGGGATAGCGGGCGTTATTGCGTGTACTGAGCCCGCGCGCGTTGGATACGCAGGGCAATCCGTTCCATCTCGTCTTTGCAGTGGAGCTTCATCTTCTTCAGCTTGATTTCTTCCAGGAGGTCTTCTGAACTGAGGTAACTGGCGGTGGAGATTCGATGCAGTTCTGCTTCGTATTTCGAGTGCTGCTCGGCCAGACGCTGATACTCGGCGTCTGTATCGAGGAGTATGTCTCGAGGTGCCCGCTGTGCGGTTGCCATGCGTCCTCCTCACAACTGCGCGAATTGAATTGTGAACACTACATGAACGCAACGATAGCACTCTGAATGGCGGCGTCAAGAGGCAACTCGTAGGAATGTGGTCCTAGCCTGTGAGTTTTTTCTCCATCGTCACCGCCCCTTCGTCCGGCTCCCGGTAGTACCCCCTCCGCAATCCTGTTTTGGCGAAACCGTGTTTCTCATAAAACGCGATCGCACCCGTATTCGATTCTCGCACCTCGAGATACACGCTTCCGACGCTTCGTAGCGCAAATTCCACAAAGGCCGCCGCGAGCAATGCAGTTCCCTCCCCCTTACGCCTGTCGCCAGAGCCCACAGCCAGGTTCAGCACTTCGGCCTGGTCTCCAGCCCGCCTCCCAACCAAAAACCCGCTTATCCGTCCATTTGTTTCGAGCACCAGCGCCAGCGATCCGTTCTCTTCCGCGAACTTGCCGTAGCTCTCTCTTGACCAAGTCGCGGCCTCTGGCGCCTGGTTCCCGATGGCCGTCACCGCATCCACATCTTCCGGCCGAAATCTTCGCACACTCTTAACGGCATGCGTCTTCCCGATCTCAGTTCCCACGGCGCGGCCCGCCCTTCCAGAAGACCTCCGCATCGGGCCGGCGCACGTATTCCGCGTCCAACCCAAGCGCATCCGTCAAACGCCCTCGCAGCGCACGCATTCGCCCGATTCTTCCAATCGTTGGCGCAAGCACGTTCGTACTCATTTCAACGCTCTCACCAGCCTCGGCGCGCGAGCGCCACGAATCCTCGGTCGTCACTTTCTCCGGGTCCATGGAAATCCAGTTCACCTGCTCGTTCGCGGAACGCTGCCGCACCCAATCCAGGAACTCCCCGGGAGCCGCAAGCATCTCCGAATCTACTGGCGTCAATGCCGGGCCTTCCCTCCGAAACAGCGCCCCAAATACTTGATCCCGATGCGCATCTGCGAAGGCCGCCACATAGGCACCAGCGCCGGAAGCCTGTTGAGCCATGGCCTGCAGCCTGGAAACACCGGCGATGCCTCTTCCGTAGGCCTCGCTCCACGCCTTTGCCGTGGTCAACGCGATCCGTACTCCCGTAAACGACCCCGGTCCCGTGGCCACCGCAAACACCTCAATGTCACGAATCCCCAAACCGACAGCCCTTAGTGCCTGGCCCGCGGCAGGGAGAACCCACGAGGAATAGTCAGACGTTCCCTCGTGCGCAATCGCCTTTAGTACCTCGTCGTCCCGCAGAACAGCCAAACTACCCCGCGAATCACAGGTATCCAGCGCCAATAGAATCACGCGCGCATTCTACCGTACACGAGCGTCACTTTCAGGAACCACTGGCCCTCAAAGCCAATTACCGAACGGATGCAACGCCTGTTGCAGTCTCCGAACCGCTTTCGCAGGAGCGTCCTCGAGCAATTCTACTGCCAAATTCACATCTAATTTACCCTAACTCCATGATTCCACTGGATATATCTTGACTCTTGCAACACATACCCTTAAACTCCGTAAGTGTCTCAGGGGGCATCTCGATCCATGGACTACAAAATCGGTGATAAGGTCGTTTACCCGAACCACGGCGTCGGACTTGTAGAACAGATTAGTTACGGTGTCTTAAATGGTAGGACCGAGCGTTACTTCATGATTCGCATCGTTTCCAGCGGCCTGCGTGTCATGGTTCCACAATCAAACGCAGAAACCGTTGGCCTCCGTTCCGTGATTCGTTCCACGGAATCCACCAAAGTCCTTGGCTTCCTCGAAAAGGGCAAGCTCAATTCTCACCACGACTGGAAACACCGCTTCAAGGAAAACTCCGAGCGCATGCGCACCGGTTCCCTCCTCGAAGTCGCCGTCGTTCTCAAGAGTCTCGTTTCCCTCAGCCGCAGCAAGCCCCTCTCCTTCCGCGAAAAGAAAATGCTCGAACGCGCGAAGTATCTCCTAGTCAGTGAAATGGCCACCTCTCGCAACACCACTGCGGAAAGCGCAGAAGCCATCGTCGTGAAGTCTTTAGCCAAAGCCAAGCTCCAATTCCCGGTCATGACCGAGAAATTCGAATAATTTTTCGCCCTTGTGGGGCGCAGCCCACTGCGCCCCAGTTCAGCAGCACTCGGATTTTTCCGGCGGGCCTTCACCAAGCCCGCTTTTTTCTTTTCCCGATAGATGCCATGCCCCTCGGTCTTTTCTTCTCAGCTGGGTGCGTTCGGTTTCCTCTCTTCCCACCCAACCCCAACCTGCGGACAATCTACGATCACCAAAGGAATGAAACGTCTCGTTCTTCCATTTCGTCGTATACTCGGAAGCGTTGGCAGGGCCCCGCTGCCCCTTCACGGATTCTCAAAGCTCCTCCTCTTCTGCGCGGCTGGAGGCAAGCTTAGGAGACAACCATGAAATCCAGCCTTTTGCTCGCCGCGTTTTTGCTCTTCGCAACTTCCGCGCATGCTCAGCACTCTCACCGGCCTGCCATGGGTGGTGGCAATGGCTCTGGCTTCGGCTATAACGGGGGCAATTGGGGTGGAGGGTGGGGCTCGAGCTTCGGCTCCCATGGCCGACCGGTCCGCTACGAAGATCCGCGAAACTATTCCGTCGAATACGCCAGAAACGACGGTCCCTTCCTTCCTTCGACCTTTATGAAGTATGAAGACGCCGTCGCTCTCGGCCAGCAACAACTTGCGGCCGCCGAAAAAGCGTCGCAGGATGACGACGGCCCCTCACTGGGAGATGTGGCGCGCTCCTATCGGGCCGCCAGAGTTCCTACCCTGAAGCTCCAGTCCCGCGTTGTGCAAGACAATTCAGGCAGGCTGGAAGTCTGCAATTTGAACGGTAACGATTGCCACCGGCCTTGAGGCGCGACTGCCAATAATCTCCGCACCCATTTCCGAGCGACTCTCCGCGTATCTTCGTCCGCTCTTTCTTTTCTTATCCTCGATCTCTATCTCTCAACCACTCCGCCGAGCGTGACTCCCGCGGCGCGCAAGGCCCGCCGAACCTCCGCAGCTATCGCCGTCGCCCCAGGCGTGTCCCCATGAATACAAATCGTCTGGGCCTTGAGCGCCACCTCGCTGCCGTCGCTGGCCTTCACAAAACCTCGTTCCACCATACCCAGCGCTTGTTGCGCCGCTTCCTCGGGATCGCGGATCAAGGCATCCTCAAATTTCCGTGATCGAAGGGTTCCGTCCGGTTCGTATCGCCGATCAGCAAAGGCCTCCGCAGCAACATGGAATCCCGCTTCCCGGAACACGTCCAGCATCGGCGACCCCGCCAACCCCACCATCAAAACGTCGCGGCGCCATCGCGCCACGCCCGCGGCGATCGCCGCGGCAAGCTCCCGATCCCGCACCGCCTGGTTGTAGAGGGCTCCGTGCGGCTTCACGTGTACTATCTGCGCGCCGCAACTTTCCGCAACTGCGGCGAGCGCTCGAACCTGTTCAAACACGGACTCGGCAACCCGCGCTACTGGCAACTTCAACTCCACCCTCCCGAAATTTCGACGGTCCGCATACCCTGGATGCGCACCGATGGCGACGCCGTGCCGCAGCGCCTGCTCAACGGTCAAGCGCATCGTCTCTTTGTCACCCGCATGCCCGCCGCAGGCCACGTTCGCCGACGTGACGGACCGCAGCAAAGCCTCTTGCCGGCCATCGGCAATCGCCTCGGGCATTTCGCCCATGTCGCAATTCAGATCGATCCTTAGCGGAACGCTCTTCATCCGAGAATCAGCTCCTTCGACGCCAGCAATTCCTCCTGCTCCACCAAAAGAGCTCTCGCCGTTTCCATTTCTACCAATTCGAAGCGAATCTCATCGCGCGGCCGCAGTTGCCCCAGACTGCTCATATCCGCAGAAATCACATTGGCAATCTTCGGATACCCGCCGGTAGTCTGCTGTTCCACAAACAGAATAATCGGCAACCCGGATGCCGTAATCTGCAGCGCGCCCAACGAGACGCCCTCGGAAATCATCTCGGCGTCCGGGGCCGGCGCAATTGCTGCACCCTCCAGCCGCAACCCCATGCGGTTGGATTCCTCCGTCACACGATACGTCCCAGCATAGAACATCTTGCGCGCCTCCTTTGAAAACCAATCGCTCTGCGGCCCGGCCGTAACGCGCAAGACTTTCCTCGGCGCCAGTTTCTCCAGCGCCCGCCTCGCAAGATCTCTTTTCCGAAAAGTCCGAAAACCTTCGATCGCCCTTCCCAACTTCAACACGTCTCCTTTCCGCAATGCCCTGCCCTCAAATCCGCCGAGTCCGCTTAACAAGTGCGTCGACGCACTCCCCAAAAAGGATTTCACATCGATTCCGCCGCGCACGCTCAAATAGCACCGCGCTCCTGCCCGCGTCGGCCCCAGTTGCAGAGTCTGCCCCGCCCGAATCTCAACGGAGCTCCACGTTTCCACACGCCGATCGTCCAAGGTCGGCGCAAAATCCGAACCCGTGAGCGCCACCACGGCAGCCTCCCGGAAAAAAAACGATCCGCCAAGCAGCGTCATCTCCAACCCGGCCGCGCCCTCCGCATTCCCGGCCAACCGGTTGCCAACCCGCAGCGCAACAGCATCGGCCGCTCCCGACGGCGAAACTCCCATCGGCCCAAATCCCTCGCGCCCCAAATCCTGCACGGTAGTCAACAATCCTGGAGCTCGCACCTCAATCAAGCTCATGTGCTCTCCAATTTCGCCTTCGCAAATTTTTCCCGCGAAATCGGCACAAACCGCACGCGATCGCCAATCGAGAGCAAGCTCATCTCCGCCCTTTCGGGCCGAAACATCGCCGCCGGCGTGCGCCCCAGCAGTCTCCAACCTCCGGGGGTGGAAACCGGGTACACACCCGTCTGGCTTCCCGCGATCCCCACACTCCCCGCCGGAACGCTTCTCCGCGGCATCGTCAAACGCGGCGTGATTAGCGCCTCCGGCAACTCCCCGAGATAGGCAAAGCCCGGCGCAAACCCCAAAAAATACACAAGATAAGGAGTCGAAGCGTGTAATTCGATAGCCTCTGCTGTAGTGATTCCATGCAACTCGGCGACTTCCTCGAGGTCCGGACCAAACTCCCCGCCATAACACACCGGTATTTCCACCAACCGCGGCTCAGGCAGCGCCGCCTTCTCCATCCGCTCGATGTAACCGCGCACAATTTCTTCCAATTCCTCATGCCGCAACAACATCGCATCAAATTTAATTAGCAAAGAACAATACGCCGGGTGAAGATTGCGCACTCCCGCAATGGGCTCCAAATCCGTCATCCGCAGGAGTCTGCGTACGCGCTCGTTACTTTCAATGGTGATTCGATTTTGTAGGCGCGGGGCTTTAGCCTCGCTTTTCTTCTCGTGTGGCCCAAAATAAACCAGCAGCGACCGATCGCTGGCCATGTGAAACTGCACGCCGCGGCTTGAAGAATCATCCATGGCCGCGAAGTATACCGCAGGCACCCTGAACCCGTACTGCGCGGCTATTTTCCGCTAGCGATGCCTTACAATGAAGGCCAGCGGTTGATTCCCATGAAACTTTTGCTGAGCCTGCTTCTCTTTGCTGCAGTTGCATCCCTGGCCGCCTCGTCCGGCTTCCACGCGAATCGGCAGACACCCGTGCAATCCGCATTTCCCCCGCAAGGCGTCCCATTCGCGCAATTGGTTAGCGCCATTCGTCAAAAGGCCAAAACGCTTGAGAATTCCTCCGGCATGCGTCTCGCTTTCCAGTCGTTCCTCTCCGCTCATCACCTTCCGCCACAGAGCGTCCGCTACTCCGACTTCGTGATCATCCGCCTTCTCTTCGAAGCCACACGCGACGCGGGCTTCTGGAATATGCATTGGAGTATCACGGATCAACCGCCCAATTCCGACAGGATCTGGAGCCAGTGGAAAACCGTCCTCCGTCCTTCTCCGAGAGAACCCACCGCGACCGCCGAATGCGATGAGCTTTCCGCCCTCTACGCGTTCCTCGTTGAGCGTTCTGGTGTCACGAGCGTCGGCCTTCTGTGGCCAACCGCAAATCACACCGTCGCCGTTTGGGTTCTCGAGCCCGCAACGGGCCCTGTCATCCGCGTCGTTGTTCCGACCTCGCAGATCTTCCTCGAGGAGACCGACTCTTTCGACACAAAAAAGTTCAACCCTTGGCGGCAAAAAACAATCTACGAATACACTCGCCGCGACGTTCCGGACACTTTTGAACTCCCCAAGCCCCTGGTCGACTTCTTTCTCAAGCAAATCGACATTTATGCCGGCGCTTCCGATGCTACTCTCGGGCGTCTGCGCTACGTCCGCGACGCCGTCTTCGTAAAATCCTGGACCGCCGAACAAGCCGCTAGCGACGCAGAAAACCGCCGTGCTGCCCTACCCGCCGGTGCAACCGAAGACGCCTCCGCGCTCCATGATTTCGCCTCGGACATGCGCCGCGAACCCTTCCGGCACTAGCCGCCCCCTCTCGCTCACACCTCCGCCCCGCGCTCTCGCAAAAACGCCGCGGTCTTGTGTTCATTCTTGTGTTCATTCCCGGGAAACCGCTCCGCGTACCCGAGCGGCGTGCATTCCACAACCTCACCTGGCCGCTCGTAGTAACCCGGGAGTTTCACGCGCAACGATAGGTCCGCGCCGCGCTCCACCAAGAGCCGGGCCATGGGCAGGCCGCCGTCATAGAACTGTGTCACCGCGTGGAAAATGGGGGTCTGCCCGCCGACGCCAGCTTCATCGAGAGCCGCGCGGACATTGACGTCCGCCCCGCGTTCCAGAAGCAACTTCGCCGCTTCCACGTTGCCGTACTCAGCCGCCACATGCAGCAGCGTCGCTCCCCGCAAGGTGAGCTGTCGCGCGCCGGTAGTGCCGAAGTCAAGCTCAAGGAATCGCCGATGCGCCAGCGTGCGGTCCGCATCAAGGTGTTTTGTCAGAAGGTCGAGCCGACCTCGAAGCAAGTCCAGCACCGCGGGCGCGTCGTATTTTGTGACCCCGCCAGCCTCAATAATGATATCCATGCACTCGCCCAGCTGCGCGGAACGCCCGTACGTGCCGATGACATAGTCCAGTGCCGTTCCCGGATACTTTCGCTCCGCCCGCGCGCAGTTCGGATTCGCTCCGTGCGCCAGCAGCCATTTAATCGGCTTCGGCTCCACCGTCTCGCAAGGCGCAAAAATAATCGGGAAGTATCCACTCCACTCCGCATTCACATCCGCTCCATGGGCCAGAAGCAATTCCATCATCGGAATGCGCTGACCGAAAAGCGCAGCTCGCATCAACGGCCCGTCGCCTCCCTGATGCACATCCGACCCGTTTCGAATCATCCACTCAGCCATCGCCAATCTCAACCGACCAGGCGCCTCCCACGGCACCCGGCATTCCGCAACCCAGGTGAGAGGCCCGTTCTTGCCATAACCCAACGGCGCACGATGCAGCTCTCTATTGCGTGTCATCAAACTCTTCACCTGCTCGAAGTCATTGCCGTCAATCGCGAGCTTGAGCTGCCCAATCTCCTCCAGCGAATCCAGGTGCTCCTTCAATTTTGGCCAGCTCCGAAAACCATAGAGCCGCGCTATCTTGAACTGCGCATCAGAAAGCGAATCCGCACCTCCGGCCTTCAGCAAATCCTTGGCCTGATCCTTTAAATGGCGAAGATTGGGACGTTCAGGAAGTGGACGCGGGGCGCCCTCAGAATGGGTCGACATAGCGACCTCCTTTCATTAAATCGCCCGTCGTCCGCACATCGGGCCGAAAGAAGGTTCGCCAAACTCAATTCAAGCAGGTGGGCTTCTACCCTTTCCGCGGACCGGATGCGTCCCCAACGCACCCGCATGGTATCACAAACGCCTTCACGCAGCGCCGACCTCGCAACACGGAAACAGGCAGTACCCCCCTATGATTCGCATAAACCGCGAACCGCTCGAGAAGTGATCTCCCTCGAGATGATTTTTATCGGAGCCGCAGAGCCGTCACAAAAACCGAAACAAGGCCTCGATTGTCTCCTTCGGCTTCTCTTCCATCACCCAGTGCCCGCAACCCTTGAGTACGACCATGGTCGCGTCCGCAGCCACCAGCTTCATCTGCTCACCCAGCACCGTTCCATTTGCCTTCTCGCCGCCTATCGCCAGCACCGGCATCGTCAACTTCGACTTCGAAAGCTCCGCGAAATCCTGCGCCGCCTGCTGGAAGGAAACGAAATACTCCCAACCCGCATGCATTCGTCCGGGGCGCGCATAGGCTGCCGCATACGCCGCGCGATCGGCTTCCGGCAGCGAATGCGTCTTGTCTGCGGCAAAGTTGTTCCAGAAATGTTCGAAATAGATACGCTCGCGCCCCCGCACCAAAGCCTCCGGGGTCGCCCCATTGAACCGGAAATGCCAAATCCCAGGGTTGTTATAAACGTCTTCCCATCCCGCCACGCCTGGCAGAAAGGCATCCATCACCACAAGTTTTTCCGTTTCCTGGGGAAACTGAGCCGCATACGCATACGCCACCATCAATCCGATGTCGTGCCCAACGACTCTAGCTTTTTCGATTCCCAGCGACTTAACCAGCCCATGAATGCTGATTGCCGCCGACTTCATGTCCAGACCAGCCTTAGGAATCTCCGAGTCCCCAATCCCCGGTAAGTCCGGCGCAATCACGGTAAATTTCTCCGCCAGCAGCGGCATGATCGGCCGCCACATTCGCGACGTCTGCGTATACCCGTGGAGCAAAATCACCGCCGGCCCGTGCCCGGCCTTCAAATAATGCAGCTTGACGCCCGCGACCTCCGCACTCTCGGAGCTGATCGCCACATCCGGCGCACCAGCGCTTCGGGACTCCCGTGCGAATAGCAGGCCAAAGCCAATGAAAAACAGACCGACGCAGCAGTTAACCATCGATTTCATTACCTTCTCCTGGTGAAAGGCACACCACATCCGCGCCCCTGCCAACCCGTTTGCGTTTTTTCGCATTCAAAAGGCCGCGAGAAATCTGCCAAACCGCTTTTTCCCCCCGGCACTGCTCCCGGAATCCGCGCTCGCTGCTCCAGCCACAGTATTACGTCCCGGTCTTCTCTGTGTCCACGGCGCCCGCTGTGCCATGGCTACCCGGCTCTGCCCCCGGAATCGGCTCACGCCAGGAGCAAACTCGGATCCGCATTGAGCGATGCATCCCCAAACACGCCCGCGCGAAATCTTTCGAACGCCGCTGCCGCAATCATCGCCGCATTATCTGTCGAGAGCGCCCGGCTCGGAAAAAACACCTCGATGCCGCTGCTCTTCCCGCGCTCTTCAAACGTCGCGCGCAACTGGCTGTTTGCCGCCACGCCCCCGGAAACCAGCACACTCCCCACCGCCAGTTCTTCCGCAGCCATCATGGTGCGCTCCACCAAATCGCGCACCACCGCGTTCTGAAACTCGCGCACCAGCGCCAGCGTTTGCGGTGAGCACAGCGGCAGCAAGTTCTCAAATTTCCGCTCACCGCGTTGTAAGGCTTCTTCCCGCGTTCGAATCTCCCCGGAGTATTCCGGATGCTCCCGCACGTGATACAAAACCGCCGTCTTCAACCCGCTGAAACTGAAATCCAGGGGGTTTCCCCGTGTTTTCGTTGGACCAAATTTCACCGGCGCAGGCGCGCCAACCGAAACCGCCGCCAACCGATCCAGTATCGGCCCGCCGGGATAACCTAACCCCAGCAGCTTGGCGACCTTGTCGTAGGCTTCCCCGGCTGCATCGTCGCGAGTCTGCCCAATTTTCCGGTATCGCAAAAGACTGCCGGAATCCTTCCCGTTCGCTTCCCCCGCCTTTACCTCATACAAAACCGTATGTCCACCCGAAACAATCAGGCAAGCCGCCGGCATTTTCGCCGCTCGCCCCGCCTTGTACGCCTCCAAAAAAACCGCGTGCACATGCCCCGCCAAGTGATTCACCGGCACGAGCGGCTTCTCCAGAGTCACTGCCAAGGTTTTTCCATAGGTGATCCCGACGAGCAGCGCTCCCACAAGACCCGGCCCTTGCGTCACGCCAATCGCATCCACTTCGCCAAGCTTCATCCCCGCCTGCGCCAACGCCTCTCGCACCACAGGCACGATCTGCCGCAAATGCTCCCGGGAAGCCAACTCCGGCACCACGCCGCCATATTTCCTGTGAATTTCGATCTGGGAAGCCACCACGCTCGACAAAACCTCGCGCCCGTCGGCAACCACCGCCGCGGCGGTCTCATCGCACGACGTTTCAATCCCCAAAATGCGCGTCATCTCGAGACTCTCGCTCGTGGAACTTAAAGTTTCAAATTCTTCAAATATTCGCGGAAGTCGCCGCCCAACTCACTGTTCTGCAAGGCGATTTCGACGGTCGCTTTCAGGAATCCCAGTTTGTCGCCCGCATCATAGGATAGGCCTTCATAGATGTACGCCCACAGACCGTGCTCCTGCGCAAGGATGCGCAGCGCGTCGGTCAACTGAATTTCACTTCCGGCACCCGGCTTGGTGCGCTCGAGGCAGTCGAAAACCTGAGGCGGCAAGACATAGCGTCCGGTGATCGCCAGGTTGGAAGGAGCATTCTCCGGCTTCGGTTTTTCCACCAGGTCGCGAATCCTCAAAAGCCGCGCACCGAAGGGCGGCTGCGGAGCGGCCTCTCCATCAACGATGCCGTAAAGATGCGTTTTTTCCCTGGGCACTTCCTCCACGGCAATCGCGCCGACGCCAGTGGCCGCGTACACCTCAATCAGTTGCTTGGTGGCGGGGTTTTTCCCCGGAATCAGCACATCTCCCAGCAACACGGCGAAGGGCTCGTCGCCCACAAGATCCTTGGCCACCAGCACGGCGTGTCCCAGACCAAGCGGCTCCTTCTGCCGCGTGTAGCTCACCTGGACCATATCGCTGATTCGCCTGACCATTGCGGCTTGATCCTTCTTCCCTCTTTCCTCCAGGAAGCGCTCCAGCATGGGGGCATGGTCGAAGTGATCTTCGATCGAGTTTTTGCCCTTTCCCGTCACGATGATGATGTGTTCGATGCCCGAGGCCACGCACTCTTCCACCACGTACTGGATCTGTGGTTTGTCCACTACGGTCAGCATTTCCTTGGGTTGCGCTTTGGTCGCCGGCAAAAAACGAGTGCCAAGTCCTGCGGCGGGCAGAACGGCCTTGCGAACCTTGCGCACCGGGTTCGTCGGTTGTGGTGTATCAGCCATGCGTTTCCTCGGAGGATTTATTTCTTCTTGGCGGACTTTTTTTCTTTCGTGGAACTTTCCTTGGAACTCGTTTCTTTCGCTGGAGCATCCTTGGCGCTGGCCTCCTTGCCTCCTCCATCTTTTGCGGAAGCCTCTTTCGCGCCAGCGTCCTTCCCGCCACCCTCTTTACCATCCGCGGCGGCCGCGGCCTCTTTGCTTCCCCCGTCCGTAGATTTTCCCGCGTAGTCGGTAACGTACCACCCCGAGCCCTTAAACTTGATCGCCGGCGCGGTGATCACCGATTCCACTTTCCCGCCACAATGCGGGCACTTTTTCAAGTGCGGGCCCGCCACCGACTCGATCTTGTCCGTGTGGCGCCCGCACTTCAGGCACTTGTATTCATACAGTGGCACAGCAACGCCCTCCGCTCCATCTTCAAACAAAAAAGTATAACACGCGTCACAAATTGTCTCCGCAGTGCGTGCTAGACTCACAAGCATGAGTGGAGCCGCGGCGGTCGACACGAAAACTGCACTGGGCTGCTTGTATCTGGTCGGCACCCCCATTGGCAATCTCGAGGACATCACCCTGCGCGCCCTGCGCATCCTCCAGGAAGTCGACCAGATTGCCTGCGAAGACACGCGCCACACGCAAAAACTCCTCAGCCACTACGAAATCCGCAAGCCGCTCATCAGCTACCACGAGCACAACGAAATGACGCGCGCCCCCGAACTCCTCATCTCACTCGAGCAAGGCGCAAAAATCGCTCTGGTCAGCGATGCCGGCATGCCTCTGGTTTCCGATCCCGGCCATCGTTTGGTCACGCTCTGCCTGCGCCACCACGTTCCGGTAGTCCCCGTGCCCGGTCCATCCGCCCTGCTGGCGTCGCTAGCCGCGAGCGGCCTGCCCAGCCAAGAATTTCTCTTCGTCGGCTTTCTGCCCGCACGCACCGGCGAACGCCGCCGGGCCCTCGAACGTTTGCGCATCGAAGATCGCACGATCATTCTTTACGAAGCCCCGCACCGCATTACGGAATGCGTCGCCGACGCCCGCGAAGTTCTCGGCAATCGCACCGCCTGCATCGCCCGCGAAGTCACCAAGCTCCATGAAGAATTCCGTCGCGGCAAACTCTCCGAACTTTTCGCATCGCTTGGGGACCGCCCTGCCAAGGGAGAAATCACGCTGCTCATTGGTCCGGAAGATCCCGCCGACGCCCGCACTCCCGCAAACTCCATGCAAAGCCTCGCCGAGCGCGTCGAAGAGCTCATCCACCAGGCCAAACTGGACCGCAAGGAAGCTCTGAAATTAGCCGCCAAAGAACGCGGCCTCAGCCGCCGCGAAGCCTACGACAAAATGGTCACCGCCCGCGAACCGCAGAAGACTGACTCGTAGTTTTCCCAGCCCAGGCCGGGCGCGCGAAGAAGAAGCGGGGCGCGCGCTCTAAAAGCGCGCCCATCCCTGACAGGTTCTGATGGGCTCCAGGATCCGCCTCAGGACCGGCTTCGCGGAGGATTGCGGAGGGAGGTTCTCGACGACTCTGAGCTTCAAAGCTCGTTCTGGCGGCAGGCTAGAATTCCTTCGCGCGCCAACTCGGCCGCGTACGCCAAAGCCGCGTCGACACGTATCGCAACCACTGGTGTCGACATGCGTGGCGTGCGCTTGTCGGGTGGCCCTCAGGCCTCGTGAGGGTGCGCCAGATAGTGCTGCCGCAGGAGGTCTTTCCCATAATCGTTCCCGTTTGGCGTGCGCACCACGCAGTGAATATGCTGCTGCGTTGGCATGCTGGGGTCTTTCGCGAACGCTCTCAGGTTTGCGGGCTGCTGGTGGTCGAATTCAATGACAATAACCGGGCTCTGAATCCGGTAGTAGAACACACTGTCATCTTGCGTGCCGCCGATCCAGGCAAACCACGTGTTCTCGATGTGCTTCTCCACTTCACTCATCTTTACTCGCGCGTGCCCGTCATCCATGTTGCTCACGTAAAGTTGCACAAGGTCCCGCAGTTGACGGCGCACCGGACTTTCCAAATCCTTCGAACGGATGCCGGCATAATCGAGTACCACGTTGTCCTTGAACGCCTCCGTTAGGTTGTTATTCCCGGTCTTGGAGAAACTCAGAATCGCCTTCTGTTTCTGCGCTTCCGCAAGCGCTCGCACCACATTCAACCCGTCCTTCTGTTCCTGTTGAAGCACCGCCACGCCATTGTATTTCCCCGAGGTGGCTCGGACTGGCTCTGAACCGAGGAACAGCGGTGTCATCACCACCTGATCGCCTAAGACGAAGAAATTGACGGTGGCGTGATGCCCGCTGAATTGCCAGCCCCATGGTTCGGTCGCCGACGGCCTGCCCATGACGGTGATTGAGTACAGCCATTCGCCAAGAAATACCGGGTCCTCGGCAAGTTCCGCGAGCGTCTCGTTCAGACGCATCACATTTCGCGTCAGCTCGAAACCACGAGTGCTCAGCGATGCGCGCATCAGGGCGAAGGCCAACTCGCGCTGTGTTTCCGTCATTTCCTGAAAGCTGATGCCTTGTCGCACATAAAAGTGCTGATTCATCCATTTTTGCCATTGCAGATCGTCGACCGGAAACATGGTCTTCACAAGCTGGACGTTATTGAGCGAGGTAATGAATCTCTCCGCCGCATTTCGCACAGGTTCCGTGGAAACTCCGCTTGGACTGATTTGGAACAGGCCAGGCATGGCCTCGCCATTGGTCGTGATTCCCCGGAACGGAGCGGCAAGGCCTTTCTGTTCCGCCTCCTCCGACATCCGGCGAAAGCGCTCGGCCATTCCAACCGGGTTCTTTTCCTGTCCATAAGCCAACGGCAGGAAAACGAAGGCTGAGATGAGGGATGAAAGAAATGCACGGCGAGAGGCGGCGTCAGGCTCGCCATGGGTATGACCGGGGTGGTGGACCTTCTTGCACACGATGCACCTCGATGCGTGCCAAAACGCTGAGAACGTACCACAGGCACTCCGACTCGACAACCCAGGCTGGCGACGCCTGTGGGAAGGCGGGAACGGGAGATTGCCCAGTACCCGCCCACCCCCGGAGTGAATGGCTGGAGCAAATAGGAGATAGGTCTTATCTGCCGCGCTGGCACTGGCCGCTGCGGCCAAAGACTACGTAGCGGGTGTCTGTTTTTGTGCCGCTGGTGGTTTTGTCGAGGCCGAAGCCAAAGGCGTCAAAAAACGCACCCTTAAGGCCGGGGGTGGAGTCCTGGCGAATGCTCACGTAGTCCCCAAAGCGCGTTGTGCCAACGCTGCTAACCGTGGTGATGTAGACGAGGAAGTCCCCCCAGAAGCCTACAACGTGATTCTCATAGAATTTGCTGTTGCCGCCGTACTCGAGGGATAGCCCGACCTCGCCGGTGCATGCATTGGTGGAGAGCGCGGGATAGGCGAACGCGTAGCTGTTGTTCCAGATTTGTACTTGGCGGATAAGCTTGAAGTTGTTGCTTCTATCGAGGGTCACCATCTCGACGTGAGGCTGTTGGAAATTTTTGTCGGTGCCCGCGCTCCACGCAAACCACAGCTCGCTCGACGAGCGCGTTGCTCCAATAACGGCGTTTCCGGGAAAGTTGGTGAGTTTATTCACCCAGTTCTGGCCATCGGGCGTCAGCGAGGAAAGCGCGTTGTTGGCCCAGCTGGAAGTTCCGATGTCACGCCAGAAGTAGGTGTTCGAACCTTCCGCCAGCGAGAAAACGCGGAGGCTCTGCGAGCTGTTGTTTTGCTGGCCGACCCAGAAAATTTCATTTCCGGTATCCTGGGTGAGGTGAGCGCCCCAGGCGCTGGCGCTATCCGAAGGAGTCGTGTAGTCAAGGCCGATGGTGCCTCCGGCCTTGATCTGGCTCAATGACGTGCGCGCGACCAAGTGGCCATTGTTGCAGCCCTTCGGGCAGCCCGGCCAACCGACGTCCCAGCTCATATAGAGATAGTTGTCTCCGACGGAAAGATCCGGGTAATCAAACCCTGTGCCGATGGGCTCGCCGAAAACACCCGGCGTGAGATCCCAATAGGTCCAGGCCGTGCCCCCACTGCTGATGATTTGCGCCGGGCTGGCGGACGCGATGCGCTGGCCGTTGGGCTGTTGAACGGCGGCCGCGTCGGTGCCTTGCAGAAGCCAAATGAAGCGATCGATGCCCGGAACGTATTGAACAATCTGGTCGCAGCAAAGGCCAACGTTGTCTGCGGGAAAAATCGTAGTTGGATCCAATTTTGTGAAGGTAGCGCCGCCGTCCTTCGAATAAGCGGCATAGAAATTTGCAGTCACGAAGATGACGCCGCCGCCAACGGCGCCGCTCGGCTCAGCGATCGTGTTGCCGTTGATGCCGAGGCCGTCGTTGGCGTTGAAAGTGACGCCGGGAGGGTCGCCCGGAACCTTGGGCGCCTTTTCTGCCGAGGTACCGGTGGGCCTCGGCTTGCCGGCCACAAACGGGCCAGTCGGAACAGTCCAGCGCGAACCGTTTTCCTCCTCGTCAAAATTGGGTGCGGTAGGCGGATAATGCCCGCCGGATACGTGCTGCGATTCCACCTTGGATGATTTTACCTGCGCGGAGCCTGGCGAAACCGGGGGCAACTTGATCTCGTCGCCCACTCGGAATTCGTGACGGTCGTCGTATGAGGATTTGTCATCGTGCTGGTTTTTGTCTGCTGTGCGATAGGTGCCATGGACCTCCAGCCGGTATTCCTTCCCTTGCAGCAAATGCGAGCTGTTGAAGTCAGCCTGGATGGTAGCGAACGTTTCGGGAGCGAGCTCGATAACCGGCTGAGGAAATGTCGTGGGAGAGAGCAGAGCCGCAGGTTCGAGACGGATGGAGTCGATTTCGATGCGCAGTGTGGTGGTCTTGCTCCTGTTGTACAAGCGGGTTGCAACCACCAGCTTGTCAGGAGCTTCTGAGTAATCACCCGACGGCCCCAGCGAAATGATCGGAACTTCCTCCTCAGGGCGCGCACCGGATTTGAGTAGGCCGCTAGAGAACAGAACCCCGAGGACTGCGGATACACCGATGAGCAGTCGGCAGCCCTTCAACATATATTTGCCTCCCACCGTTCACTCGTGGCCGGTCTGCCGCGGAACGACCCTGGCCGACGCGAATCTAGCCCTCGCTGGGAAGGGCGACAAACGGTAGTGACGAGCGGGCGCTGTTCGTTTCAAGCCAGGGAAGAGGACAGAGGGACGCCGGGTGTTCGCCCGGGCTTGCTCCGGGAAGCGAAGAAACGCGGGCATTCCGGTTCAAAGAATATTGGGAAAGTCTAAGGATCGTTGGATCTTGCGTGAATCAGGGCAATGCGGGCTCCCGAGCACGGTGCGGGAAACAACGCTCGGGACCAAACTTCCCTGGAAAGTTGTCCACTAAGGCACAGTATTTGCGCGCCGGAAGAGGCACACTTCAGGTCTCGCAGTTTTTCGAAGGAGACTCATGCACAATATTTCAAAGATTTCGTTAGCACTGGCAATAACGCTAAGTGCTTCCACGTACGGCCAGGCTCAACAGCGGCCCGCACAGGCGGGCGATCCTATACCAACATACCGAGTCAGCGTCGTCAGCCGCACGGCGCAGGCGGTGAACTACAGACACCGCAGTGGCGGGACAAAGATTGATTTCCAGGGCACCGACCTTATGCGCGGAGCAAGAGGCGAGGCCACGGTAAACAGCAAGCGCGGGAGGCTGGAAGTCGAGGTTGAATTCTCTGACCTCGAGAGACCGACAGCTTTCGGCAACGAATACCTCACCTACGTCCTATGGGCAATTTCTCCTGAAGGACGCTCCATGAATCTCGGCGAAGTCCTGGTGGGCGACAACCGCCGCAGCAAGCTCGATGTGACAACCGATCTTCAGGCCTTTGCGATGATCGTGACCGCGGAGCCTTATTACGCGGTGCGTCGCCCGAGCAATGTGGTGGTCATGGAAAACGTGATTCGCCCGGATACCCGGGGAACCTCGGAAGCCGTGGACGCCAAGTACGAACTGATCGATCGCGGCGGCTACATCCCGACCGGCTATAACTTCGATCCAGTGGTCCTGAATGCAAAGTTGCCGTTGGAATTCTTTGAAGCGCGCAACGCAATACGCATCGCCCAGTCCGCGGGAGCCGAAAGGTATGCCGGCTCGAGTTACGAGAACGCCATCCACCAGATGAAAGAAGCGGATGCCCTCGCGACCAGCAGGCACGGAGACAAGAAAACCCTGATTTCCGTTTCGCGCCAGACCGTGCAGACAGCCGAAGACGCACGCGAAATCGCCATGAAGCGCATTGATTCTGATCGCGCCGAGCACGAGCGCAACGCGTCAGCGGGACGTGAAGCAAACGCCAACGCCCTAACGGCCGATGCTGTTCGCGACCGCGACGAAGCCGACCGAAGGAAGCGAGAAGCGGAAGCTAACACCGCGGGTGCCGTTCGCGACCGCGATGATTCCGACCGCAAGAAGCACGAAGCCGAAGAAGCCGCCAGACGAGCTCAGGGCGCCCAAGCCAATGCCGAGGCCGACTCCGACCGCAATCGAGCCGCAGCCGCCTCTTCCGACCAGCAGGCGCTGAATGCCCGGAACGCACAGGCTTCCGCCGAAGCTGATTCCGACCGCGACCGGGCCGCAGCCGCCTCTTCCGACCGGCAAACGCTGGAAGCCCGGAACGCACAGGCTTCCGCCGAAGCCGACTCCGACCGCAACCGAGCCGCAGCCGCCTCTTCCGATTTGCGGGCGCAAGATGCCGTACGCGACCGCGAAGAGCTACGCGCAAAGCTGCTACAACAGTTCAACCTGATTCTCGAAACACGCGACACGGCCCGCGGCCTGGTCGTGAACATGTCCGATGTACTCTTCGACAGCGGACAATATACGTTGCGTCCACTGGCGCGCGAGAAGCTGGCGAAAATATCAGGCATCGTGCTGGCTTATCCAACCCTCATGCTGGCCGTTGAAGGCAACACGGACAGCGTGGGAACCGTAGAGTTCAACCAGACGCTCTCGGAGAGGCGAGCCGAAAGTGTCCGGACTTACCTCACCAGGCAAGGAGTACCGGAAGGATCGACAACTGCCGCAGGATTCGGCAAGTCTCGACCCATTGCCTCCAACGATACATCAGACGGCCGCCAGCAAAACAGGCGCGTCGAGCTGATCGTTTCTGGCGAAGTGATTGGCACGAAGATCGTTTCGATCGCCATACTGCCAGTTAGCGCATCGTCAACGCCCCGCTAATCGAACCTCAGGCAGAAGAAAAGCCGGCTCCTCGTGGGCCGGCTTTTTCTTTGGCGCGGCTGTTTTGACCTTGCTGTTTAGATCCGCTGGTTTTTCTGGTTCGCTGGAAGGAACTACGCGGCGAGAACCGCCGGGCGACGAGGGTTACGCCGCCGAATCCCTCTGGCGCGTGGCCTTGACGCCCGAGAGAATGCCAATCCCCAGGAGCACCATCGCCCCAACAACAATCCAGTGTGCGGGGAGATGGAGCAGGACTGCGCCGTAGATCAGGCCGATGGTCAGGATTAGGAATCCAGTGGCGTAGAGTCCAAAAGACATGGTGTTTCCTTTCCGTTCGATCCATGAAGCAATGGCGATGCAAAAACGCGTTCTGGCGGGCAAAGCTGGATGAAAAGCCAAAGCCTTCCTCCACGCCGCTGGGCGTGGAGGAAGGAAGTTGGTCAGCCTAATTTTCGATTAAGCTAGTCGCGATCTGGGTGGCTATGGCGCCAAGACCAGTAACGGCTCTGTTCGCGCCGGTTATTTTGGTGGAACTCACGATAGTCCCGGTGCCTCTCGCCCAGATATACGCGGTAGGAACGATCTTCGCGGTCATTCCACTCATGGTAGTCACGATGATTGCGATCGTAGTAGCGAGTATGATCGCCGCCAGCAGTGATCGTCACTTCCTGGGCAGCGGCCGCCATAGGTGCTGCCGAGGCAGTGAGAGCCGCAGTGAGAAAAAGAAAACTCAGATATTTTGTTGTTTGATGCACGTTGTCCTCCGTAATTCGCGAACTCCTGGGTAGGTGTTCTGGCTTGTAGCGAGTATGCGCTGAAACCTGCCCTGGGGTCTGTGCCGTTCAGGACACAAAGACGGGCGGGCGGCCGGCCGGCTGGGCTCGGCATTCCTGTTGGATATGGGTCTCGATCGAGAGACGGGAGCGGTATTTCGAAGCAATGGTGCCGGCGGAAGCGAATTAAGTGCGCTCAGGGTTTCCAGGCGCTGACTTTGTGGACCATGTCCCAAACCATGTTATCAAGAGCGAGGCCGATGTCCGGCGGCCCGGGCGCCCGCGTGTTCGTCAGCGCCGCCCAGCAAAACCCGGAAGCCGTGCGCACCATAATGGTCGTCGTTCCCGGCAGGCTGCCGCTATGCCACCAGTTGGGAGCGTTGTTGACAGCCCAGCCGCGAGCGTAACCAGAATTCACAGCACCCGGAGTCGTCATCATTTTGATCGTCTCGGGCTTGAGAATGTTGGTTGTGAATCCGAAGCCGTCGACGTGATTCAAAAAAAACACGAGATCCCGCGGAGTCCCGAGCCAGCCCCCGTGTGAGTCCATACGCGTGACGTTCATATCGTAAGGGTTTTCCCCGTTCTGGCCGTAGTAAATCACTTCCTCCGGGAAACGCTCTTCGCGCGTATTGCCGGAGATCCGCATGTCGCGAATACCGCACCGGGCGAGGATCTCTTCGTGAACGAAGTCATGGTAGGGCCGGCCAGTGATCTGCTCGATCACCCGCCCGAGAACGCAGTAGCCGAAGTTCGAGTAGGCGTAATTCGTGCCAGGAGGATTCTTGAGCGGCTTGGTGTCGAGCGTCCAAGTAATGAGCTGCGCGTGGTCCATCCCCAGATTCAGAAACATGGGATCGTCGCTCGAGTTGTCCCAACCGCCGCAGGTGTGCGTTAGGAAATGGTCGATAGAGATTTCTTCGACCCATTTTTTGTAAGGAGCTTTGCCGAATTTTGTGCCGAGAACGCCGCCACGGCCAAACACCAGGTCGTGCTGGCGAAGTTTCTCGCGCTCTATGAGCGTGAAAATGGCCGTCGAGGTGATTGGCTTGGTGACGCTCGCAATGCGAAAAAGATTGGAGACCGTCAAACGCTCGCGAGACTGCCGGTTCGGCTCCCCAAACGGATTCTCATAGACCAAGCGGCCTTTGCGGGCGATGGCGACCGAGAGGCCGGGTACATCGAACTTGCGCATGAACGCGGTCGCTACGGCGGCCATCTGCTCGCGCTCGGACGGAGAGATTTCGTCCGCCGGCAAGGCACGGGCGAGCGCGCGAGGGCCGCAGAACGGCATGGCTAGAGTTGAGGCGGACAGGATGCGCCCGATGGCCAATCTTCTTGTAATGGGAGGCATGCAGGTTTCCCGAGAGTATTTGGTCCGATGGTCAGCGCCGAAATATAGCAATGCGTAGTGAGTGCGTCAAACGAGGGCGTTGCCATGCGGCGGAGTTGGGTGTAGGTTACCCCGGCTGGGGAAGGTTCGACGCGGGCCCAGCCAAACTTGGTGGAGGCGGTGAATATGGCTGGAGATACGGATAAGGAGCTGTTAAGTCGGCGGGGATTTTTGGGAGTGAGCTCGGCGGCACTGGCGGCGGCCAGCGTGCTGGGGCCAGATCGCGCCGCTGCCGAGCAACAAAGTGCGACCGAGACTCCCAAGGGAGACAGGAGCGCGAGCGATCCGGGCCCGACAAACGCAGCCGTAGACGCGGCGAATCCGGATTCGAATCGTCCTTTACCAACCGACGCCGGCGGAGTGCAAACCTTTAAATACCCGTTCTCCTTCGCGCACAAACGATTTCAGGAAGGCGGATGGTCGCGCGAAGTGACGGTGCGCGAACTGGCCGTTTCGAAGTCCCTCGCGGGCGTGGACATGCGCCTCACCGCTGGCGGCGTGCGGGAGCTGCACTGGCACACCGCCGCCGAATGGGCGTACATGCTGTACGGAAGCGCGCGGATCACGTGCATCGACGGGGACGGCAAGAGCTTCGTGACGGACGTAACAGAAGGCGATCTGTGGTACTTCCCGCCGGGAATTCCACATTCGATTCAGGGGCTTCCGCCGGATGGCACGGAGTTTTTGCTGGTGTTCGACGATGGCAACTTTTCCGAGTTCGAGACGGTGCTCCTGACCGACTGGATGGCGCACACGCCTCCGGACGTGGTGGCGAAGAATTTTGGCGTCGCGCAATCGGCTCTGACAAAGATGCCAAAGAGAGAGAAGTTTATATTCCAGACCGATGTTCCCGGACCTCTTGCGGAAGATCAACGGCGTGCGGCCGGGGCGCTGGGCGCCTCTCCCATCGACTTTGCGTTTCGAACGACGCAGCACCCCGCGGCAACCAAGCTGAAAAACGGCGAAGTCCGAGTCATTGATTCCAGCAGCTTCAAGATCTCGACCACCACCGCCGCCGCGATCGTCACGGTGCGTCCTGGAGGCCTGCGCGAATTGCATTGGCATCCGAATGCGGACGAATGGCAGTTCTACATCAGTGGCAAGGCGCGCATGACGGTATTTGCGACAGGCGCGCGCGCCAGAACGATGGACTTTGAAATGGGAGACGTCGGCTACATCCAAAAAACGCTCCCGCACTACGTCGAGAATACCGGTACGACCGACCTGAAATTCCTGGAAATGTTCAAGAGCAGCTACTACCAGGACCTGGCGCTTTCCGAATGGCTCTCGCACACGCCGCCAGAATTGGTTGCAGCGCATCTGAATCTGGATAAGGCCACGCTTGACGCAATGCCAAAGGATAAACCGCTGATCGTGCCGTAGTAACCGCGTCGTCTTGAAACCGCCTGCGACTTCCGTCTTGCCGGATTCCCTGCGGTCAGCGAGGTGTTTGCCGAGAGTCGGCCCAGCTAGGGCGCCAGGCGAATCGTCCAACCGGACAAACCCGTTACCGGAGGTAGATCACGCGCGCTTGCGAGCAGAACCCGCCTTGCATGCGTGTCCCCTGGATCGTCGCGAATGAGTTCGCGTACGGCTTGTCAGCGAATTTTTTCTGCAGCATGAACTGCCGCGCAACCGCGGCCGACAATTCCACCTGCGCCGTCTTCATCTGAGCGTCATATTTCTCAGTGATGGCAATCTCTCGTGGCCCCAGATTGCGCGTTACCGGACCCTCTCATCTCATCCGTCTTGTCAAACGTCACCTGGCAGACCTTGCGGTGCGCATCATACAAATCGTGCAGGTCCGCCTGCCACTCGCTGTCCGACCTCAACCGGTCGAGCTGTTGCAGCACGTCCCGTCGCCTGTTGGGATCTCTCTCGGCGTCCACTTGCCGCGAAGGCGCGCACCTGATCGAAGCAATTTGCGTCGCAGTCGTTGATCGAACCGGAGTTCGTATAAAAAACCCCTCCAAAGCCGCTATAGGGGGAGCTTTTTATGTCGTCGTTGGTGATCACCCTTTTCAGCTTGGCCGATGGTTTTGCCGCATCCGCGGCAGTGGCGGGCGTGTGTTGCGCGCCATCATCCCGCCGTGGTCCTGGCGCCGCGGCCAGGACGAGCGACCCCGGCAAAAACAACGAACCCCCTGCCGCACACCACAGAACCGCCGCGAAATACGCGACTCTCGACACGGTATCCCTCAAGGTCTCTGTTCTCCCTCTATTCGACCACGAACACTTTTCGTTTCTTGACCACAACCAATTTCTCGTCGAACCACAGTCTGCATTGCGTACTGGATTCCTCCACCAACCACGCGCGGCCGCCGCCCGGCTCTTCGCGGAAGGAAAGGTTGTGCTGGGCGAGCAGGTCGCGAATCTTCTGCTGCTCCGTTCCCACCGAGACGGAATCACAAACCGATGTTGAGTGCGGCTCCAGCCGGCTTCCCACATCCTCATAGTTGTTATTGTTGCCGGGGTCCGCGGGTGCGCCCGTATTGCTGATCCTGTGTCGCCACAGCTGGACCCCGCCGGCCGTATAGGCCGCCACGTACTCGCCATCTTCGCAAATGCTCTGCTCGAAAATATCGGGCCCGTTTGGCTTTGGCACAGCCTGGATAATCTTCGTTGTCTTGCACCCTTTTTTGCTCCCTGAAGACCATCTCACGGTGCCCACCGGGAGTGCCGGTCCGTCCACTACTTTGACCGAGGCTTCGGCGGTTGCAAAGTCCGTGCGTGCCATCAGGCGGAAATCACCGGCCCGCTTCGGCACTAGTTGCAATTCGTCGCCTTCCGTGGACTCAAAGGCACCCGCATCAGAAAGGGTCCAGGTGACCTTGTGCTGGGCTTGGCCATTTTGGTCAACCATGCGGAAGGATCGCCACTCACCGATGAGCATGGTGGTCTTGTCTGGAGTGATCTGGTAGCTATTGGGGCCATGTCCGAACAGCGCTCCTGCCCAGAGCAGCGACAGGCCGAACCAAAGGATTGGCGGCAGAGGAAAACCGGCTGTTTTTCCCATACGGCAATCATGGTTGGACCCGAAAACGCAGGTGTCAAGATTACTACGGGATACGGATTCGCCTGCCGCAACAGGCCTTGCTTCACGCCCGGGGATCCCGGACTGATTCAGGAATAGCCTTCCGAGCCGGTCCGCTCGCCTGCACTCATTCGTAGCGGAGCGCCACCAGCGGATCAACGCGGGCGGCCCGGCTAGCTGGGACCCAGCAGGCGACCAGGCCGGTGAAGAGGAGCAGGAGCGGAACGGTCGTGAGCGTCGCCGGGTCGTAGGGCGAGACGCCCCAGAGCTGCGTAGCGATGACGCGGGCGACACCCAGGCTCGCCCCGAGGCCGATGGCCACGCCCAGAATCACCAGACGCAGGCCCATACGTAAGACCAACTTCAGCACGTCGCCGCGCTCGGCTCCGAGGGCCATGCGAATGCCGATTTCATGCGTTCTGCGCGCGGCGGTGTAAGCGAGCACGCTGTAAACGCCGGTCGTCACGAGAACCAGACCGACGGTGGCGAAAATTCCCAGCAGGAAAAACCCGAAGCGCGGGCCCGCGTAAGAGAATTGGCTGATGTAGCCCTCGAGGGTGCCCGTAAAGGTGAGCGCGACGCTGCGATCGGTAGCCCAGATCTCCTGGCGTACGGCATTCAGCATAGCGAGAGGCTCCCCGGCGGTGCGCACGAGGACGCCGCGGCTAAAGGAACCTGTCAATGTGTACGGAATCCAGACTTCCGGCTCGCTGGGATCCTGCAATCCGCGGTTCTTTGCATCGGCGACGACGCCGATGATTTCAAACCAGGGATCCTCGACGGGATCGGGAACCGTTTCAAGATGCGCCAGGCGAACGCGCCGGCCGATGGGATTCTCCTCGCCTAAGTATTTGTGTGCGAAAGTCTGGTTAATGACCGCGAACTTTTTCGCGCCGTTGACCTCTGCTTCTGTGAACGGCCGCCCCGTTAGGAATTGAAGCTTCAAAACCGGGAAATAGCCCTCGCTGCAAAGCTGATAAAGCGCAGTCCATTTTTCCGAGTGCGTCTTGCCGGGGATTTCGACGTCGGTACCGATGCCTCCGTAGGGCGGCAACGCACTGGTTTCCGTGGCTTCAACAACTCCCGGCATGGCTTTGAGCCGCAGCAGCAGCGGGCGGAAAAACCCTGCGATCTGAGCGGCGGTCTTGTAGCGCTCCTCGGGAAGCGGAAGCCTGGCCACAAGAATGTGATCCGGCTGCAATCCAAGGTGCACCTCGCGGAGAGCCACGAAGCTGCGCATGAGCAGGCCCGCGCCGACCAAGAGAGTAAGAGAGAGAGACACTTCGAGAACAACGACGGCGTCTCGCAAGCGGCCGTGGCGAAAACCTCCACTGACTCCTTTACCGCTATCGCGCAGCGGATCGTTCAGGTCGCGCCGCGCGGTTTGCAAAGCGGGTACCAAGCCAAAAACCAGCGCGGTTGCCACAGAAACGCCCAAAGTAAAAAGTAGCACAGGGACATTCAGGCGAATTGCTGCTTCGGCGGGAATGATTTCCTGCGGGATGAGCGCGACAAGCGATTTGAGGCCACCCCAGGCCAGCAACGCGCCAAGGCCCGCGCCGCCAGTGGCAAGGATCAGACTCTCGACGAGAAGTTGGCGCACGAGCCTCCAGCGGCCCGCTCCAAGCGCCGCGCGGACGGCAAACTCTTTTTCGCGTGTCGTGGCGCGCGCCAAGAGCAGATTGGCCACATTGCCGCAACCGATGAGCAGAAGCAGTCCCACAGCGGCCAGGACGATGAAGAGCGTGGTGCGAAAGCGGCCGACGACCAAATCCGTGAGGGAGTGAATCTCGATGGTGAAATGTTTGGGGTAGTCCTTCGGATAGACGGTGGACAAATGTTGCGCAATGACGGAGAAATCCGCCTGCGCTTCGCGTTCGGAGACTCCGGGCTTCAGATGGCCAAGCATAAACCAGTAGCGATTGAATCCGAGCTGTGGAGTGGTATCGGCGCGGCTCGGCTTTTCCGGAATCCAGAGGTCGGAATCGCCCCAGGCAAAACGCGGCGGCATGACGCCGATGAGCGTGCGTGCCGTATCGTTCAAGACGAAGGTTTGGTTGAGTATGGCGGGGTCGGCGTTGAAGCGGTTGACCCAAGTCTTGTAGCGCAGGACGAATACGGGGGGCGCGCCCGGTTCATAGTCCGCGGGCTGCATTACGCGGCCGACGAGCGCGGGCATGCCCAGAAATTCAAAGGTGCCCGGCGTGACATACCCGCCGCTGAAGCGGTCCGTTCCCTCGCCATAGGTGTAGAGCACGTCTCCGCCTTTATTCGCGATGACCCGGTCAAAGACGTGATTCTGTTCCACGAAGTCCAAATACTCGGGGCCGGAGTATCCGCCGCGCCCCCCGCGTCCATTTTGTTCCGTGTCATGGATTTGCACCGAAACGAAGTGCTGCGCGTCCGGGTAGGGGAAGGGCTCCATGAGAACATTCTCGATAACGCTGAAGATGGCGGTAGACGCGCCGACGCCCAGCGCAAGAGTGACCACGGCCACAACGGCAAAGCCGGGGCTTTTCCTCAGGTTTCGTCCAGCGTAGCGGATATCCTGCCAAAATGAGAACATGCGCGGCCCCCCCGGATCGGTCGAAAAACTCTCAACCAATAAACGATGAGAGGCCGAATAAGTTTCGTGGCCGGCGCGAAATTAGCGAACACCTTTTCACCGGCGCTTCCTTTGACGGAAAACGTGATCCGGTTTGCTTGACTCTCACGCACTTTAGACTCCGTGAATGAAAATTTATCTAAAAGGTTGCTAAAACGATGGTTTGGCTGGCGGATGTGTTTCGGCTAGGATGTCCTGGCGTCTCTGGCGCCAGTCCTTTAGGTCGTGACGCAGTCTGCCTTTCGGAAATTGCCCTGGCCCGTGCAGTCGGGATTTGCCGTGCCACCGTCTTTCTGAGCCGCCTGCGTCGAGCGGCGCGGTTTAACTGGAAGGTTTTGGCCCGCGATCGTGTAACTCGAGAGGAGCTTCCCATGAGCAGATTTGCGATGGTGGCGTTGCTGGCAGTGAGCAGCGCGCTGGTGCCGAGCGCTCGTGCCGCGGGCCAAAGTTGCGAGCAACTTGCGCAGCTGGCGTTGCCGAATACGAAAATTACCTCGGCCGAAACCGTGGCACCAGGAGCATTTGCCGCCCCAGCCAGCGCCTCACCGTGGCTCGCAGGTGATCCGACTTTCTACAAACGCCTGCCTGCATTTTGCAGGATCACCGCAGACGCCAAGCCCAGCGCTGATTCGGATATCAAAATTGAAGTGTGGATGCCGGCAAGCGGATGGAACGGAAAATTTCGCGGCCAGGGCAACGGCGGGTTCGCCGGCGAAATTGACTATCACACGCTGGGGCTGGCCGTGGCACAAGGTTATGCATCGGCAGCCACGGATACCGGCCACGCAGCAGAAGGCACCAACGCGATTTGGGCGCTTGGACATCCCGAGAAGATTATCGACTTCGCCTACCGCGCCATCCACGAGATGACCGTGACAGGCAAAGCGGCAGTCAAGGCATTTTACGGCGACGCGCCGCAACACGCGTATTTTGCAAGCTGCTCGAATGGCGGGCGCCAGGCGCTGATGGAAGCTCAGCGCTATCCTGAAGATTATGACGGCCTCCTGGCCGGCGCTCCCGCAAACTACTGGACGCATCTTCTGGCGAGCGCATTGTATGATGCGCAAACGACCACGCTCGATCCAGCCAGCTATATTCCAAGCAGCAAGATCCCGACGATTGCAAAAGCCGTCAACACGGCGTGCGATGCGCAGGATGGCGTAGCCGACGGCATCCTGAATGACCCGCGGCAGTGCCGCTTCGATCCGGCGATCCTGCTCTGCAAGGCGGCCGATGCGAACACCTGCCTGACGAAGCCGCAGGTCACCGCGCTCGAGAAGCTGTACGAAGGCGCGCATGATTCCGAGAAGAAAGAGATTTTTCCCGGATTTTTGCCAGGAGGCGAGGACGGCGGCGGAGGCTGGCCGCTGTGGATAACGGGCACGGGACCGGGCCAGAGCTTGCTGTTTGCCTTCGGCAAGGGATTTTTTTCCGACATGGTGTATGACCAGGCCGACTGGGATTACAAGAAGGCCAATCTGGACCGGGCCGTTGCCGCAGCGGATAAGAAGTTTGCGGGTGTGCTGAACGCGACGGAAGCAGACCTGAGGCCGTTCTCATCGCGCGGCGGAAAACTGATTATTTATCACGGGTGGAACGACGCCGCGATTTCCGCGCTGAACACCATCAACTATTACGAGAGCGTGGAGAGCAAAATGGGCAAGCAGGATGCCGATTCGTTTCTGCGGCTTTTCATGGTGCCTGGCCTGCAGCATTGCGCCGGCGGTCCCGGCCCCGATGCATTTGGCCAGATGGGATTCAGCACGGCGAACGATCCGCAGCACAACATGTATCTGGCGCTCGAACAGTGGGTGGAAAAGGGCACCGCACCGACCACGGTCATCGCTACGAGGCAGTCGGGCGCAGCGACAGCGAAGATGACGCGCCCGCTCTGCGCGTATCCTCAGGTGGCGAAATACAAAGGTACGGGCGACACGAATGATTCCGCAAGTTTTGTGTGTGCCGCGCCCTGAGCGAAATGAGGACGCGCCCCGCGACAGCGCGACCAGAGATCTTTACGCAGCGTTTTCGGGGCGGAAGACGCGCTGGAAGCGGGGGCCCGTGAATTGAACGCCTACCAGGCGTTCGCCTCGCGTGGAAAAATCCACCACATGGACCACCCGGCCTTGCGTGGCGAAGTCCGCCTCGATGCGGCGCGCGGCGTGGTTGGAAAACGGAATGCGGATTTCGAGATCGGAGCCGACGCCGACGTCAAAACGCGTGACGAACGCGGCGCCGCTGCGGCAGAGATTTTCGCTGGAAGTGTCTTCTTCAAAGACAACACCGCGGCTGTCGCGACCCCGCACCTTTAGCGGGAGGCGGACGGCGATTCTACGCTCCGAGCGTTGCTTCGAGGGGGTCTCTGTCAAGTGGACCATGGGCGGGGTCCTCTTTTCCGGCGTTCGCTGTGCAGCCAACATCTTGGGCAGCCGTAGCGCGGTCACTCCATGGAGCAGCCGACGAGCGACTGACTCCCGCGGCGGTTCGGCTCTCAAAGAAAGATTCGACCTTCTCGACAACCTCACTGGGCGTTCGCGCCGCATGTACAATGCGTCGAAGCTCGCTGCCGTTCCCCACGCCGTGAGTGAACCAGCAAGCGAACTGCTTCATTTTGCCTATACCATCGGGCAGGTTGGCAGCATTAATTTGCCGATAGTAGCCAGAAAGTAACTGATGGCGCTCGGCCTCGGAGGGCGTGTCGTAACGGCCACTCGCTGCGTATTGCAGCATCTGCGAAAAAATCCAGGGATTGGTGGCGGCTGCGCGGCCGATCATTATGGCGTCGCAGCCGGTTTCGCGGACCATGCGCTCGGCGTCTTCTGGCGTATTGATGTCGCCGTTACCGATGACGGGAATTCCGACGGCCTGCTTCACCGCGGCAATAATACTCCAGTCGGCGGCACCTGAGTAACCCTGCAAGCGCGTGCGCGGGTGGACGGCGACGCCCTCCACGCCGAGGCTTTGCGCCATTTTGGCGACTTCCACGGCGACGATGGAATTTTCGTCCCAGCCCGCGCGGAGCTTGATAGTCAACGGGATTTTGACGGCGGCGCGGACGGATTTGAAAATTTCGCCGAGAAGCGGGAGATCACGCAACAAGCCAGAACCGCCGCACTTGACCACTTTCTTGGCGGGGCAACCGAGATTTATGTCGACAGCGTCGTAGCCGAGGTCTTCGACCATGCGGGCTGCTTCCGCCATGACCTGCGGATTCGCGCCAAAGAGTTGCGCGGTGATGGGGTGCTCGTCTTCCTCGAAATAGAGATAACGGAGTGTTTTGGCGGCGCTGCGGGTGATGCCTTCAGAGCTGGTAAACTCCGTCATGAGCAACCCGCAGCTCCCCAGGCCGCGAATGACGCGGCGGAAGAGCGTGTCGGTGACGCCGGCCATCGGGGCAAGAACCGCGGCGGGGCGGATGGTCAGGTCGCGAATTTGAAAGCTTGTGGGAAGCATGGGTTCGCTGGTCGACTGATCCAGTCTAGGCCGAGGCGGCGGGCTCTGGCAAGGTGAGATCGGACCGATCTGGGGCGCCCGCCAAACGTGTAGAGGCTCGGTAACGTCCGTCTGGGGAGTAGACCGAACGGCGCCCGGACGCCGGCGCAGTGCCGGAGCGGGTCCAACTTCCACTTCGCTTTGGTGTAGACTTTCGGTGCCGAGGTGCGCGGGAACCGGGTCGTCCGACCGTGAATCCGCGGCCTGGGCGCAAGTCGTCCGGATGCAGTTTCAGACGCGCACCGGCAGAATGCCGAGGGCGGCGAGTTAGAGGTTAGGTTCCATGAAACGACGCGAAATGTTAAGAGCGAGTGTTCTTGCAGGAGCCGCCGCCGCGCTGCGGCCTTCCCTGGCGACGGCGCAGAAGGCAGCCGAGGCATCATCCCAGGCATCCGAGTTGACGCCCGCGCAGAGTGGTGTGGACGCCTCGAAAGATCTGGCCGCGCCCGGGTGGAAGCCGCTTTTTTTGGATGAGCACCAGAATGAAACGCTGATCGTGCTCAGCGACTTGATTATTCCCGCGACGGACACTCCTGGCGCGAAGGAAGCGCTGGTGAATCGGTATATTGATCTGGTGCTGGCTGCTGAGACGCGCGAGACGCAGAGAGCGTTCTTGAACTCGCTGGGATATGTGGATGGCGAAAGCATACGGCGTTTCAAAGCGGCGTTTCGCTATCTGTCGCAAGAGGACCAAGACATTTTGCTGCACGCGCTGGCGTATCCACGATTTGGGAGCGGATGGGCTGGCGATAGGAATGCCGTGGCCGATCCGGGTCACGCCCATTTTGAAGCGCTAAAGGAGCGCATCATGACGGCCTATTACAGCTCGCAGATTGGCGAGAAAGAACTGGGGTGGGACGGGGCGTTTGCACACGGACCGTATCAAGGCTGTGAACATCCGGAAGGGGAGCACAAGTGAGCGGGACGTATCTGGGGCAAGACCCTTTGCAGCAAACCTACGACGCCGTGGTTGTGGGATCCGGAGCTACCGGCGGCTGGGCCGCGAAACAGCTGGCGGAGGCGGGGCTGAAAGTTGCTTTGCTCGAAGCAGGGCGCGCGGTCAGTCCGAAAGAGTTTACCGAACATTTGCCCGCGTACAAGTTGAAATACCGGGATCATTCGCCTGAGGTAGTGCGCACGCGGCCGGTGCAAAAGCAGTGCTACGCCTGTATGGAGTACAACTACGAGTGGTTTGTGAACGACCTCGAGAATCCCTACAGTACCCCGCTGGGAAAGCCGTTTACGTGGCAGCGTCTGCGCGTGTTGGGGGGGCGGTCGCTGGTTTGGGGACGCCAGAGTTACCGGATGAGCGACAACGATTTCATGGCCGCGAGCCGCGATGGGTATGGCGATGACTGGCCGATTTCGTATGCCGAGCTTCGGCCGTATTACGACATTGTCGAGCGCTACGTGGGTATCAGCGGAGCGGCGGAGGGGAATGAGATGCTGCCGGACGGGCAGTTTCTTCCGCCGATGAAAATGAGCTGTGGAGAAGTTCAGCTGAGAGAACGCGTCAAAGCGAAGTTCGGGCACACGGTCACGATTGGGCGCGCGGCGGTCCTGACGCAGAATCATAATGGACGGCTCGCTTGTCACTATTGCGGGCCTTGCGAGCGCGGGTGCATGACGTTTTCTTATTTCAGCAGCCCGTTTACCACCGTCAAGGACGCAATGGCTTCGGGCAACTGCACTTTGTTTACCAACGCGGTGGTGAGCCATGTGGATATGGACACGGAACCCAATAAGGCGCGGGGAGTGACGTATGTGGATCGCTTGACGCGGCAGGTGAAGGAGGTGCGCGGAAAAGCGGTGATCCTTTGCGCGCAGGCGCTCGAATCGACCCGCATACTGCTGAACTCGTCAACGCGGGAATATCCCAATGGGCTGGCCAATTCGAGCGGCGCGCTGGGGCATTATCTGATGGATCATGTCGTTGGGGCAGGAGCTTCGGGGCGTTTGCCGGACTTCAGAACCCTTCCCAATGCGAACGAGCCGGCACGGCCCAACGGGATCTACATCCCGCGCTTCCGGAACACTCCTTCCGGCAAGCAGCATTCGCGGTTCATACGTGGCTATGGCTACCAGGGCGGGGCCGGGGCAGGATTCAAGTTCAGCGCCGAAGGGTACGGAGCGTCATTGAAGAAGGCAGTAAAAGAAGGCGAGTACGAGATTTCGCTGGGAGCCTTCGGTGAATCGCTGGCGCGGTGGGACAACTACGTTGAGATCGACCACGATTTAAAAGATGCCTGGGGGATTCCTGCGTTGCACATTAACATGACGCACGGGGACAACGAAGCCGCGCTCATGGAGGATGCCGGGGCCATGGGAGCGGAAATGCTCGAAGCGGCTGGCGCAAAAGACATCCGCGTGCAAGCGGGCGTGGAAATGCCGGGAATGGCCATCCACGAGCTGGGGACGGCCCGCATGGGGAACGATCCGAAGAAGTCGGTGCTGAATGCGTTCAACCAGGCGCACGACGTGAAAAACTTGTTCGTGATGGACGGGGCGAGCTTTGTGTCGTCTGCGTGCCAGAACCCAACGCTCACGATGATGGCCGTGACCGTGCGCGCTTGCACTCACCTGATTGACCGCTTCCGCAAAAGCGAGGTCTAGTGCAAACTCTCGCCTGCGCTCCTCCCCCATGCCACCGAAATCAGGTCGAAGCGTTCGCGGTGCGTCGAATGTGTACTGCGCTGACGGCATCCACGAGCGCTGGCCCGAGCCATTATGGAAAAAAGGGCGCTCGGCCTAGAAGCCCGCGCTGAATCGATCCCTTCGTTTTGCCCACCTGGCCGAACCTGCCAATGATCAAGGCCGTGCGACAAGGGTAGTGGCTTTGCCGTCATTGGTCGACTAACTCGTAGTTGCGTCCTTTTTGCACACTGTGGTTGCCGGCAAGCAGGTCATATCCACGCCTCCCAGGTTGCCGGAGGGCGCTCGAAGGGCTGGGGTCGCCGGTCCCGATGTTCAAGGGCGTTGGAACTAATCCGCTCCGCCGCCGGGGGCCTTGAGAAACTCATCGAGGCGGAGGAATTTTCGGCCGAGGGCGGGGCTGTAGGTGGACCACTCTTGCTCGCCGGAGTCGGTGGCTAGGGCGGCGCGGGCAGCCGCCATTTTGGAGTCCAGGTCATCAAGGTAGTGGAAGACCATGGCTTCGCGGATCATCGGCAACTTTGGCGAGCCGAATTCGTATTGGCCGTGATGGCTGATGAGCAGATGCTGGACTACGGTTTTGAGATGGGCGGGAAAACCCTCCAGAGCGTCCATGGCTTTCGAGACGGTTTCGAGTTCCATGACGATGTGGCCGAGGAGCTGGCCTTCCGTGGTGTAGCCAATGGCGCGGTCGTAGCAGAGTTCGTCGAGTTTGCCGACGTCGTGGAGGATGGCCACGGTCAGGAGCAGGTCGAGGCGGAGTTCGGCGTAGTGCCGCGCAACTTGTTTCGCGAGGCCGCAAAGGCCGACGACGTGTTCGAGCAGGCCGCCGATATAGGCGTGATGCATGACTTTTGCGGCGGGGGCGCGCTTGTAGCGTACGGCGACGGCCGGGTCGCTGAGGATGGCATTCACCAGTTTTTTGAGCCAGGGATCGTCGACAAGGTTCGCGAATTCGAGGAGCTCGGCCCACAGCTTGCCGACGTCTTCTTTCGTGTGCGGGAGAAAATCGGCCAGATCGACTTCTTCGGGCCTGGCGCGGCGGACTTGCTGAAGAGCGAGCTGCGGTTTGTTGCGGTAAATCTCGACGCGCGCCTGAACCTTTATGAAGTCGTCGCGGCCGAATTCCTTGGCGATGGCTTCAAATTGGTCCCACATCCTGGCTTCGATAGTGCCGCTGCGGTCGCCGAGCTCGAGGCGAAGATATTGCTTGCCTTCGCGCGTATTGCGAATTTCTTTTTCGTGAACGAGAAAGTAAGTGGTGATGGTTTGTTCGGTGCCGAGGTCGGTGACGAAAGACGTCTTCATCAGGCGCCCGTGTCGGTGGAACGCTTGCCGAAGAGAAGGAATTTCTTGTGCGCCTTTTTGTTCTTGGTGACTTCGGGGGTGGCACTGACTTCCTGGATTTCGGAGTTGCTTCCGCCGGCGGCATCCTGATAGCCGGGCTTGATGACGACGTAGCTCTGTTCGCGGAGGGTCTTGAGATATTCGCGGAGGGCCGGCTCCATCCGTTCCTCGTAGAGCTTATTCTGGATTTCGTTCTCGACTTTAGCCAGAGATTGTTCGCCTTCGTCGTAATGCTCCAGGACCTGCATGATCAGGAAGCCCTGCTTCGTTTCCATGACTTCGGTGAGGTCGTTGCGCTTCATTTTGAAGACCGTGTCTTCAAGTTCCTTGGAGAGCTCGCCGCGCTTGTATTGCCCCAGATAGCCGCCTTGTTTGGCGGTGGCGCCGTCGGAATAGCGCTTGGCAATTTCACCGAAGTCTTCTCCGTCCAGGATGCGCTTCCGAGCCGTTTCGGCTTTCTTCTTCAGGTCGGCAACTTCCGCAGCGTCTTTACCCGTCGTATTGACCTCGATGGATCTCAGAGCGACCTGCTCGGGCCGCATGAATTCCGCCTTGTGCTCGTCGTAATACTTCTGGATTTCGTCCTTGGGGACGTTGATGTGGGAGCCGACTTCGCTGCCGATAACCTTTTTGGTGAGCAAACCACTGCGGATATTGTTCTTGAAATCTTCCCAGTTGAGACCCTGCTTGGAAACGGCTTCCTCGAGAGCTTCCATGCTGGGGAGTTTATTTTCGATGCGGATCTGGTCGAGCTGCTTGATGACATCCGGCTCGACGCTGATGCCCATGTCTTTGGCGCGCTGTACGAGAAGGGACTGGTCGATCAGTTCGCGGAGCGCGTTTTTCTTGCGGTCCTCGATCAGCTGGTTCAACTGTTCGGGAGTGCAACGGCTCTGGCAGTCTGACTTGGCTTCTTCGTCGGCACTCGATCTGGCGTGTTCGAATTCGGAGCGGGTGATGACTTCATTGTTTACGCGAGCTACGATTTCTTCTACGACTTTGCCTTCGCCGGCAGAGACCGGGGGCTTTTTGGCGGGGACAGGGACGGACTTCTTGGGCGCAGCGGCCGCAGGAACGTCGGCGGGAGCTTCGTCCGGCTTCTCGAGAGTGGGCTTGGGGGGCGGATTCTGCGTCTGGGGAGCCGGAGGGGGCTGCTGGGCCGCGAGCGGCAGGGCTACGAATAGCGCCGCGATGACTGCAAGATTTCGCATGGAGTTCCTCACCTATAGAGTTTAGCTCTGGCCTTGAAGGCCGAGCAATACGTTTCTGAGAGCGCCCGGAACAGACTCGCCGCGGGTGGTTTCCAGCCAAAGTACGCCGCTCGGGTCAAGTTTGATGCCCTTGCGCGAGCGCACGACTTTAACGAGTGTGGCGGGATCGAGCGGCGTTTCCGCGTGGAAGCGGATCGCGATGCGGTTGCCCTGGCGCTCGACCGCGGAGATGCGCAGGCGCTCACACATGGATTTGAGGACGGCATACTCCAAAAGGTTTTCCACGGTGGCGGGCGGAGCACCGAAGCGGTCGGTTAGTTCGCGGTGGACGTCCTGTTTTTCTTCCTGACTGGCAATCGAGGAGATGCGTTTGTAGGTGCGCAGGCGGAGGTTCTCGCTGGGGATGTAGTTTTCGGGGATGCGGACATCCAGGCCGAGGCTCAGGGTGGTGCGCAGCTCGGGAACGGCTTCTTCACCCTTTAGCTTGGAGACGGCGCGCTCGAGCATTTGGCAATACATGTCAAAGCCGATGGCTTCAATGTGGCCGTGCTGCTGGCGGCCCAGCATGTTGCCGGCGCCGCGAAGTTCGAGGTCGAGAGCGGCGATGCGGAATCCGGCACCCAGCTCGCTGAACTCTTTCATGGCGGACAGGCGTTTGCGGGCGATTTCGGAGAGGGCGGTGTCGGGGGGAACCAGGAGATAGGCGTAGGCGCGTTGATGCGAACGGCCGACCCGGCCGCGCAATTGATAGAGTTCGGCTAGGCCGAGGCGGTCGGCGCGATTGATGAGGATGGTGTTGGCGCGGGGTATGTCGAGGCCATTTTCAACGATGGTGGTGGCGACCATCACGTCGGCCTCGTCGCGGATGAATTTCAGCATTACGCTTTCTAGTTCTTTTTCGCCCATTTGACCGTGGCCGACGACGACGCGGGCTTTTGGTACGAGCTTTTGGACCAGAGTTGCCAGCGAGTAGATAGATTCGACGCGGTTGTGGATGAAATAAACCTGGCCGTCGCGGGCAAGTTCGTTCTCGATGGCGCGGCGGACCAAGTCTTCCTGGAAGCTGGCGACCACCGTCTGGATCGCGAGGCGATCGCGCGGCGGAGTTTCGATTACCGACATATCGCGCAGGCCGACGAGCGACATGTGAAGAGTGCGCGGAATGGGTGTGGCGGAGAGAGCGAGCGCGTCGACGTTTTGGCGCATCTCTTTGAGGCGTTCCTTGTGGGCGACGCCAAAGCGCTGTTCCTCGTCCACGACGAGCAGGCCGAGGTCCTGGAACTTGACGTCTTTCGAGAGCAGGCGGTGAGTGCCAATGACGATGTCGACCTTGCCGGCTTCGAGTTCGGCGAGGATTTTCCTTTGTTCTGCGGGGCTGCGGAAGCGGCTGAGCATTTCGATGCGCACGGGAAATGCAGCGAAACGTTGTTTGAAGGTTTCGAAATGCTGGAAGGCGAGAATGGTTGTGGGTGCGAGAACCGCGACCTGCTTGCTGTCGGAGACAGATTTGAAGGCCGCGCGCATGGCTACCTCGGTTTTTCCGTAGCCGACATCGCCGCACAGGAGGCGGTCCATCGGAGTGGGGCGCTCCATGTCGCGCTTGATGTCGGCGATGGCAGTGTTTTGGTCGGCGGTTTCTTCGAATTCGAAGGCGTCTTCGAATTCGCGCTGGAAATTGCCGTCGCCGGAAAATGCAAAACCTTGGGCTGTTTTGCGAGCAGCATAGAGGGTCAGGAGTTGATCCGCCATGTCTTCAAGGGACTTGCGGACGCGGGTTTTGCGCGTGTTCCAGCCGGTGCCGCCTAGTTTGTCGAGTGTGGGGTGCGAACCTTCGACGACGCGATAGCTCTGCACCAGGTCCATACGTTCGAGAGGGACGTACAGGCGCGCGTCGTCGGCATAGCCGAGCAGCATGAATTCGCCGCGGTGGCCGTCGGATTCGATTTGGCGGAGGCCTTCGAACTGGCCGATACCGTGATCGACGTGCACGATGAAGTCGCCGGGTCTCAGCTCGGCGAAATCGGTGAAGAAACCGGAGGTGCGGATTTTGTGGCTGGGGCGCTCGACCGTTGGAGCCACATCGAAAAGATCAGCGTGGCCAAAGAGGGTCAGCTTGGCTTCCGGAAAAGTCACGCCTTCGGCAAACGGTGCGCGAATCAGGAGCAGGCCGGCGGTTTCCAGAGCACCCTCGGCGGTGAAACCAGCGGCGGCATTCTCCGATTCACCGAGGACGTAGGGCACGTCGTATTCACGAGAGATGTCGGCGAGACGTTCGAGCTCGCCGGTGCTTGCAGCGGTCAGAAAGGTCTTTCCGCCCGAGGCAAGCTGCGATTTCACTGCGCTCATGCACGCAACAACATCGCCATGAAAGCGCGAGCTGGGTCTCGAAGAGAGTTCGAACTGTGGGGCAGAGCCGATGTTGACGGCGAGCTGCTGAAGATGGGCCTGGGAAGTCTTGGCGAGCGCGCTTCGGAACTCTTGTTCATCCAGAAAGAAATGCATAGCGGAGGGCGCCGTGGCGCTTCCGTGTCGCTCGTAGATTTCGGTGGCGTGCGTCAGATGTTTTTCTGCGGCGTCACGCAAGTTTTGCGGTTCGTCCAGAAAGACGATCGGTTTGAGCGAGCTTTCCGCAAGTTCGAAGAGCGAACTCTGGCCGCTTTGCTCAAAAGGTCCGAAGAAGGAGGTTGCTTCCCAGGATGGGGCTGGCGATTGTGTCGCGCCGACGAGCGCGGCCACGTTCCATTCGGTGAGAGGCAGGAGTGTGGTGCGCTGGACCGGTGCGATGGAGCGCTGCGTGCGCGGGTCAAATTCGCGCACCGACTCGACCGTGTCTCCCAGCAGCTCGATTCTTACCGGGCGCGGCGCTTCGGCGGAAAAGACGTCAACGATGCCGCCGCGCATGGCGAACTGGCCGGGCAGCTCGACCATTTCCGTGCGGGTGTAGCCGACGCCCGCGAGATGCTCGATGAATTCCTCGAGCGGGACTTCCGCGTCTTTTGTGAGCGTTCGCGCTAGCGACAGATAGAGCGTCGGATCTTGATAGCGCCAAAGAGCCGCTTGCACTGGAGCGATGACTAGCGAGACCTGGCCATCGGTCAGTCGGAATAGCGTCGCGGCGCGGCGTTCGAGAATGTCCGGGTGCGGGCTCTGCGATTCCCAGGGCAGCGTGTCGAACGCCGGGAGCGTTGCAATTCCTCCGCTTATCCCTGGGAAAATGTTCGAAAAAAAACGGACCGTTTCCGCGAGGGCTTCGGCGCGGCGATTCGAATCGGTGATGAAAAAGGCGGGGCGACGCAGCTCATGGGTGAGATAGGCGGCGAGCAGCGCTTTGGCCACATCATGCAGGCCGGAAAGAGAGATGTGTTGCGCCCCATCGCGCAGTGAGCCCAGGGCACCCTCCACCGACGGGTGGCGGAGCACAGCATCCAATCGTTCGCGAACGGCGGGAAGAATCATGCGTGGGCGTCAGGCTTCCAGGCGAGAGGCACGAGCGCCTTCGCGGATCTTTCCGAGAATGGCCGTGGTGGAGTAACCCGGGACGACTGGAATGGAAACGACGCGGCCGCCCGCGGCTTCCACTTCTTCGCGGCCGACGATTTGATCGCCGGACCAGTCGCCGCCTTTTACCAGCACATCCGGAAGCAGACGGGCGATGATTTCGCGCGGCGTGAGATCATCGAAAATCACGACCGCGTCGACGCATTCCAGCGCGGCGAGAATTTCGGCACGCTCGCGTTCCGGCAAGACGGGACGCCCGGCACCTTTCAGCTGGCGGACACTGGCATCACTGTTGAGGCCGACAATGAGCGCATCCCCCAGACCGCGAGCTTGCTCGAGACTGCCGATGTGCCCGGGGTGCAGCAAATCGAAACAGCCGTTGGTGAAGACCACGTGGCGGCCGTTGCGTTTCTCGCGGCCAAACCGCAGAATCGCTTGCTCAAGAGTCAGAATCTCCGGGTTCAAAGGGACTCCATGAATGCCCGCGCAAAAACAGCCTTGGCGCTGGATGAAAAGCTAGTTTATCACGCACCGCAGGGGCTGCGCCTGCGCGCCGGGAGTCTCTGGTGAAAGCGCATAAGTCGATTAGCGCGCTTGCTGGCGCGGGACTTTGCGGTCTCGGTCTTTGGCTGGCCCTCGCAGGTCCCTACCAATCGCATACTTTTCTTATTGACGCCGGCGGATGCCGTTTGGTGACGGACATCGTGGAACCGGCAGGAGGCGCGCCACAGGGATACGTTGTTCTTCTCCATGGGCTCTCAGCGAACAAACGGATCATGTCATACATTGCGGCGGGGTTCGCGGCTCAAGGGTTGCGCGTCTTCGTGCCGGACTTGCCTGGACATGGGCGGACGGACGGAACTTTCTCATACGGACGATCCGATCAGTGCAGCGAAAACCTGGTTCGCGAGCTCGTGGCGCGCGGTTTGCTTGATCCGGAACGCGCCATTCTAGCGGGGCATTCGCTGGGCGGGGCCATTGCGTTGCGCGTTGCTCGACGCGTGCCAGTCGGCGGAGTGATAGCGATTTCGCCGGCTCCCATGCTGCCGATTCGCGGAATCTCGCCGGAAATGATGCCGTTTCATGAGTTTGGGGCGCCACCGGCTCATTCGCTGGTTATGAGCGCCGCCTGGGAGTCGGAAAGAATCCGGGGCGCAGCTCGAGATTTGGTGCCGACTCCGGGCGATGGAACGAGTGAATATATTGTGATTCCGCGATCGACACACGTCAGCATCTTGTTCGACGGCAGGGCCATGTCGGACGCACAGGACTGGGCCGCTCGCGTTTTGCATTTGGAATCGAAGCCGACTTTGCCCACACGCCGGGCGATTCCTGGATTCTTCGCGGGGTTTCTAGGGATCGTTTTGCTTGCGGGGCCTTTTCTCCGGGAAACTTTAGAGAGCAAGAAGCACACAGCCCCGATGGTCGAAACCCTTGTTGCCGTCCGAAGAGGCCGGGCTTTCACTGAACTTGCCATCATCGCGCTCGGCGCTGTCGGGGTTCTCTCCTACTGGAATCCGCTTCGCGTGCTGCATCTGTTTGAAGGCGACTATCTGGCGAGCTTTCTTCAGGTTCTTGGAGTCGTCTTGCTCGTTTTGCATTGGAATACGCTGCGGGGTTTGTTCAGCACCGGCACCAGCGACGGCCCCCCGGCCAGACCTCTGTACTTCACCCTGCTTGCGGCCGCCTTCGCGGCGTTTCTTTTGCACTTCCTGGTCTCCGCGTGGATTGATCTGTCTCTCAGCGAGGCGTGGATAACAGCGGGGCGATGGGCACGCTTTGCGCCGCTCCTGATCGCCGTGCTTCCTTATCACCTCGCGGAGGAGCTCTTGCTTGGTCCAACGGTTCCCGGCAAGCGGTCACGGCGATTGTTCACGGCGCTGGGGCTGCGATTGACGGCGTGGGGCGCGATCGTCGCGGGAATATTCGTCTTGCACAGCGGAGAAGTGTTACTTGTTCTGCTCGCGGCTTACTTTGGGCTGTTTTGCGTGCTGCAGAGGTCGGCGATGAATGTTGTCCGGGAAGTTACGGCGTCGCCGGCAGCGACCGCCCTTTTCGGTGCTATACTGCTCAGCGGGTTTTGCCTGGTGGTCTTCCCCACCACGTGATGGGGCCCGTTACCTAGAAAAATCGATTGCCAAACCCGGCCGCCGCCTGCAGTTTTCCATGTCCAGGGACGGACTTTTAGGCCATCAGCGAGATAGGATCATGGCAGAGATAGCGATCGTCGGCGGCGGACCTTCCGGCGCGATGTGCGGTGAGCAGCTTGCGCGCGCGGGACATAAAGTCCAGATATTTGATGAGCGCCTCGCGTGGGAAAAGCCGTGCGGCGGAGGGCTGACGCACAAAGCTGTGCAGTGTTTCCCGTTCCTGCTGGATAACCCTTATCCCAAGAAGCTGGTGCGTTCGGTCGAACTGATCAGCAGCAACGATCAGCGCGCCAATCTGGAAATGACGCACCCCATCGTGATTTATTCGCGAAGAGTGCTCAATGGCATGCTGCTGGACCGCGCCAAGGCAGCAGGCTGCCGCGTGCAGCAAGCGCACGTGCTTGCCGTGGACACGAGCGCCGCGAAGCCACGCTATTCCGTCGAAGGCGAGTGGCGCAGTGCTGATTTTCTTGTGCTTGCGGCGGGCGCGCGCAATCAGATCGCACCTGAAACGCGCCCCCTCAAGCGCGACGAACTGGAAATGACGCAGGGCTACTTCGTTCCGCAGACGGCCGACTCCATTACCGTGAAGTTCCTCCCGCACTTCGAGGGCTACATCTGGTCCTTTCCGCGCTGCGATCATCTTTCTGTCGGGATTTGCGGAAGCATGGCAGCGCATACCAGCGCGGAGCTCAAGACGCATCTAAGCGCCTTCGTGGAGAAGCACGGAATCTCGACGGAAAGTGCGAAGTT
>Ga0210384_10000918_pt1 | contig 42158 bp, 42 predicted proteins | sample IncBWH2MmetaG_FD_160574 | JGI IMG/M metagenome (GOLD analysis project Ga0210384, IMG submission 160574) | Forest soil microbial communities from Barre Woods Harvard Forest LTER site, Petersham, Massachusetts, United States - Inc-BW-H-2-M | ecosystem: Environmental > Terrestrial > Soil >... | reverse complement strand
GGGCGACGTGCTCTTCCGACCGGAAGAGCAGCATGGTCTTTCAGGTGAAGACGATGTTCTCGTACCAGCGGGATGCTGGCACAGCGAAATGAATGACGCCTTTCGTTCCGAGGAGACCTCCTTTGTGCACGATAAGCTCCATGGCGGAGTCGCAGCAGGCACACGCGGTCGTGACGCGAGCGTCGCGGCGAAGCATTAAGGGAATCGCGAGGGCGTCCCAGACGCACGATGCCCACCAGGAGCGCTTGGCGGACTGCACGTGGAAGGCGGTGGGCACAGCCCAGAAGGGAGCGGCGCGGAGAACTTCCGACGTGTTTTGCTGGAGCAACAGAATGTGCAGATCCGCGAGACGCTGCAGAGCGGAGCGCACGGTCTTTTGGGAACGCGACAGAGCCGCGGCGAGTTCGCTGATTTTGGGGACGTGTCCGCGGGTGACAATGAAATGGTAGAGGGCGTGACGAAAAGCGGCGTCCGCTTCGGTGTAGGTAAGTTTTTTAGCCACGGGCAAACTCCTTTCGTACCCTTTGGTGACGGGTCTAAAGATCTGCCGCTACAGATTGGCGCAGCGCCGAAGAGGCCACGCGGTCTATGGGCGAAAAACCCATCGTGTAAGTGTACGCGTCAAGCGCTTAGCGCTTGCCATGTTAATCAGAAGGCAGGTCTGCCCACCCGCCGTTTCTTTTGGCTTGCGTGAAGCGTGGGCGTCTGTTTACTGTCAGCGTTCCTTGTGCCATAGTACGGACTCGTGAGAGGTAATCATGCGTACCCTTGCCTCACTGCTAATCCTGGCCGCTTGCTTCACATGTCATAGAACATACGCACAAGGTGAGCCCGCCATTGCTCCCTACCCCCAACCGGTAGGGCCACAAAAACCGGTCCAGCAATACTATGCCGAAGATGGGGGCGCTCACGGTGGAGTACTCGAGAGCATCGTCATTCCGCCGAAAGTGAATGCGCCTTTTACTCTGTTGCTGCAGACGGAGTGGGTCAGAATCCTCCCTGACGGCAGCACGATAACTACCGTCAACCAACGGCGCATCGCGCGAGACACCGAAGGCCGCATTTACCAGGAACGGTGGTTTCTCGTCCCCAAGAATGGGCCATTGGAATCGCAAATGACCACCATTCAAATCTCGGACTCTAACAGCCACACGCTATACAATTGTTTCATGCTGGATCCCAAAAAGCAGTGCGAGCTCAGCATCTTTACGCCATCGCCGAACGCAATTGTCAAGTTCCAGGGGCCGCCGACAGGTCCGCTTCCCGGAGGTATAGGCGAGGCCATACACGAAAACCTTGGCGCCCAATTGGTCGCTGGTGTCGAGACGACTGGCACCCGGGATACCGCCATCTACAATGCAGGGTTATTTGGAAATGACCGCAAAATGAGCATCGAGCGGGAATTCTGGTATTCGCCTAAATTGGGTTTCAATCTGCTTTCCAAACGCTCCGATCCCCGAATCGGCATACAAACGTTTACCGCCACCAATCTGATTCTGTCCGAGCCGGACCCTAAACTGTTCGATTTGCCGGAAGGATTTAAGATCGTCGACCGTCGCGAGACCGCTCCCCCTCAGAATTGATCGAGCCGCCTTCTCCTGCAAAAATCTTGGCTGCTTGTTTTGAAAGTTAGAATAACCAGCCTCGGGCTTTGCTCGCCGCTTAAAGCAAAGAATTGCCCACCCTTTGCACAAAACAAAACCGCAAAGGCCACCCGGAGCCGTCTCAGTCTGCTAAGATATTGATTGGATAAGAACGAAGGCCAATCAATCCTTGCGGGTTTTGCAAGGGTGGGATCTTTCTCCGGTCCGTTTTCTAATTCCTATTTTCTAGGTTCAATTTCAGATTGGATCCTGGGTGTATACTGTTTTTATCGGCAAGCATGTGATCCGTTGGAGTTTAGAGCGATGACGATCCATCTAACGCCTGAACAAGAGAAGATCGTGAAGGAAGAGCTGGAGTCTGGTCACTTCCGCACGGCGGAAGAGCTGATCTCCCAAGCCCTGCACGCTCTCCGTACGTCAGCGCCCTCATCCAGAGCAGCTGCAGATAATGGTAGCCGCCGCGATGCCGTGCGCGAGATGATGGAATTCGTGGAGAAGAATCGCATTTCCCTGCAGGGTATTTCGGTTAAGGAACTCATTCACGAGGGTCATCGTCTGTGAGTGATTTAGTGCTGGATGCGTCTCTGGCGCTCCAGTGGTTTCTTGAAGACGAAGCCGACCGCAAATACAGCCTCACCGTCCTTTCAAGCCTCTCCGAAAAGCAAGCCGTAGTTCCTGTCCTGTGGTTCTATGAAGTCGGCAACGGCCTTCTGATGGCTTATCGGCGAAAGCGGATTGCCCAGGATCAGATCGATGGATTCCTGACGAGGTTGAAGAATCTCCCGATTGAAGCCGCTCTCCAAGAGTCCATGGAAATTCTTGACTTGCCAGCCTTCGCGCAAGCTCACAGTCTTACGAATTATGACGCTGCCTACCTTTCGCTCGCACTACGTCTCCGATTGCCCCTTGCAACCAACGATGCAGCTCTCCGCCGGGCAGCCGCCGCGGCAACCGTGCCAATTTTCTAGTCTGTTTGTTTTAGTGCCGGTCGGAACGCCGCGGGACGCTGCGAGTGGCCTGTCCTTCGGTAATCGCAGGGTGGCTCTTTCCCTTCCCCCCCTCTAATTTCTAGTTCCCTGGCTGCTCAGCGGCCCACCATTTTTTGGAGCTCTTCGGGGTAGCGAGCACCTTGCACCGCGATCTTTGAGGCGGCGGTCTCCAGTTCGCGGAGATCAGCGGGCGAAAGTTCGACGTTCGCGGCTCCGATGTTTTCTTCGAGCCGGTGCAGCTTGGTCGTGCCGGGGATCGGCACGATCCACGGTTTCTGCGCAAGCAGCCAAGCGAGTGCGATCTGAGCAGGTGTCGCTTTCTTCTGTTGCGCAAATCTGCCAAGCAAATCTACCACCGCCTGATTCGCTTTCCGGTTCTCCGGCGTAAAGCGCGGGACGATGTTGCGGAAATCGTTTTTGTCGAACTTCGTATCTTCGCTGATCGTTCCGGTAAGGAAGCCTCTGCCAAGAGGGCTAAATGGAACGAACCCGATCCCAAGTTCCTCCAGTGTCGGGATCACCTGCGCTTCAGGCTCTCTCCACCAGAGCGAATATTCATTCTGGAGCGCGGTGACGGGTTGCACCGCGTGTGCGCGGCGGATCGTTTGCACTCCAGCCTCGGAAAGGCCGAAGTGCTTCACCTTGCCTTGCTGGATCAAGTCCTTCACGGCTCCCGCAACGTCTTCGATCGGCACGTCTGGGTCCACACGGTGCTGATAGAACAAATCGATGACATTCGTCTTGAGGCGCTTCAGCGAGGCTTCGGCGACCTCCTTGACGTGCGCAGGCCGGCTATCCAGCCCGGCCTGTTTGCCGGTGTTCGGATCGAGTTTGAACCCGAACTTGGTGGCTATCGCCACTTTTCCACGAAACGGAGCGAGGGCTTCACCTACGAGTTCTTCGTTCGTGAACGGGCCGTAGACTTCTGCGGTGTCGAAGAATGTGACGCCATGTTCCACGGCCGCTCGGATGACCGAGATCATTTCCTGCTTGTCTTTGGGTGGACCGTAGGAAAAGCTCATGCCCATGCAGCCGAGTCCGATCGCCGAGACTTCCAAATTGCTTTTTCCAAGTTTGCGCTTCTGCATTGTTCCTCCTTGGCAAGCGCTACTATAGCTTGAAGAGTTCGCGCAGGCGTTTGGTCTGCGCGCGGCTGACGGGGATTTCGGTGGCTTTTTTGTCGTTCATTTTGAGCATGTAGCTGGACTTGAACCACGGCACGACTTCCTTGATGTGATGAATGTTCACGAGATAGGAGCGGTGGGGGCGCCAGAAAGACTCGGAATCGAGCGCGGCGTTTAATTCCTCGAGCGTGCGGTAGTTCGAGGTGCCTTCGGCGTCGCGCGCCATCACGGAAATCAAGCCGTCTTCAATGGAGGCAAAGACCAAGTCCTCCGCGTCGACCAGCAGAAGGCGCTGTTGGGACTTCACCAGCAATTTTGACGGCTGCGAAGGAGTTTGTTTTGCCGCGCCAAGCTGGTTTACCAACTGCTCTAATCGTTCCGTGGGACTGGTGTGCGTTTCGATCTGGCGGCGCGCGCGCTGAAGCGCTTTGGAAATTCGCGCTTTGTCAAATGGCTTCAGGACGTAATCCACGGCATTGACTTCGAATGCGCGGACGGCGTAGTGATCGAACGCCGTCGCAAAAACCACGTGCGGGACTTTCATTTTGCGTTCGACGAGTTTTTTCAAAACGCCGAAACCGTCCAACCCGGGCATTTGCACATCCAGAAAGACCAAGTCGGGCGCGTGCTCCTTGATGAGCGCGACGGCTTCCACGCCGTTTTTTCCGAGGCCGATGACATTGACCTCGGGAAAGGCTTTGAGCAGAAACACCAGTTCGTCGCGCGCGGGCTTTTCGTCATCGACAATAATCGTGTTGATGGGCATCTTTCCTTTGAGCTTTTACTTAAGCCGCCAAATCTCCGGACGGCCACCGCCGCCGAACTTATCGACTGATGCCGAGTATAGGCGCACGCACCTCCTCAAGCAATTCCGTGCGGTAGCGAGATCGGTTTGAACCGTTGCACACGTTTCCTTTAGAATGGCACGCGCAGCTACAAGGACACCATGCCGCCGAAAAAATCCGGGCCCGCCAAAATTCTTCGCAGCCAGATTATCTACAACGGAAAAATCTTCGGCATTCGCCGCGATGAGGTGATTGAGCCGGGAGGCGTGCGCGCCACGCGCGAAGTCATTACCCATCCGGGCTCTGTCGTGGTGCTCCCCGTTTTGCCCGACGGCAAGATCCTGATGATCCGGCAGTATCGCCACGCCACGCGGCAATTTTTGTGGGAACTGGTGGCCGGGCGCATTGATGCTGGAGAAAATCCGCGCAAAGCCGCGGCTCGCGAACTGATCGAGGAAACCGGCTATCGCGCCAAGAGCTTCAAACTATTTCTCGACATGTTCCCGACGCCGGGATTTCTTGAGGAGCGCATGTACATCCTGCTGGCGGAAGGACTTACGCCCGGCGAAGCGCAGCCCGAAGAGGACGAAAAAATCACCTCGCGAGCCTACACGCAGAAAGAATTGGAACAAATGATGCAGCAGGGAAAATTACGAGACGCCAAGTCCATCGCGGGCCTGCTCTACTACTTCCGGTACCTTGCCCCTGGCTTGTCCAAAAAGCCGCACGTCGGTTAAATCGTTTTTGCAGGTCAAGAATAGGTCAATTTTTATGCACACGTCGGCATATTCTTGCTCTTAAGCTATTGACTCGCGATTTCATTCTGGTACACTCCGCGCGATTCATGTTGAGCGCTGCCTGTATTTCGGCGGGTCAGGGCCGCGCAGGGAAACATCTGAATCTTTTTTCAGGAGGGCAACCGAAGTGCAAGGGAACGTAAAGTGGTTCAATAATTCCAAAGGGTACGGCTTCATCGGGCGCGATGATGGCCCAGACGTATTCGTTCACTATTCCGCCATCACTGGGGATGGCTATCGCACGCTACAAGAGGGAGACCCAGTCGAATTCGAGATTGTCCAGGGACCCAAAGGCCCCCAGGCAGCCAACGTTTCAAGAGCAAGTAGCTGAGCCTTATAGCACTTATTTGGCCGGCAGGAAGCGCCCTCCTGCCGGCCTTTTTCTTTTGGTTGGAATCCCAACCAAATTTCTGAGGATTCCGCAAAATTGGATCGCAAATGTTAGCGTTTTGCCTGCGATGCCGGATCGCGCGACGGCGAGATCGCATTAGTGTGCTCGCACGGCTCACTGGCCTTATAATGACCGGCCATGGACAACAAAACCATCGCCCGCATTCTGCGCGAGACCGCGCAGCTCCTGGAAATTGACGGCGCCATCATCGGCCGGTACCGCAGTTACGAAAAAGCCGCCGAACTGATCGACAGCTTGCCGGAATCCATCGAACAACTCGTCAAGCAGCCGGAGAAACTTGAAGAGCTGCCGGGGATTGGCGAGCGCATGGTGGAACATCTGCAAGAGATTGTGGAGACGGGCGACTATAGCCTGCGGAAAAAACTCCTGAAGAAGTATCCCGCGACGATTCTGGATGTGCTGCAACTACAGTCGCTGGGGCCGAAGAAAGTGGCATTTCTGTGGTCGAACTTCAAAGCCGCGACTGTTGCCGATGTCGAAAAAATCGCCAGGGAAGGCAAGCTGCGCGAGCTCCCTGGATTTGGCGAAAAAAGCGAACAAAATATTTTGAAGGCCGTGGAAGTATTCAAGAAATCCACGGGGCGGTTTCTCCTCAACAACACCGAGGATGCGGCGAACGCGCTCATCGCGCATATTGAAAAGGCCGGGAAAGCCGCAGCGTCGGTTACGCCGGCGGGTTCGCTGAGGCGTGGCAAAGAAACGGTGGGCGATCTCGACCTGCTGGTCACCCTCGCCGACGGTCACACTTCGCAAAAACATATCGACGCGCTTGCCAAACACATTCTGGAATTTCCGGACATCGATCAGACGCTGGCGCACGGAGAAAACAAGGTCAGCTTCACGCTGCAAAACGGTCTGCAAGTGGACGTGCGGCTGTTGGAGAAAGAAAACTTCGGCGCGGCACTGCTCTATTTCACTGGCTCGAAAGAACACAACGTCTCGCTGCGCGGACGCGCCAACGACATGGGCTTGACGCTTAACGAATACGCGCTGGCGACGTTAAAGGGCGAAAAGCGGGTTGCTGGGCGGACCGAGGAAGAGATTTACGGTAAGCTCAAACTCGACTTCATTCCGCCGGAACTGCGCGAAAACACTGGCGAAATCGCGGCTGCCGAGCAGCACAAACTGCCCCATCTGATCACCCTGAAGGACATGAAGGGCGATCTGCAGATGCACACGACGGCCAGCGACGGGAAGAACTCCATCGAGGAAATGGCGGAGGCCGCGCGGAAACTCGGCCATCAGTATATCGCTATCACCGATCACTCGAAAGCGGTCACGGTGGCGAATGGACTGGACGAAAAGCGCATGACCGCGCATATCAAGGCCCTGCGTGCCGCTGACAAAAAAGATCTCGGAATTCGCGTGCTTGTGGGGTCGGAAGTCGACATCCTGAAAGACGGTTCGCTCGACTATTCCGATGAAATCCTGGCGCAGATCGACGTAGTGGTTTGCTCCATACACTCGTACTTCAATCTCGACCGCGCGGCGATGACCGAGCGCATGCTGGCGGCCATCGAAAATCCCTACACACAGATCATTGGGCACCCCACGGGCCGCTTGCTGCTCCGCCGCGATCCTCTCGACTACGACATGGAGAAAATTCTGGACGGCTGCGCCAAGCACGGCGTGGCCATGGAGTGCAACTCCTATCCCGACCGCCTGGACTTGAAGGATGTTTACCTGCGGATGTGCAAGGAACGCGGCGTCAAAGTGGTCATTTCCACGGACTCGCACAACACTTCCAATCTATCGTTCATCCGCTATGGCGTGACCACGGCGCGCCGCGGCTGGCTGGAAGCGCGCGACGTCATCAACACTTTGCCCACCGCGCAGTTCCTGGCCGCGCTGCGGCCCAAGCCCGGCGCGGCGAAACACGCCTCGCAATCCACCAAGAAAGCTGCTGGCCGCCGATGAGAGAGAAGTGTACTGAATCTTTCCTCCATAGGAGCGCTTCTTGAACGCCGAGGAGTTTCATAAATATCAGCACGAGGCGGTTCATACCCTTATGGACTCAAACGCTCAGTGCGAGGAGATCTATAGAATAGGCCTCTGGGAGCGCTGGCAGTACGAACTGGACGCGGGTGCGCTCGTGTTCGCGCAGGATGGATTTGCCAAAGTCATTGCCAGTATTCAAGTTGTTGGAACCACGGCAAAGAGTTCCAAGGACTGGCTGTGGGCGTGGGCGAACCAAAGCTTCGATTCCTCTCAAACTGCACGCCTCCAAGAAGTCCGTTCCTGGGGCGAACGCGAGGGGCTACGCCAGTTCACCGAAGAATCTTGGCCCGATGATGAACACCTAGGTTGGGAGATGACTGCAGTGACGGCGCGGATTCTAGATGCTAGAGGCGCGTACCGCTGCCCGGATGAAAAGGGGTCTTTATATCTCGTTTACACCGATATTCGAAAAGCGGAAGAGAATCAAACAGTAGCGGAAGCCTTTTTGAATGAGAAACAACGGCGCGTCGATTGCGGGAATCATGGAAAGGGGTTTTCGACCTACCTGTGCAAACATCTTTTGGCGGAGCCTCGGCAGGAGTGGTTCTCGGAAACACCAAGTAAACAAAAACCATGGCCGGATGCGTGGTGTGCGAAATGTGACGAGGCGTTCCAAGAACAAGGCGAATGGAACGAGGCGAACGAGAAGATTCCGGAAATCAAGCTGGTTTGCGATCGATGTTACGAGACGCTGAGGTCGAAACGTGTAGGTGATTAGCTATGTCTCCCGAATACTCCACGTGTGGCCGTTACGTGGAATCTTTGTTTCACGGTTTTGACTTCTCCTCTCAAGCCACCAGCGGGGCTTCGGGGTTCATGAGGAAGTGGCGAGTGGCGGCTGGCGGGAAGCCCGCGACGGCATCAACACCCTCCCCGCCGCGCAGTTCCTGGCCGAGCTGCGGCCCAAGCCCGGCGCGGCGAAACACGCCTCGCAATCCACCAAGAAAGCGGCTGGCCGCCGATGAAGCCACGGGTCTAAAGACCCGCCACTACACACACGGGAAAGCGCCTGCTATTATTGCCGTGCTACGTAGGCGCCGAATAAATGTCCAGCGACAATGACAAAAACCGGGAGATCGAGCAGGCAAGAACGCAGGATCAAGGACTTGCAAGTCCGGCAAAGCGGGAAGCCGCCGAGAAAAGAAAAATCCTAAAAACCTTCAGCGAAAAAGCACTGAAAGCAAAAAAGGCTAGAGATGCGCGCGCCTACGCGGAACACTTGCGGATTTTAAAGATTTCCGAGAACTCGGTGGAGTGGAAGAACGCTTGGAAGTTTTTCTATTCCGAGTGATTTTAATTTCCTGAATGGCCTTCACTGCGGCTTTTTGCTCGTCTTTAGGAAGTCTCTGCAAAGCGCCATACATCATCTCTGCAATGCGGTCAGCGGCTTCCCGTTCCCTGGCGGTCTTCGAATTCGTTCTCATACAGAAATGCTAGCACGCAAAGGTTCGCATCCGTCAAGACTAAATTGCGCGCATGTGGCAAGCGGCGAGAGAGGAGCCGTACAGGAGTTAGCCTGCGGTCCGGCGCCGTCAGTCAGTCGTGAGTTGCTTCAATTGATTCCTGCCGGTCATCGATTTGATGCCCCGGATGCGGTAGGTCTTGACCACGCCGTTCATCTTGTGGGCTTGCACAGGATGCAACCGCTTCGACGGTTTTTCGGATGTTTGCGTTTGTGGTTCATAGGAGGATCCGATTCTGGGAGACTAGGGCCGCTTATTGGCGCTCGGACGAGAGGCGGCGAGGGGCTTCCTCGAGCGAAACCGGCTGCACGGCGCCGGAGTCGATGTCAGCCATGCGGCGGGCGACTTCTTCGTCCCACGCCGCAGCGACGGACTCGTCCTGGGTTTCATCCAGGCTTTCGATGAGGGAGCCAGCAAGGTCGGCGCGTTCTGACACCGGCAGAGACAGGGCTTTCTTTAAGAGATCGGCGGTTTCGTGGGTCATGGGGCCATTTTACTCCGAAAAAGTGCGCTTGGGACAAGAACGAAAGAGCTAGGGTAAGTAGCCCAAGGACAGGCCACCCAGAAGCGTTTGGCGGAATTAAGGCAAGGCCACCCGTCCATTGACACGTGAACTTTGTAACTGTACAGTTCAGAGAGATGAACTGGAGAGTTCATGCCAACGACAAAAACCACTGCAAAGGGCAGCATTGTGATTTCCGCCTTGCGCGCCAGGTCGAACTTCGGCAGGCTACTGAACCGCGTCGATAAGGAAAGCCGTTCGCTGGTGATCGAGAAGCGGGGCACTCCGCGAGCTATCCTGCTGAGCATCCGGGACTATGTCCGGCTTGCCGCTCCGGAGCCCGAAGTTCTGCGAGTCATCGGCGAGGAATCCAGGCGCAAGGGCACCGCGTCCCTTTCTTCGCGCCAGATTGACCGCATCATCAAAGCGGCGCGCAGGGGAAAAAAGGCTCTCCGAAAGAGCAGCGCTAAGAAGTAAAGCTTCACTGGCCATGCACCAGTGCGATTAAGGGCTGAATGCTTCCCCTTCGTTTAGTCCTCGATACCAACATCGTTGTATCGGCTGCGCTCAAGCCCGCCGGTTTGCAACGCACCGTACTCCTCCTGGCCCTCACGAAGCCGGCCCGCCTTTACCTGTCGCCGCCGGTCTTCGCGGAGTACCGCGCCGTGCTATCGCGCGCGGAACTTCATATCCGCAAAGGACTCCGGCACCAGCTTCTTCAGCTCCTCGAAAACCGGGCCCATTTCGTGGCGCCTTCCGGCTCGCTTCAAGTCACGTCCGACCCCGCCGATAACATTTTCCTGGAATGCGCCGACGCCGCCCGCGCCGACTACTTGATCACCGGCAATCAACGCCATTTTCCAAAGTTCTGGAAGAAAACCAAAATCATCAGCTCCCGCGAGTTTATCGGGATCGTCGGGCCTCATTTGCTCTCGTAACTTAAGGTGTAGAAATTAGAAAAGGAATAAGAGAAAGACCGCACCATTCAATTGCGTCGAAGTGTTGGCAACGCCCTCATTCTCCGTGAGTGTGCTCAAGACCCTTGCCGACTCGAAATACATGCCCGTCCGGATGGCGCAAGTGCATCTCGCGGACGTTCCACGGCATATTAGTGGGTGGGAAAGTGATGTCAAGCCCGGCAGCCACGCACAGTCTGTGGACCTCGTCAACGTCATCCACCCAGACGGACATCCACGCGCCTTTATCGACCGTTTCGTCTCCGTCTGGTCCAAACGTGGAAGTGTTAGAGCCTCTGCCGCGGCTACCCTGACCTCCCAGGCAAAGAAAGATCTCGCATTCGCCTGAGCCCACAGAGCCGAAGGTTGGAGGTTTTCCCCAGTCCCAGCACTTCCTCCATCCCCACTTCTCGAACCATGCGAAGCTCGCGGTGATGTCGGATACGTTCAATATCGGGGTGATGGCTTTCGCGTTCATGCTGCGGAAAGATAGCACGGCATCGCCCGGGTACAAAAGGCTACCCGGGGCACTCGCAGCTGGGCTTTAGGGTTCTTCTTCGTGATCATCAAGAGTTTGAGCGCGGCCTGGCGGTTATGAGGAAATGGCGAGTGGCTAGTGGCGAGAAGGGAAAGAAGTGGCGAGTGGCTCGTGGCGAGAAGGGAAAGAAGTGGCGAGTGGCTAGTGACGAGTGGCAAGAAATGAAGAGCCCGGCGCGGGGAAACACGCCGCGAGGATGGGCCATCCAAAGGCGTTTTGGGAAATGAAGATGGGGCCGCCCGGGGGTGACAGGGTATCAGACGGGACAAGGCAAAAATACCTCTTGCAATATGTCTCTGATGTGGTATCCTCTTCCTAGGGCAAGTTGTGGCTGACACAACTTGCCCTTTTTGTTTCTGCGGGTGGCCTGCCCCGGATCGCTCTGGCTTTCAGCTTACGGAAAACCCGACGTTTGACCGTACGGGCTTTTTTAGCCTGGCGGCCGTGGTGTGCCCGCTTCGGGCGCGAACTATCGTGCCCCTACTTTTCCCAAAAATTCCAACTCAGGACATGGACTATGAAAAATAAAGAACTAAATGCTGAACACATCTGGAAACAATTTGAGGACTTGCTGGCGCCGCAGCTGGGCTTTTCGTTGGTTGACCGCGCCGTGTATTCGCAGCTTCTGCGGCACAGCCGACTGGAAGGAAAGGCGCGGCTGCGGTTTTCGATTCTGTGGCTGGCGCGCAATATCAAGCTTACCGGGGGACCGGTGCGCGCGGCGGTGCGCCGGCTAGCAGAGCAAGGAGTTTTGCGCCTGGTGGCACGGAGCAAAGCGGGGCACGTGGTGGAAGTGAGGCTGCCCGAGGAGATTCGAGCCGTAAAGCTGGATCGAGTGGAGGGGCGGGAAGGCTCTAAGGCTGAGGGCGCGCGTGGGAACGCGGAGGTTAACATCGAGGAGGCGGACTTTATGCAGGACAGCAGGCTGCGAAAGGCCATCCACGCACGGGAGGGCGGCCAGTGCTTCTATTGTATGCGGCGGATCGCGTCGAATACACAGTGCCTGGACCACGTGGTGCCGCAGGCGCAGCGGGGCAAGAATTCCTACCGGAACCTGGTCTCGAGCTGCATGGAGTGCAACTCGAATAAAGGGGAAAAGGGGGCGGAAGATTTTCTGCGGAGGCTGTATCGCGAGCGGCGGCTGACCGCGCTGGAACTGAGCGGGCGGCTACGGGCCCTCGACGACCTCGCTTCGGGCAAGCTCCGCCCTTCCCTGCCTAACTAGAAAATAGAAATTGGAAAATAGAAATTAGAAAAGAAGCAAGGGAATGACCCCGCCAGATGGAGCGCGGGCTTCTCAACGGCGCAGGCCCACTCTGTGTGAGGCGGAGGCACGTTGGCCTACAATTACGTAATTGACTTCATACAGGCGCTGGTATAGAAAGCGCCAAACGGCCCTCCAAGTCCCAAGAAAATAAAGGGGAAAAATCATGCAGAGAATCCTGCTGGCATCCCTCAAGTGGCAGATGTTGAAAGAAGGGGTGTCAAAGACCGACATGGGCACCGGCCTGCCAGAAGTCCTAATCCTGACGCTGTCGAATCATCAGTTTGAGAAGATTCATGCCAGCGAGGATGCCGCCATGGACTATCTGGAAGGCCAGCACATTTTTAAGAGGAAGTTGATCAAGGTAGTTTTTTGTGCGGTGACGCCAACCGATGATGGCGACGGATGGATTCTGATTACTACTCACACGCCGCACAGCACAGCGTCGATTGTGGCATGGCAGATTCCAAAATAGGGCAAAGAAGAGTAGTTTCCACGAGCCGTGAACGACGGTTCGCGAGGTGAGAAACTAAACTAGTTTGTCAGACCAACGTCGTGTAATAGCTCCTGGAAGCGCGGGTCGCGGCGCAGAGGATCCACGGCGTTATCCACTTTCAGCCAGGCTAAATAGCCGTCGTGCTCACGCAAGGCCTCGCGGAGCCAGGTGAAGGCTTCGTCTTTTTGGCCCAAGGCGGCATAGATGGTGGCGAAAAAATAGGGCGGTACGTAGGTACGACTGGAAATCTTGCGCAGTTGCTCTAGAACATTGCGCGCGGCGGATGGCTTACCTGCCAGCGCGTACGCCCGGCCCAAACCCACAAGGCGAATTGGATCGTTATCCGAAAGACGACTCGCCGCTTGGGACGCTGCAATGGCTTGTTCATGCATGCCTTTGGCAAGGTAACTCGCTCCGAGGCAATCATAGCCTCCCACCGAATTCGGGTCCCATTCCATAACTCTCAGGCACTGTTCAATTGCTTCATCGTACTTTCGGTTGAAATACAAGACATATCCGGCGGTGATCTGGGTCCAGATGGAGAGAGGATCAAGTTTCTGGGACAGCAGGCTCTCGACATGCGCGTCGTCCGCTCGACCTAACGCAGCCAAAAAGAAGGAATAGGTGCGGTGGGCTTCGGCATCGTTTGGACTGAGTTCGAGGGCGCGGCTAAATTCGCTGTCGGCCGCTACCCAATCCCAATCCGCGTAGAAATGAATGAGCGCCAACTCCAAATGTGCTTCGGCCAAGGCTGGAGCGAGATCCAGCGCCTTCTGGGCGAGTTGCTTGGCCTGAGGCATGGACACAAGGGGGCGCATCTCTTCGGATGACAAGTAGTAATCGGCCAAACCAGCGTAGGCTGGAGCATAGTTTGGGTCGATTCGGATGGCTTCCTCAAAGTATTCGCGAGCCTTGCGCTGCTGCGAGCTGGTTCCCTTATTCAAGTAGCTGCCCTTAAGGTAAGCCTCATGAGCTTGCGGGTTTACCGGCCTGCCGCTCGCCAGGCGCGCCTGCTCCTGGGGAGTCAGGGTGATGTCAATTTCATGGACAATCGCGCTGGCCACTTCTCCCTGCATGACCAGGACATTTTGCAAGTCGCGCTGATAGCTTTTGGACCACAGCAAAGTATCCGTCGGGCCGTAAAACAATCGCGCGCTGACCTGGGCAAGGTTTTGGGAGCGCGACACCGAACCCTCGATAATCGCGTCCACCTGCAACTCTCGCGCGATATCGGGGAGTGGCCTCCGCGCGGCCTTATATTTCATTGCCGAGGTCCGGGAAATGACGCGCAGCGCGCGAATTTGACCGAGATCGGTAATCAACGCTTCCGTCATGCCGTCAGCGAAATAATCCTGTTCGGCATCGCCAGTGAGATTTTCGAAGGGCAGTACCGCCAGCGATCGAATCTGCGGGGTCCTGAGGCGGCCGAGCATTCGGTCACGCCAACCGGCGACGTTTATGGCCGCCAGCCCCACCGCAAGCACCAGCAGTCCGAGCAGGCCGTAGACAATGCGCTTCGCGCCCTTGCCCCAAACCGAGGATGGGACAGGCGGAAGTGTGTGCCCGGAAGAGGGCGGCGACAACCGGCGCAAGTCCACGAGCAGTTCCGTCGCGGATTGGTAGCGCCGATCAGGATCCTTGTCCAAACACTTCAGGATGATGGTCTCGAGTTCGGTGGAAATGCGCGAGTTCAGCGCGCGCGGGGCGACCGGTGGTTGGTGAAGGATCGCATCGATGAGCCGCGAGGTTTGCTCTTCTTGAAAGGCCCTTCGGCCGGTGGACATCTCGTAGAGCACAGCGCCGATCGTATAAATGTCCGCGCGCGCATCCGCCGGCTCGCCTCGGAGCTGCTCCGGCGGCATATAGGGAAGCGTCCCTGCCACCGCTTGGGAGTCGGTTATGGTATCGGTCGTTCCTTCATCCACTGGCCGCAGCAGCTTGGCCAGACCAAAGTCCAGAATCTTCGCTCGTCCCTTCGCAGTGATGGCGATATTTGCAGGTTTCAGATCTCGATGCACGATGCCGCGCTCGTGGGCCTCTTCCATCGCGGCAGCAATCTGCAAACCGAGTGCGACCACTTCTTTCTCTGGAAGCGTCCCTCCTGCGAGGCGCTCCGCAAGCGTTCTCCCCGGGACGTACTCCATTACAAGAAAATCCATCCCGTCTTGCGTACCGAACTCATAGACCGTTTCGATATTCGGATGGTTCAGCTTGGCCAATGCCATGGCCTCTTTGCGGAAGTGTCTACGGGCGGTGTCGTCGCTCAGAGTACCGGTGGGCAAAACCTTTAGCGCCACATCGCGGTCGAGCTGTTCATCACGGGCGCGGTAAACCACGCCCATCCCTCCGGCGGCTACTCTTTCAAGGATGCGGTAGTGGCCCAGCGTCTGGCCAATCATGAGGAGGGACCTGCTTTGAGGAGTTCATGTTAGGTGGATGCGACTGGCAAGTCAACGCGCAGCGCTGGGGCGCTGGGGCAGCCAGTTCCCCTTCCGCTACGGGCGGGGACTGGCCAGTGAGGAACATTTCTACCCGGACTGTCGTATCTTGTAACAGAATGCCATCTTACGGAGGGTTTCTGCCATGAACCTTATTCCCTGCCGCAGCACGGCCACACGGCTGGCCGTTGTTTGCGCCGTCGTCTTCGCGGCTGCTGCCTACGTCCCGCGGGCCCAAGCCGAAGAGGTCACCAAAGCCTTTACCGTTTCCGGGCGCGCCAACGTCCACGTGGATACCAATGACGGGAGCGTCCGCGTGACCACCAGCAGCGACACCAAACAGGTTGAATTCAAGGTCGAGTATCGGGGCTTCGAGCTTGGCAAGAATCTTCGTATAGATTCCCGGCAGGATGGCGACAAAGTCCAACTCACCGCCCGCATCACCGGCCATTGGGGCTTCTCCTGGGGCAATAACTCCAAAAACTTGCATATCGAAGTGCGTATGCCTAAAGGTGCCGACCTGCAGGTCGAGACCGGCGACGGCTCGGTTCAGGTGGATGGCGTCAACGGCGGTGTGAATGTGCACACCGGCGACGGTTCGGTGCGGGCCGACAGCCTCTCCGGCGTCATCGATCTTCACACCAGCGACGGCAGCATCACCGTGGATAACCTGAAGGGAGACATTCGACTGCGCACCGGAGACGGCTCGATTGAAGCCCGCGACCTGGACGGGAAGGTGGACGCCGATTCCGGCGACGGACACATCCGCCTCACCGGCCGCTTCGACGCGCTCAACGTCAAGACGGGTGACGGCAGCGTGGACACGCGGGTTCTTCCCGGATCGAAAATGCTTACCAGTTGGAGCGTGCGGACGGGCGATGGCAGCGTCGATCTCGTTTTGCCGGCAGACTTTCAGACCAATATTGATGCCACCACGGGTGACGGGCACATCAGCCTGGGTATTCCAGTCACCTGCGAAGGCACCTTCAGCAGCTCGCAAATTCACGGGAAGATGAATGGTGGCGGCCAGCCGCTGACGATTCACACTGGTGACGGGTCCATCCGGCTGAGCAAGGGATAGCGCTTCCTAAAGACTAAGGACCAAGTACCATTACTGCGTACTGGAACTGCAAGAATTGTCATTTTTTCCCTACATCTGTGGGTGAATCCGGCAACAAATTCTAAGTGAATTGCCATAGTTCGCCCCTAACCTATTGAAAATAAGTCTCCGTTTCGTTGGCCCACGGCGTGCCACTGCCACCGTGTAGGAGAGACCTCTCATGATCATCTTCGCCCTAACGCTCGCGGTCCTGGCCCTGGTCACCGTTAGCTTTGTTAGCTCGTTTACTTCGTCCACAAAACGCCGCTCATAGGTTTTCCCATCTCCTGCAACTCCATCTTTTGCCGTCTATCCGTCAAACGCAGCTTCTCGCCACAAGTGGTCTATTTCGCTGTCACCGCGTCACTGATTTTCGAGTAATCATCCTCCTTGAGAATGCCCCTGCTGACCAGCTCATGCTTATCGCGGTAGGGCCGGGCGGCGATGATTCTCCGCGCCTGACGCCGCGTGATCCCGGGCAGAGCGATGAGTTCGGTCTCCGTGGCGGAATTAAGGTCCAGCGCTTTTTGCCCTCCGCGCTCCCAACCTTCTTTCGCGCCAGCGACGGCGGCATGGGCCTGTTCCGCCGCCACCTTGGCCACATCCTTTAGGTCCTTGCCTGCTTCTTGCAGGATAGGTTTTACCTGCTCGGTGGCTTTGGCTACCGCGTCGCGAGTCTTCTCATCGCGCTCGCGTTGATCGTGGTCGCTGCTACTGAAGAAGCCACAGCCTGCGGCAGCGAAGCCGAGCATAGCAGCCGTACAGAAAGCCAAGAGACTTATGATTCGTCGAAATACCATGGTGGCCTCCTGATGATTGGATGCCTCGCCCCTGGAAAGTAGCGTTATAGAGCAAGCCCGGTTGCAGGCTCAAACTAAAAAATCGTTCCGCGTGAATCATTCTATTGTTTCGCAAGGATTACAAGTGGGTGTAGAATCCCGCCAAATCGCAGGCCCGAGAATGGGGAAACCGGGCAGGGGGTGGATATGTATAAATTCCGCAGTATTTCCGTATTTCTATTCCTACTTTTTTGCAGCTCGCTGGCCTTCGCTCAGGGCGGAGCTACGGGAGCAATTAGCGGTACCGTTCAGGATGCTTCCGGAGCGACCATCTCCGGAGCGAAGGTGGTAATCACGAGTGAGGCAACAGGCCAGAAGATACGCGAATTGACGACTGACGCATCGGGAATATTCACGGCGGGCCTGCTACCGGTCGGCAGTTACGCCGTGGAGGTGAGCGCCTCAGGATTCGCGGATACCAAGTTTCCGGGCATCGTCGTGACCATCACGGAAACGACGCGCATGACTGCGTCGTTGAAACTCAGCTCTTCCAATCAGGTGGTGGAGGTGACTTCGAATGTGACGCAAATCGATACTTCCGACGCGGCGACCGGCGAATCCGTCGGCTCGACCACGATTACCACCCTGCCGCTGGCGACGCGCAATTTTCAACAGATTCTGACGTTGTCCGCGGGAGCCTCTTCGGACTTAAACGGCGCATCGGCACTGGGGCGCGGGTCGGTGCCCATTCATGTGAATGGCGGCCGCGAGGACAACAACAATTATTTGATCGATGGAATTTCCGTGGCGGATTTCGCCTTTGGCGAACTGACCTATACGCCGCTGCCGAACCCAGACTCCATCGAGCAATTCAAAGTCAGCACGAGCCTGTACGATTCCACGCAGGGGCGCAATGGCGGAGGCAACATCAACGCCATTCTGAAAACCGGCAGTTCGGAGTATCACGGAGACGCCTGGGAATATTTTCGCAACACCGTGCTGGATGCCAACGATTTTTTCCTCAATCAGGGAGGAGCTCCACGTCCAGTCATCCAGCAAAACATTTTCGGAGCGGATTTTGGCGGGAAGGTGGACCCGTCCGCCAAGTTCGGCTATTTTTATGTGAACTATCAGGGCACGCGTCAGCGAAGCGGGGCCTCGGCCGGCACCTTCATCAACACATCTATTCCCTATGTTCCACTGCAGGATCGCCAATCGGCGACGCAATTGGCTAAAGATTGTAACGTGCCCAACGTTGACCCCGTAGCGTTCAGTCTACTGAACGTAAAGAGCAACCAATTCGGTGGCGGCGCAGGCGGCTTTTTGTATCCGCTGCCCACCAATGTTGCGGCAAGCACGCCTTGCCTTACTCCGGTCAGCTTTTTGATCAGCAGCGTCGGCAAGTTCAGTGATAACCAGTTCACGACAAACTGGGACCACGATTTCCATGCCGGGAAGGATCGCGTGGCGTTTCGTTTCTTCTGGGCCGATTCCGAAACGTTTCAACCCTTCGGCGCGGATTCCTTTCAGGTGCAAACCGGCGGGCTTCCTACTCCAAACAACCTGAATTTCCCGCTAGACATCCCGCTGCACAATCGCGTGGGCAGCATTACGGAAACGCATCTTTTCTCCAACAATCTAGTGAATGAGTTCCGCTTCGGAGTCAACATCATCAGCGACAGGCTGAACAACATCCCGCCGGTGACGAGTACACAAGTCGGAATCAATCTGCCGACAGCCAACGGTGACCCGAACATCTACCGGCTCCAATTCGGGGCCTTTGCCTTCGGGCCGTTTCCACAACAATTACAGTCGGCCCTGGGCGACAGCTTTGTGTTTCTAGACACGGTGGGCTGGACCAAGGGAAACCATACCTTCCGGTTCGGTGGCGAGGTTGACCGCACCACGCTTCGCCGCAGCCTCCCGGTAGCGGACAATGGCCTGGTGTTCTTTGCCGGGCCGCAGGCGGCCAGCGATTTTCAGGGCTTCCTGGAAGGAAACCCGTTCTTCGGCGAAGCTGGAGGCGGGGTAGGCATCCACGATTATCGTATACCCGCGTTTGCACTGTTTGCACAGGACGACTTCCGGGCCACGAAATCATTAACGCTGAACCTGGGGATCCGCACTGAGTTTGTGGGCGCTCCTTACGACGAAGATTGCCACATCGGGAATACCGATCCCACGCTGGCTAGTTCGACCGGGCAGCCCTTCGTCTATCCAACCTGCGTAAACAAATTCAATCTTCCAGGCCTCAGCGGAACGAAAGAACACAGCGCGCTGAACAATAACTACGCAACGGTGTGGGAGCCGCGCATCGGGTTTGCCTATGACCTTTTCGGGCACCATACCACTTCCATTCGCGGCGGGTACGGAATCTATGCCGTACGCGAGGATCTCGGGGCCGTGGATAATCTATCGTTCTCGGCGCCGTTTTTCCCCATTGCCGTCAACTTCCTGCCAGGAGCCATGAGTCTTGCCAATCTGTTTCAACCGAACCCAGGCACTGGGTTCCCCGGAATTCCCCCGCTTGGCGTTCTCAGTCCTGGTTTTGTGCCGCAAGCGGCCATCCCCACAGGATTTCCTGCGGGTGGCTGCACGCTTGGCAACAACGCGCCGTCCACCAATAATGAGCAGTGCGGGCTCGGATTTACAGGCAATGTGAATAGCCTGATCTCCCTGCAAGTCCCGCTTCACTGGGTCGCGGGGACCACGCAGCAATGGAACCTGACGGTACAGCGGGAGCTCGGCAACAACTGGTTCGTCGAGGTCGGGTATGTGGGTACCAAAGGAACGCACTTACGAGCGACATACGATCCAGCGGAGGCCCAACTGGTCTCTCCTCAGCACCCCATAATCCTTCAGGGAGTTAGCTGCAACGGCCAACCAGCGCCGTGCAAGGTGGTGGACAATACGGCGGAAAACGTCAGCGCGCGTTCGCCCTTCCTTGGCATCGCTCCGGCCAATTTCGAAGCGTTTGCTCCCAATTCCGATTCCGAGTACCACTCGCTGCAAACAACACTTGGTCATCACTTCTCCCATGGACTGTATTTCCAGGGCGCATATACGTTCTCGAAGGAGATCGACGACGTATCCAACGCGACGGTGGCCTTTGACTCGCGCTTCAACGATCAGAACGTTGCGGCCGATTCGCGAGGCCTCGGGGACTTCGACCGCCGGCATCGCTTTGTCGGGAGCTTCGTTTACCAGCTTCCGTTCTATGCGCATAGCCAGGGCATCACCGGCAGAGCGCTCGGCGGTTGGCAGGTAAGCGGGGTCGTAACTCTCCAATCGGGGCTGCCGTTTACTCCGATCGATTCGGCAGGCGGCAGCGCCTTCGCTTTCAGCAGTCCGAACCTGGCCACACCAACATTCGCTCCCGGTCGCAACTGCGGCAACGCTTCCACGACCGGAGGAACTGAATCGCGCTTGGGCCACTGGGTGGATCCAAACGCCTACCTGCCGGATGCTATCATTCCGCTCTCGAATGGCGCACCGGGCGATGCCACTGGATTGGGCAACGCCTCGCGCAATTGCGTGATTGGACCTCCGCAGAAGAATGTCGACTTCACCGCCGGCAAGATCTTCAAGCTTACGGAGAGACAGAGTCTTCGCTTCCAGGCGGAGTTCTTCAACTTGTTCAACCACCCGTCCTTCGCCAACCCATCGGCAGTGGACGTTGAAAGCAGGAGTTCGTTTACGCAGATCACTTCCGTGGTGGGAACACCTCGGCTGGTGCAGTTCTCACTGAAGTATTCGTTCTGACGCCAGTTCCGATGGCTGCCGCGCCTCGCTCGGAGTCATAAGCACGGAAGCGCGGGGGCTATGGAGACAGCGCTTTCGCACCGTGGCGCGGCCGCAGCGCACAGATAGGTAACCAGTCGGAAGGCTAACCAACTTCGTGTGCATGCCTCTGGGCTAGAATAGAGGCCATGCAGCGGAAGGTCTTTTGGCTTACATTCACGGCGATGGGACTGGTGGCTGATCTTATTCTTCCCTTCTGGTGGGCCATGGGTGCGACCATTCCCATTGGTGTCGCTAGTTGGTGGATCGCGTATCGCAGCGATTGGTTCTAGCTTTGGAGCGAGTCCCGCCAAGCCAATGCCACTCTCAGATCTCCCCGAACACAAATGAAAAACGCCTCTGCGCAATCGCTAACACCCAAAGGTGAAAAGCAGCAGTTCCTGGCGGACGGGATGTATGTTGTCCTGTTTCTGGCGCTGGCGAATTTTGTCTTCCATTGGTACTTCAACAACCGCTACGGCTATTTTCGCGACGAATTCGACTACATGGCCTGCGGCGACCACCTTGCCTGGGGCTATGTCGATCAACCTCCACTGGTGCCGTTCCTGATCAAAATTTGCCGCCTGATTCTGGGAGACTCGCTGCGCAGCATTCGCTTCATTCCTGCGCTTGCCACATCCGCGACCGTTATCCTGACGGCCATGATTGCTCGCGAACTCGGCGGAGGCCGCTTCGCGCTGATTCTGTCGGCTGTCGCGTTCATCGTCGCGCCGATGTACCTCTCGGATGGCAGCGTTTTGAGCACCAACTCCCTTGAACCTTTGCTCTGGATGGGCTGCGCATACTTTGCGATCCTGGCCATTAAGCGCAACGAGCCGCGCTACTGGCTGTGGTTTGGGCTGGTCGCGGGTATCGGGTTGGAGGAGAAATACTCGATTGCCGTGTTCGGGTTCGCGCTGGCCGTTGGTCTGCTCTTAACTGAGCAGCGGCGCATTTTTGCCGGCAAGTGGATTTGGCTTGGCGGAGCGATTGCCTTCCTGGTCTTTCTTCCTAACTTTCTGTGGAATGTTCACAATCACTGGCCCTTCGCGCAACTGATGCACAACATCAAGGCCGACGGCCGCGACGTTGCGCTTTCTCCTCTGGCGTACTTTGCGCAGCAGGTTTTGATCATGCAGCCGCTACTGGCGCCGGTCTGGATTTTGGGAGTGTTCGCATTTCTTTTTTCTTCACGGTTCAAGCCCTACCGATTTTTCGGCTGGAGCTATCTCGTTTCTCTTACTGTTTTCGTTGTTCTGAAAGGAAAGAACTACTATCTCGCGCCCATTTATCCGGTGTTGCTGGCCGCGGGCGCGGTGATGATTGAAAGTCTTGTCGAGCGGCCGCGAAGAGTGTGGCTGAAGCCGGTCATCGTGACGATTCTCTTTGCCGCAGGAGCCTGGCTCGCGCCGGTGGTTGTTCCCATCCTTCCGGTTGACCAGTTCATTTCCTATATGCATAAGCTGCCTTTCCCAGTGCCCCGCAGCGAACACAGCCACATGCGCGCGATTCTTCCGCAGCACTTTGCCGATCAATTCGGTTGGGAAGAGATGGCCGCCACAGTGAATCAGGCGTACACGCGATTATCCCCGGAGGAACGCCCGGGCTGCGGGATTTTTGCGCAAAATTACGGGCAGGCCGGCGCCATCGATTTCTTCGGACGGCGGTATGGATTGCCGCCCGCGCTCAGCGGCCACCAGACTTATTTTCTGTGGGGACCGCGCGGCTATTGGGGAAATTGTTTGATCGTGCTCGATGACAGCAAAGAGTCTTTGGAACAGAAATTCGAGCACGTCGAATACGTGGGCATGTCCGACAATCCCTACGCCCTCGAACGCGAGATTCCCGTGTTCATTTGCCGGGGCGCAAAATTCGGTTCGCTCACGGCCATCTGGCCAGAGCTAAAGAAATGGCGTTAGCTCTTCCCGGCGGAAGCAGAGCTACGCTCGGCTCGGGATAGCGGCAGAACTCCGCAATCAGATTGGATTAATGTTTTCTTTCTTTTCGAGACGGGCGATCAAGCCTTTTATCTGATTTTTGGTGGCGTCGGGCGCGCCTTCGAGGGCCAGCCTCATTTCCTTGAGGGCGGTGTCAAAATCGCCTTTTGCCGAGGCCATGCGGGCCAATTCGCCGTGCGTGTACCACTCATTGGGCCGCTTCTTCACGTTAATTTGAAAAACCGCGAACCCCTCGTCCTGCTTCTTCTGAATTTGCAGCCCGCGGCCATAGACATGAAGCTGCAGCCCGGAAGCTTTGTCGAATGCTTTCGCTTTTTCCGCTTCCGCTTCTTGCTTTTTGCCTTGCGCATCGAGGATCTGCGACTTTGTCAAAAGATTCTCGAAACGTTCCTCGTTCTGAATCGAGATATCCTCCCACTTGAGGGCCTGCTCGAGATTGTAATGGTTGTCGAGAGCCCAGTTGGCCGCTTCGTCGTACCCGGCCCAGGTGAATCCCCCTACACTGCGCAGTTGATTCTGGATGCTCCGGGAAACGGTGGCGTTGATGTCCACGGAAACGCGGAACGGCACGCCCAGCTTTTCCCAGCGGAGCGTGACGGCCACAGAGTCCGGCTTGGGATCATCGAACGTGAACCCCAGCGCTTCCTCAAATTCCACCGCATGGGGTTTCACGGTCACGCGCAGCGCGTCTTCCTTTTCGTCATAGCTGAAGCTGCCCCAGGACGTGGAATTTTTCGAGAAAATGATGGTCCACTGATCGGCGGTGGGAATTGTGTGCAACCCGTACGTGCCGGCGGGCAAAGCGTGGCCCTCCACCGAGACATCGTCGCTGAAGGTGATCGTGGTGTTCTCATTTGCCCCGGTGCGCCACACTTGTCCGAACGGAACGGCCTGGCCCCAGACTTTTCTCCCACCTACCAGCGGCCGGTAATACACGATAGTGATGTCCGTCAGTCCGACGCGCTGCGTGCTTACGGCGCGCTGGCTGAGCGTCGGCAATTTCAACTGGCTGGCTTGCCCGCCACTTTTGAACTGTGCTTCTGCGCTGCCCGCGAGAAACCCGCATGCCAGCAAAATGCTGAAAAGACCTCTGAAAACGCTTCGCATGAACATACCCTCCTGTTTTGACCGCTGGTGAACCAGCGCGCCCCAAGAAATTTGGCTAGTTTCACACCACCGCCTGGATAGACGGCCCTCGGTGTTTTGCGTGAGCACTTGACGGATGATCAGCAATCCCGCAGTCCTAAATTGTGCCGGCATGTGACATCATTGGTACTCCATGAACGCCAACGGAGCGGGCACTTCCGTCTAGAGGTTATTTTATGAATGCATTGCGTCTGGTTTTGCTGACAGTCCCGATGGCATTGGGAGCGCTTGCCGGCTTGTTTCCCCAACCTGCTGGACGAGCTACGGTCTTGCGGGAACCGCAAGACGAAGCCCCGTCTAAATCCATCGTAGTGTATGTCAGCGACTTCGATTTGGATGTTGCGCACCCCAAAGAGGAGAAGAGTCCGGCTGAATACGCCGACGGAGCAGGCAGCAGTGCAGAAGAAAAAAGAAACTCCGTTCAAGCAGGCCCTCCGGCTAAATGATTCGCTGGGCGCAAGTTTGGTGAAGGCTTTGGAGGACGCGGGGTACACGGCACACCGCTTGCGCGGATGGCAGCCGCGCCCGGAAAAAGGCGTTCGCATTCAAGGCGTTTTCGCACAGGTGGATGAAGAGGGCCGTCTGCGCCGAGCGCTCATTGGCAGCGAGTCCGCGCCCGCAACGCTGCAACTGTTCGTAAGCGTGAGCAACCTGGCGCGGCCGGACCAGAAGCTCTACGAAATTGCCGGCGCAACAGGCGGCGACAACAAATTTGGGCCGGTGATTACGGTGAGCCCATACGCCCCGGCGGCTAAGTTTGAGATGGAGAAAGATCCGAATGATCAGTCCCTCAAGGAACTCAGCGCGAAGATAGTGGTGGATTTGACCGCGCTTTTGAAGGCCAATCCTTTTGCTACGTCAGAGTGACATAATCGGCCGGCGATTGGGCTGCTGACGGGCGCAACCTTTTCGAGAAAAAGAGCGTATAGAGGAACATGGCTGGAAAAGAATCAAGCCACAAAGCACACCCTCGCGGGCTGATGGTTATCGCCGCATTCAAGCTTTTGAAGGGTCTGGCCTTGCTCGCGGTGGGAATCACCGCTCCTGCACTGCTGTCCAAAGATGTCGGCCCGACGCTGGAACACTGGGCAAACCTGGTCCGCATAGATCCGCACAATCAGTACATTCATATGCTGATCGAGAAGTTGGCGCGGGTGGACGCCACAAAATTGAAAGAGTTCAGGGTGGGGACCTTTATTTACTCCGCGGTTTTTCTCACCGAAGGGATCGGCCTGGCGCTACGCAAACGCTGGGCGGAATACCTGACCATCGTCACGACGGCTTCCTTCCTTCCATTGGAAGTGTATGAAATCGTTAAGCAGGTGAGTCTCGCGAAAGTGATCCTGCTTCTGTTCAACATCGCCATCGTGGTGTATCTGGTGTTTGAGCTGCGGCGCAACCCCAAGCACGTGTGACACAGCGGACTGAATAGCTGGCGACTGCCGAGATGCCGCTGGCACTCTTCTTGCTCCCTATTCTTGCGCCATTTGCAAATCCTCGCTGGTTCGCGCATCATTACTGGTTTGCTTGGGGATGCAGCACGCAAAAGCTGCCACTAACTTAATTCCAAGATCCTGAATACCGAGGAGTTGCATGGAAAAGCCCGCGAAAATTGCGCCAGCGAAGGGGAAATTGGGAGTTCTTTTGCCCGGGATGGGGGCGGTCAGCACCACGTTTATGGCCGGAGTCGAGCTTGTCCGCAAAGGAAAATCACAGCCGGTAGGCTCGTTGACGCAGCTCGGAACGATCCGGCTGGGAAAGCGCACCGAGGGGCGGACGCCGGCGATCAAGAAGTTTGTGCCACTGGCGGAATTGAAAGATATCGCGTTTGCCGGCTGGGATATTTTCAAGGATAACGCTTACCAGAGCGCGGCCAACGCAGGAGTGCTGAACCCGCAGGACCTGGCGAAAGTAAAGCCGTTTCTCTCCACGATCAAGCCGATGAAGGCGGCGTTCGACCGCAACTTCGTAAAGCTGATCGACGGGCCAAATATCAAGAAGGGCAAGAATAAGTACGAATTGGCGCTGCAGATCAAGGAAGACATCGCGAATTTCCGAAAGACTTCACGAGCGGCGCGGCTGGTGACCTGCTGGTGCGGTTCTACTGAAAGTTTTCTGAAGGCTGAAGACGTGCATTCGACGCCGGAAAAGTTTGTTGAGGGCATGAAGTCGAATCATCCAGCCATCGCGCCTTCGATGTTGTATGCGTGGGCGTCCATTACCAGTGAAGTGCCGTTTGCAAATGGCGCGCCGAATTTGACTGTGGACATACCGGCAATCCAGACGCTGGCGCACGATCACAATGTGGCCATCGCCGGGAAAGATTTCAAGACCGGGCAGACGTTGATGAAAACCGTGCTTGCGCCGGCTTTTAAAGCGCGGATGCTAGGACTGGACGGATGGTTCTCGACGAATATTCTTGGGAATCGCGACGGCGAAGTGCTGGAAGATCCAGGCTCGTTCAAGACCAAGGAAGAATCCAAGCTCAGCGTGCTGGAGTACATTCTTCAGCCGGAACTCTATCCGCAGCTCTATGGAAAGCTGTTCCACAAGGTGCGCATCAACTACTACCCGCCACGCGGGGACAACAAAGAGGGCTGGGACAATATCGATATTTTCGGGTGGCTGGGCTACCCGATGCAGATCAAAGTGGATTTTCTTTGCCGCGACTCGATTCTGGCTGCACCCATCGTACTCGACCTGGTGCTTTTTCTGGACCTTGCGCAGCGCGCGGGGATGCGCGGAATCCAGGAATGGCTTAGCTTCTACTTCAAGTCGCCCATGACCGCTCCGGGCCTCTATCCCGAGCACGACCTTTTCATCCAGTCGATGAAGCTGAAAAACACGCTGCGCTGGATGATGGGCGAAGACCTGATCACGCACCTCGGAAACGAATACTACGACTAATTGGGGTTTCTGATGCCGACGGCGGGAGCCCTCGCTTGCCTACTGTTCAGGACAAAGTGGCTGGCTCTTGATTGAAAATTTCGATTGATTGTCGCGATTTTTCGATTTGACCGGCAGAAGAGCACCGCGATAACCTATCGGCTTGATGGACCGTCCTTGTTCACCTCTTATTGCACGCCTAAGCCGTTTCCAATCCCAAAGCGAGGAGATTCATGTCGAACGAACTGCGTAGTTTCCTGGCCCTTTCCTATGACGAGTTGGAAGAACTGAACCTGAAGGCGAAGGAACAGCGTCAGAAGCGCGTTGCAGCGCACAAGATTCAGGAAGAGCGGATCAAGTACCTGACAGACGAGAAGCGCATCAAGGCGGTCACGGTGCTGTTCAGCGACCTGGAAGGCCGCCTGCACATGCTCGACTACGACAAGAAATTCCTGATCAAGAGCTGGGACAATTTGACGTTTGACGGATCGTCGATCCGCGGATTCACGGCCCAGCGCGAGAGCGACCTGCGTCTGGCGATGGATTGGAGCGCATTTTACTGGGCGCCCGCGGATGTATTCGGATCCGGAAAGGTTCTCGTTTTCGGGCATGTTATTGACAAGGATGGCTCGCCCTACTCTGCCGACATTCGCGGAGTGCTGAAGGGCTATGCCGACAATCTCCACGAAAAGAAAGGTCTTACGCTCAACGCCGCCAATGAAATCGAAGGATTCCTTTTCAAAGGCCAAAACGCGGAACGGAATTACAACGAAACCGGAAAGTTTGAATACGTCAATACGGGCGGCTACTATCACTCGCTCCCCGGCGACCCACTGCGCACGTTTATTGACACCACCGCGGAAGTGCAGCGATCCATGGGATTCCAGAACGAAAAGGATCACCCGGAAGTGGCGCCTTCGCAATTTGAAATCAACTATGGTTACGGCGAAGTGGTCTCCGCCGCAGATCAGATCCAACTTTACAAACTGATTTGCCGCCAGGTGGCCACCAACATGGGATTTACCGCTTCGTTTTTGCCGAAGCCGGTGGTCGGCGTTAATGGCAGCGGCATGCACACCAACGTCTCCGTCAGCAGGGACGGCAAGAATCTCTTCTGGGATCCCAAGGGGGAAGAAAAGCTCAGCAAGATGGGCTGGGAGTTCGTAGATCGCGTCCTCACGCATGGCAACGACATCTGCCTGCTCTTTAACTCCAGCGTGAATGCCTATCGCCGCCTCGATCCGCACTTTGAAGCGCCCAACCAGCTCAATGCTTCGGCCGTCAACCGCGGCGCGATGGTGCGCATCCCCATCGGCAATGAGCGCAGCATGCGCACCGAAGTGCGCGCCGTCGCTCCCGATGCGAATCCCTACATGGTGATGTACTCGATCTTCAAGTCTGGACTGGACGGCGAGGTGGCCAAAATCAAGAATCTGCGCTCGGCGCAGCGCTACCTGCCGGACAACATCTATACCGCGCTCGAAAACTTCGAGAAGGCGGACTGGACCACCACGCTCCTTGGCGCCGACGTCAAAGCTCGCTACGCGGAGCTGAAGCGCGTGGCCGCGGATCGTTGTCCGCGTTCCTTGGGCAGCATCGTCAAAGTACCGGAAGTCCAATATCACCACGAGGTTTACAACCAGTACCTGTGGAACATGTTTTAGACGCGGGCACCTGGGATCGAATGCGATCGGGAAGAGGGGCACGATGTATCGTGCCCCTACTTTTTTGGATGCGTCGCTGCCGATTGTGAGCTCGTCAAAGCTGGCGACTTAACAGGCACTTGCTTTGCATCGCGTAAGATGGACCCTAATAGGTGACATCGTGGAAAAATGCTTTCAGGTGGATGACCTCGAAATCGACCGCCTTCTGTCCGATTGGCGATGGCTCTGCCCTTCTCAGATGACACTGCTCGCAAGAAATATTTTTGGCGAATTATTTCTGCGGGACAAAGCCGGCGCAGTCTTCTGGCTGAACACAACAACCGGCAAATTGAACAAAGTTTCAAACTCGTATTCAGAATTTCTGGTAATGGCTGAGACCAGTGAAAAACGAAGAGAGTGGTTCGTCGAACAAGAGGCACTAACCTATGCACAACGTGGTCTAATTCCGAGTTCAACGCAATGTATCGGGTTTGGTGTACCCGCGGTCTTCGCCGAAGGTGGCACTCCCGACACGGCCTTTATCGCAGACATCTACGAGCATGTTTCCTTCCTCGGTGACCTGCATAGACAGATCGTAAGTCTGCCGGATGGGAGCAAAATAAATCTTCGAGTCAATCCTCCGAAACTGGCACCACCAGAGTAGGCGAAAGCGAATCGGGACGGTCTATGGGATAAAGGCAGCTATACCTTGGTTCGAGAGAGATCGCGCGTGATTGCTACCGTTTTCCGGTAGTTTTGCGACGAAGAGGCCATAGACGAAATTGCCGGACGCGAAGCCGGAACGCATGGCACGGAACGCTTTCAGGTTGGTGACGAATGCGGCGCCATGTTTCGCGGCCAGGGTCCAGAACTTTTTGTCTTTGATGATGTCCAGGCCGAGGCGCCAGGATCTCGCGCAGTTGAGGGTGAGGTCCTGCCGATGGACGATGTGCAGGCCAATAGAAACCAGAAAGTCGTTATAGTCATTCATTCCGCGGAGTTCGACCATCATGCCCTTCTCGATCGGCTGGATGAATTTCTTTTTGTCGGCGGGCGAAAGGTTTTCCTTCCGGAACCAGTCCGTGAGGGCGAAGCAGCCGCCGGGTTTCAGGTACTTCACCGCCGAAGCGAAGAATCTCCGAGGATCATAATAGTGAGAAATGGATTCGACGGACCAAAGCAGGTCAAACTGCTGCGAAAACTGCATGTCCTCCGCGTCCATCAGGAAAAAGCTGGCGTCCAGATTGGTCTTGGCCGCAGCTTCCCTGGCCATTTGCACTTGCACGGGAGAAATGGTGATGCCTGTGGTGCTGGCGCCGTACTTTTTCGCGAGATAGAGACTGCTGCCGCCAAAGCCGCAGCCGATGTCCAGAATGCGTGAGCCGGTTTTTATGTTTGCGAGCTGCGCGAGATGATCGATGAGCTGGATCTGCGCGGTTTCTTTCGATTCATCGCCACGGACCCAGTAGCCGTGGTGTATATGCTCACCCCACAAGGAGTAGTAGTAAGGGCTAACGAAGTCGTAGTATTCAATAATTTTGTGCTTCTCGTTGGCGCGAGGGATGGCCACCGAAGGGTGCACAAGAGCTTCCGGATATGGGTTCTCAGGCACGAGGCCTATTCTACCTCGACAGTGAGCGTTGCCGATTACCGGGAACGTGGGGGCCGGGGGAGCTGGAGCTGGGCCTCAGGACGGTGAGGCGGTGTTTGATGAACCCGTTTCTGATCCGCCGCACACAACTGTTCGACGCTGGAACTTTGGTCTCCTTGGATGTACAGTTCTTTCGCGTATGACACCGGACGAAGCCGCTCGATTGGTATAACGACGAACATGCAATTCGCAGGCAAGTTAACGCAAGCGGCTTTGAACGACGTGGCAAAAGACGCTCGCTCAAACACGTGTGGGCCTGCGGTCAATGCTCACGCGATACCCAAACTCCTACTTCGCTGCTTGTCAGTGCCCATCGCTCTGACAAGCATTGCTGCCGCATCGCTCGTGGGCACGCTTTCCGTCGGATTCCATGGCGCGGCCATGCTCCTCGGGAAGGTTCGTCCCATACGCAAGGCGTATCAATTTCTTTCGCGGACTTACGACCGGTTCATTGGCCGGCTGGGCCAAGAAGTTCTGCGGGACTCCCGAGACACGCCCGCGTTACGCATCATGGTCTCCCTCACCCTTACTGCCTTGCCAATTTTCGTAATCCAACTCGTTTTAGGGAAACCTCGGCTTCTGCTGGTGATCGCGTTCTATCTTTCGCTGTGCGGCCCCAAGTTTCGGCGGTCTGTCAGGATGTTCAGTGCTAAACACCTGGAGGCGCATCGCCCCCAAGGCTACTTCTGCGATAGATACGACAGGGTCTTCGGCCGCTACGTCGAATTCTTTCTCGGATACTTGTATGGGGACCTTCCCGAACTGGGACGGACCGTTCATGTGCGTCTCCACCATAAAGAGAACGGCGGACCCGACGACAATGCCTCTACCATGGGCTACGATCGAACGAATCCACTGCATTTCCTTTGGTATCTTTCGGACAACATTTGGACCACGCTGGGGCTTGCTCCATACGCCTACTTTAGAGCTAGAGGCGATGTAAAGAACCAAAGAAGAATGTTATGGGGAATGACGCGGTACATGGTTTATTTCGGGGCTGTCTTTCTTTACGATTGGAGAATTGGAATCCTGTACGTGTTAGTTCCTCTTCTCACCCTGAACTTCATCATGGCAATCACCTCATGGGTTCAGCACGCCTTCTGTGACCCGGAACATCCCGAGGATTATTTTGTAAATACGGTGACCGTCTTTGATGAGGTGAACTTCATGAACGAAGGATACCACCTCTGTCATCACCACCGATCGGCCCTACACTGGACCGAGATGCCCGCCCATCTTGAGCGCATTCGCAGCAAGATGAGAGAGTCCGGCTCCCTGGTCTTTCGCGACTTGGATTTTATGCAGCTTTTCATGGAGTTGACTCTCCTTCGCAGAATGGATGTGCTCGCCGAGAAACTTGTCCCGTGGGAGCCCATGAATCACAAAGAGAGGCTGGCTATCCTTGCGAAGAGAACCAAGCCTGTGAGAGTCGTTACGGCTTGAGGCGAAGTCCTCGACTTTCGACGCTGCCCGCAACCCCTAGAACCGAAAACGGTACCGTCGAATCTCCCAAATTGAGAACAGAAGTTGACGCTGCCAAGCCGCAGAAAAGATAAATTGCGAATATCAGGCCCAATCACCACTAATCGACCCATTGAGCCACAGCGCTAATCGGGAACTGACTCACTAGCGGAAAGCCGACGGATTTCGGAGTTGGCGGGCGTTGTGATATGTTTTTTGATTCCCACTTGCACAGGGATCTGGGCGGGGGCTTCTGGGCGAGTGGTGCGAGGTTTTTTCCACGGAGGAGTTTGGACCATGAAGGATACTTACAACGGGCAGGCGGTTCCTGCGGGCGGCAAAGGAATCGGATATAGCGGGGGTGAACTGCAGGTGCCCGATACGCCGGTGATCCCGTATATCGAGGGGGACGGGACGGGGCGCGACATCTGGAAGGCGTCGCGGCGGGTGTTTGACGCGGCGGTGCAGCAGGCTTACGGCGGAAAGAGGCGCGTGGCGTGGTTCGAGGTGTTCGCGGGCGAAAAGGCGTTCAAGACTTTCAACGAGTGGCTGCCGAACGATACCGTCGATGCGATTCGAGATTTTCGCGTGGCCATCAAGGGGCCGCTGACGACGCCGGTGGGCGGTGGGATTCGTTCGCTGAATGTGGCGCTGCGGCAGATTCTGGATTTGTATTCGTGCGAACGGCCGGTACGGTATTTCAAGGGAGTTCCCTCCCCCGTGAAGGAGCCGGAAAAGATGGACGTTTTTATTTTCCGCGAAAACACGGAAGACGTGTACATCGGAATCGAATGGAAGTCCGGGACGCCGGAAGTGAAGAAGCTGCTGGAGTTTCTGAACAACGAGATGCTGAAGGATGGCAAGAAGCAGATCCGGTGGGATTCGGGCGTGGGCATCAAGCCGATTTCGCCGACGGGGACGAAGCGGCTGGTGCGGCGGGCGATCAAGTATGCACTGGCAAATGGGCGTAAGAGCGTGACGCTGGTGCACAAGGGCAATATTCAGAAATTCACGGAAGGCGCGTTTCGCGACTGGGGTTATGATTTGGCGCGCGAAGAATTCCGTGCGCAGACGGTCACGGAGCGCGAAAGCTGGATCCTCGACAATCTGGACAAGAATGCGGCGCTGACGGTAGAGCAGAACGCGGAGCTGATCGAGCCGGGGCTGGAGCAGGCGACAGACGCGTTCAAAAAGACGATTTATGCGGAAGTGAAGCAGACGCTGGATACGATTTATTCCACTCATGGTAAAGGACAGTGGAAGAAGAAGTTGTTGATCAACGACCGCATCGCGGATTCGGTGTTTCAGCAAGTACTTTTGCGCGCGGATGAGTACAGTGTGCTGGCGACATCGAATTTGAACGGGGATTATCTTTCGGATGCTTGCGCGGCGCAGGTGGGCGGGCTGGGGATGGCGCCGGGGTCGAATATCGGGGACGGATACGGGGTGTTTGAAGCGACGCACGGGACAGCGCCGAAATATGCGGACAAGGACGTGATCAATCCGAGCTCAGTGATGCTTTCGGGGGCGATGATGTTTGAGTTTTTGGGGTGGAAGGAAGCGGCGAAGCTGATCGAGGACGGAATTGCGCGGACGATACAGCAGAAGCGGGTGACGTACGACCTGGAACGCCTAATGCCGGGTGCTACGAAGGTCGGGACGTCGGAGTTTGCTTCGGCGATTATTGAAAATATGAAGGGCGCGGCGGTAGCGCGCTGATGACCGTGAATAGTTGGCACCTCGAATTTGCGATATGAAAGCTGCGTTCACAATCGCACAGATCGTGCTTGGTACTTTTCTCTTCTTGATGTGCACTTCCGAACCTACTTGCGCACAAGACGAGAAATATACGAAGTCAGGACGCCTTGCGGCTCCAGATTTGCAACATGGAGCAAGCTTCACATTTCAGATTGCTCCGGATTTACCGCAGTTCACTTTCAAAATTATCTCTGATGGCAGGGAGTCGGATAACTTCGGACGCCCGCTTGCCACCGTGCGGACCATCCAAGTATTTAAGGGCGCTGCGAAAAAGCCAATGCAGCTTCTCGACGGGTGCCCGTTCGAGGAATCGGAGCCTCCGCCAGCTATATCCGATTGGTTTCGGACCGAAGACCTGAATTTCGACGGTTACCAGGACATCTTTCTTCTGACTCACTGGGGGGCCACCGGGAATCGCTTCGGCTGTATTTGGCTCTACGACGTAGCGAGCGGTCGCTTCAAGTACAACCAGGAATTTAGCAGCTTACTCTCCCGGTACTGGCTTCATCCGCAGGACAAGACAATTTTTACGTTCCAGCGCGGAGGTGCCGCAGGCGCTGTGCACGAAGCGCGAAGATACAAGCCGAGTGGCGAACATTTGTTGCTGTCCTGGTCCGAAGATCAGGATTGGGACGGCGAGAGAAAGCAGTTTCACTGCCTGGTAAAGGAACGGCGCGACACGGAAATGGTTATTGTCCGTGATGCGTGGGGCGGAGGCGATAGTGACGAACCGGAACCATGCTCGACGGATAGACTGTCTTCTGAGTTCATGACGGACAAGAAGCCCAATTGACCGCGGATTCATGACCAGCGTTTCGAATTCAAATTTGCAGTCCTTTAGGAGAATGAGCAGATGCGGAAGAAAGTGACGGTGGTGGGAAGCGGATTTGTGGGATCGACTACGGCGCAGCGGATTGTGGATATGGAACTGGCCGACGTGGTGATTACGGACATTCTGGATGGGCCGCCAGCGGGGAAAGCGCTGGACATGATGGAGTCCGGGCCGATTACGCGGACGGATGCGCACGCGGTGGGGGTTTCGACTGCGAGCGGGGATTACTCCGCGACGGCGGGCAGCGACGTGGTTGTGATTACGGCGGGATTTCCGCGCAAGCCGGGGATGAGCCGCGACGATTTGCTGAAGGCCAATTACGACGTGGTGAAGGCGGTGGTCGAGCAGATCGTGAAACACTCGCCGAACTCCATCATCGTCGTGGTGACGAATCCGCTGGACGCCATGGCGCAAGCGGCATTCAAGGTGAGCGGGTTTCCGAAGAGCCGCGTGCTGGGGATGGCGGGCGTGCTGGACTCGGCGCGCATGAGCACGTTTGTGGCGATGGAGTGCAAGGTGAGCGTGGAGAACGTGCACTCGTTCGTGCTGGGCGGACATGGAGACGACATGGTGCCGCTGCCGCGGTATTCGACGGTGGCGGGGATTCCGCTGCCGGATTTGCTATCGAAGGAACGCATTGATGCGATTGTTGAGCGGACGCGCAAGGGTGGCGCGGAGATCGTGAATTTGCTGAAGACGGGATCGGCATACTACGCGCCATCGGCGGCGGCGGTGGAGATGGTAGAAGCGATTTTGAAGGATAAGAAGAAGATTTTGCCGTGCGCGGTTTATCTGGATGGAGAGTACGGGATCAAAGGATTGTTTGTGGGCGTGCCGGTGAAGCTGGGGGCCAAGGGAGTGGAGGAGATTATTCAGATTAAGCTGACGGCGGAGGAGAATGCGGCGTTGCAAAAATCCGCTGCCTCCGTCCGCGAACTCGTGTCCGTCCTCGGCCTTTAAGCATTCGGGTGCGCAATCGATGCCCGCTTGACGAGGGGCACGGCACAGCCGTGCCCCTCGTCTCCGCTGACCTAACACGCTAGCTCAAATCGACCTAGGAAACCTCGAACGCCGATCCGGGATCTGCGTCCAGCAGTTTTCTCAGAATGCCCAAGAACCCTGGAATCGCCGCATCGTATGTGTACCGCAGCGGCCCACCAAGGTTGCCGACCAGCGCGTCGCATTCCCCGTGGGCAATCCGGATTCGGCTATCCCTCTCCTTAAGCAACGCCTCGACCGCTGCCTGGCGCGCCTCGGGCCAGTTCCCATCGGGAAACGGAACGCCGAATAGGCCGACAACCAGCGAAGGCGAAACATTGGAGATCGTGGCTTTGTGATCGAACAGCGTGCGTACCAAGCCGCTCATCAGCGTTGAGACCTGCAGAGGATCAGGTTCATCAAGCAGGATCACGACAAATTGAAAGTGCTTCACCGTGGGTTGCACGAGGTCGGGCCTTGCCAGAAGCCTTCGGATCACTTCTGGGCTGAGATAGTCCCCGAATGCCGTACGAACCTTTCGTCGCTGAAACATTCGAAGAAGGCCCATCGCGTCCCCCAGGAGGTCCTAACGCTCTGGCGGTTCGTTGCCATTTCGCAACGAGGCCATTCTCGCACGCCGCAATGGTCCCTGAACCCCCTGAAGGCAATGATCGGAGCGATTTGCGGGTTTTCAGCGCGCCCAATCAGGGAGTTGTCCTGTCAAAAGTTTCAGCGGGCCAAAATTCACCACCTTCATTCCATTTTGGCCGGGAACCACCCGAACTGCAAAGAAACAAACCCCCTTTGGATGCTGGCTAGTTCTTCCAGAGTAGTAGAAAGCCCGCATGGGCGCCCTTCGGCCGTCTCCGTAGACGAAGAACCCAGTTTCCTCGTGCCTTAATTCGCTTTCCAGCGGCCTGCCACAGTAGTTGAACAAATCCCGAAGTCCTGCTTCGGCCGTTGCTTTTCCGCCGGCCGCTTCAACGAACTGGGGCTCCATCTCGGCCAAGGCGAGGTCTGCGCGGTCCGCTACTAAATTGGACATATAGGAATCGCTGAGCCTCTGGGCTTCCGCGTGGTCCATCGAGGATCCGTTTGGGATACCTTGGCAACCGCTAAATGAGAAAACGATCGGGATGAAGAGCAACGAAGTGATCCGCATGACCCGTGGAATCTACCACACCTGCGGCACGCTGCGGTTGCGGGCTACCAGCCGAAGAAGCGCTGGGTGCCGTAAACGAGGGCAAGCGTAAAGGCGGCGATGACGACTTCGCCGATGGCGCCGACGGCGAAGGGGCGGAGGCCCTGTTTGCGCATTTCGCGGAAGTTGGTGCGCAGGCCGACGCCAGCGAAGGTGAGGAGGAAGGCCCAGCGCGAGAGATTGGCGAGCGCGCCGACCTGGTCTTTTGTGAAGAAGTGATAGGTGGCCAGGACGGAAATGAAAAGAAAGCCGAGAACGAACTTGGGGAATTTCTGCCACAGGAAGGCGGCCTTGTTGCCGACGGCTTTGGCCTGGCCCTGGCTGGCCCAGTAGATGGCGTAGGCGAGGACGACGAAGCCGATCATGGCGTTGCGCGTGGATTTGACGAGGACGGCGAGTTTGCTGGCGGCGTCGGAGTAGAGCGCGCCGGCGGCGGTGGCTTCGGCGGTATTGTCGACGGCGAGGCCGGCCCAGAGGCCGTAGGCGCGGTCGCTGAGGTGGAGAGCGTGGCCGATGAGCGGAAAGGTAAAGAGAGCAAGAGCGCCAAGAGCGAGAATCGCAGCGATGGAGAAGGAAGAGTCTTCGTCGTCGGCGTCGATGGCGCCTTTCGTGGCGATGATGGCGCTGACGCCGCAAACGGCGGAGCCCACGGCGAGCAGCGTGGTGAGTTTTGGCTTGAGGTGGAAAAGCTTGCCGAGAAGCGTCATAAAGGCGATGGCGCCAGTGATTTCGATGGCGACGAGGCCGAGGCTGATGCCACCAAGCTTTAGAATATCGCCGAGCAGGAAGCGCGAGCCGAGAAGTACAATGCCGGCTTTCAGCCAGAACTCGTAGGTGGCAACGCCGGAGCGGAAGATTTCGGGAACGCCGACGGTGTTCGAAATGAGCAGGCCGAGAAGAATGGCCCAGAGGACGTATTCAATGTTTGGAAAAACCCAATGGTGGGTTTTCGCAAAGGCGCCGACGTTTTGCTCGAGCAGCTTTCCGGCGTAGCCAACGGCCGCCAACAGCAAAATGCCGGGAATGACGCGTAAGAATTGCAGTGTGGGTTGCGCGGGCCGGACCTGGGGAACTGTAATGACATCTGCCATGATTCATCTTCTCCGTTTAGTGGCACGAATCTTTGGAACCGAAATCGTTTGAGCGAACCGCCAGAAATCTATTACCAGGGGACGTGCTTGAAAACGCCGACACGGATGAGCAACGCGGCGACAAGAGCGGCGACGACAGCCCAAGTGTCGAGCGATAGAATCCATTTCTTGCCGATGGTCAATGACTTATCTTGCGCGCTCATGGCCGTCTCCTGTTCGCTAAATCACTGAAATTTGTTTTGCGGGACGATCCTGCGTCTTGCCGGGCCAGAACGATGCGCCAATTTCTTCCACTTGCTGGGCGGCCACCCGGCCAACGATCAAGAGTGCCGGCGCAGGCAATTTTTCTTCCATCGCGAGACGCGAAATGTTGGACCAGCGAATTTCTTGTCGAGGGCCGCTGGCGCCGGAGACGATGACGCAGGGCAAATCCGCAGGCAGGCCGCCTTCGGCAAGGCGCTGGGCGACCTCGGCGTAATCGGGGCCGGGCATGTACAGAACGAGAGTGGTCGTGCTGGTCACGCAGCCCCAGTCCATGGCGCTACCTTCCGCGCCGCGGGAAAACGTGGTGAACAGGACTTGCGATGCGACGCGGCGGTCGGTGAGCGAAATTCCGGCAGCGGCAGCGGCGCCCAACGCGGACGTAATTCCCGGAACAATTTCAAACTCGATGGAGGCTTTGCGCAGAGCGCTGATTTCTTCGCCGGCGCGGCCGAAGATGGAAGGATCTCCGCCTTTGAGGCGAACAACCACAGCGTGAGATTCCGAGCAGGAGACAAGAAGCGAGTTGATTTCATCCTGCGTCAGTAATTTCTGGCCGGCGCGCTTGCCAACGTCGATGACTTGCGCGGCAGGCGAAACCAGTGCGAGCACTTCCCTGCTGACCAGCGAATCGTGCAGGACGACATTCGCGGAGGCCAGCAGTCGCGCCGCCCTGATCGTGAGCAGATCCGGACTGCCCGGGCCAGCGCCGACGAGGAAGACCTTGCCCATCAAACGGCTCCCCGTTCGGCGTTTTCGTCATTGGCCTGTTGCCGGAAGCGCTCGAACATTTCGCGGGTGGCGAGATGATGGAGGAGCGCTTTGTTTGAGTCCGCATTGCCAGTCCCGGCGCGGAGAAGTTCACGGGCTGCGCCCAGCCAATCCAGCCACACGGCATAATCTTCGTCGTACTGCTTTTCCAGCTCCTTGCGGACGCGCTGGGCAAGCGCGGGACTCTTGCCGTTGGTGGAGATGGCGATTTGCAGATCGCCGCGCTGGACGACGGCACCGTAATAAAAATGGCAATGATCGATGTCATCGACGGCGTTGCACAGGATTCCGCGCGATTCGGCTTCGCGGAAGACGGCTTCGTTGACGCCAGGCGCAGAGGTCGCGGCGACAGTCAAAAACGCGCCGTCGAGATCGCGCGCTTCGAATTCCTTCGGCAGCCAGTCGACTTTTCTCTGGCGAACCCATTCGGCGATAGTTGGAGTAATGGAGGGAGCGACGATGCGAATGCGGGCTTCCGCGGCCAGCAAACCCGGGATCTTGCCTTCCGCGACGACTCCGCCGCCGACGAGCACGACCAATCGGCCCTCTAACTTCACGAACATGGGGAAAAGACTCATAAGTCAGCTTTCGACTCCCTGTGGCACGGCGCCGGGAGAGAGGTCGCGTTCGACCGAAGCGGCGTAACCACCGGCCAGCAATTCACGAATGTCATCATTGGAGTGGCGAGCGAAAAACTGGCGGAGATTTTCGCCGGGCTCGCGGAGTTCGTTAAAGCCAAGAAGGAGGCGTTCAATGGCGTCGGGAACTTCCGTGGCGGCGCAGCGGTAGCCGACGGGGCGCGCGATGGAAGCGAATTGGCCAACGCTTCCGCCAATGCAGAAGTAGTAGGCGTCAACCATGCGGCCATCTTTTTTGATTTTCTTGCCTTCGATGCCGATGTCGGCGATCCAATGCTGGCCGCAGGAGTTGGGGCAGCCGGTGATGTTCAGGCGAAGCTGCTCTTGAAAACCTGGGAGGCGGTCTTCCAGTTCCTCGGAAAGCCAGCGGGCGAAGCTCTTTGTTTCCGTCAGCGCAAGTTTGCAAAATTCGGAGCCGGTGCAAGCGACCGTGCCGCGCGCAAAAACGGAACCGCCAACGGGGAGACCGGCCGCGGTGAGCTCGGCGGCGACCAGCACAGCGCGGTCGTTGGGGACATTAATTATCAAAAGATTTTGCATGATGGTGTTGCGGACTTGGCCATCCGCGTAGCGCTCGGCCAGATCGGCGGCGGTGCGAAGTTGCTGCGGTGTAGTGCGGCCGCGAAGGACGGAAGCGCCGACATAGGAGAGCCCGGGCTGCTTCTGTGAGTGAATCCCGACGTGGTCGCGGTGAATATCGGCGGGAACTTCTTCCTCTTCGGCAGGGTCGAGCTTAAACCCAATCTGGCGCTCCAACTCTTCGAGGAAAGATTCCGCCGTCCAGCCATGCTGGAGAAACAGAAATTTGAGGCGGGCCTTTTCTCTGCTCTGGCGCAGAACTTCGCTGGCGCGGAAGATTTCCGCGACCCCGCGAACGACGGGGATAACCTGATCCCACTGGATAAAAGCGTTTATGCGGACGCCGAGATGCGGATCAGTAGAGAGTCCGCCGGCAACGCGAAGAGAGAACCCAATTTCGGTGCGCCCGTTACGCTGGCGCGTCGTGGCCGTCAGGCCGATGTCATTAATTTCGGGATAGGAGCACCAGGAACGGCAGCCGGTGATCGATATCTTGAATTTGCGGGGAAGATTGTAAAACTCGGAGTTGCCGCCGAGCTGCCGGTCGATTTCCAGCGCCAGCGGCGAGGCGTCAACAATTTCGTGTCCATCGAGACCGGCGAGGGGGCAACCGGTGATGTTGCGGGCAACGTCGCCGCAAGCGCCCGTGGTGGTCAGGCCTACGCTCCATAAGCGCTCCAATACTTCTGGGAGCGATTCAATGGCGACCCAGTGGAGTTGTACATTTTGGCGCACGGTGAGATCGGCCACGCCGCGTCCATGCTGTTCGGAAAGATCGGCGATCACGCGGGCTTGTTCGCTGGTCAGCAGACCGTTGGGAATGCGGATACGCACCATGAAGTACGGCGTGGATTTTCCTTCGCCGTTCGCCCCGCCGACCACGCCTGCGCCATCCCCTTGAGTGTAAATGCCCCAGGAACGGAAATACGTGCCGAGCCATTCCGGCGGAACGGAGCCGATACCCTTGCGCGCGAACTCGCGGATTTCATCGAAGTGTTCCCAGGCGTTTTTGGAACGTTTGAGGCGCTCGACGCGCTGCGCTTTCGTTTCCTTGACTTCGGCCATTGGTAATTTACCTGTCCCCAAAAACAAAAAACCCACGCTGCCAATCTCTCTGGCGCGTGGGCTTCGGAACTTGCAATGAGTCTGCGACTACGTTCGGAAAGTCTCCTGGCCAGAGTTTGGTGCTGTACAACACGCAGCGTTACATGCGCACGCACAACACACGATCTGGCAACAGGTATGCATCAAGTCGTAGCCTACCTTTGCTTAGACGCGGCGTCAATGCGAGAGGTTATGAAAAAAGTGAATAAGAGGCATTTGGAAAAGTGATGCACGCTCGCAGGCGCTAAACCTATGTAGTGCTTGAACTTATCAGCTCAATTCATATACATCAGCCGGGACCACATCTGCGGAAGGGGTTGGCGTGGATGCCGGCAAATGAATATGGTGAGGTCGCTTTCTTCGGGAATGGCGTAGCGCGGGCTGACGGGCGCGGCAGGGGAAACCTCCGCAAAAAACTCGCGCAGCCGCGATTCGGGGTATCCAACAGCGAGGACGATTTCTCCGGAATAGCCGCGAGGGCCCCAGTAGCCGTATTGATTGTGGCCGCTGATGGATTTCGGCAATCCCAAACGGGGACCGAAATAATCGATGGCTCCGGCTTCTCCGTAGTTGTAGGCGAGCAGAGCCGCGTTCGTGCGGTCCTGAACAGGCAAGGAATGATAGACGCTGGCCATGCTGGCCGCTTGCTCTTGCCAACCAAACATGTCGCCAAAGAACTGCGGGAGTTCACCCTGAGGAACGTTTTCCACGCGAACAGCTTTTACACCCCAGAAGTCGGTATATTTCACCGCGGCGTCGACTCGAAGAATAGGCATGGCCAGAGGCGCGGCGATGAGCCCGCCAATGAGAAGCGGGGCGACGATGGCAGGCTTGAGCCAAGCGCCCGCGCGCGGCAAAGCGCGCAATTCGATCCAGACGGCGCCGGCGGCAAACAGCATGACGTACGCCGGGGCAAGATAGTAGATCTTGCCGTTGAGCACGATCATCTCGAGTAGCACGGTGAAATATGCCCAGGCGAGAACGGCGTATTTCTTTCCTGCGGCATCGCGCAGCAAAAACCAAAGACCTGCAATCCAAATGGGCGCGGCGAGCGGATGGGTGAGCAACGCCTGCTGCCAGATATATTCCCAGGCGGAAACGTGAGTGTATTTGGCGCCGATTACGGAATGCAGGAGGGCGATCGTGGGCCAGCCGTTGCGGATCTCCCAGAGCAGA
>Ga0210384_10000917_pt1 | contig 42165 bp, 49 predicted proteins | sample IncBWH2MmetaG_FD_160574 | JGI IMG/M metagenome (GOLD analysis project Ga0210384, IMG submission 160574) | Forest soil microbial communities from Barre Woods Harvard Forest LTER site, Petersham, Massachusetts, United States - Inc-BW-H-2-M | ecosystem: Environmental > Terrestrial > Soil >... | reverse complement strand
GCCCGCGCTCGTGGTCACGATGAAGAAGAAGCGGAAAGAGCAGCAAGAACCATAGGGCGCGCGGGAATCCCAGTGTTACGCTCAGAAGTTTCTACAACTGGGCGATCAACCGGCGTGCAGCGGTTCCTTTTCCGAATCCAATTCTTTACGACGGCGCATCGCGTACGTCAGATAGAGTGCCCTGTCGGCCAGAACGCGCTTGATGGCGGTCGCCGTAACTTCCTCATAGACGCCCTCCTCACGAAGCCAGCTATCGAAGGATGATCCGATGTTTCTTTTTTTCATGCGCCTGCTCCCTTTTTCCGTTTCAGTGCCAAATCGATCTCATGTGGTGGGGGCTTCTGGGTCTTTTTAATAAAGCCGTGGAGCAACGTGTCTATCGGCGATCTTCGCTTCACAACCCTGTTCGCTAGTCAAGATCTAGCGCGGCTTTCAGAGAATTTCCGAGGTCTTCCATGAGGTCTGGCGGCAGCGTGCCAATTCGTCGGGTTAATTTGGCACGATCGAGCGTCGTAACTTGATGGCAAACAGCCACGCTGGTCTTGGCCAAGCCCGCAACGCCGGTTGAGATCCCGACCACGGTCGGTCCTCGTTTGGTTTGCGCGGCGGATGTAGAAACCGGCACAACAATGATGGACTTCCAATTGGGAGTTTGGTTGAAGCCATCGGAAGACACTAGAATCACCGGACGGCGCCCCGTCTGTTCTGACCCGGAGCGGGGCGCCAGGTCGGCCCAGTAAACGTCACCCCGCCTCATTTGGTATCCTGATCCAGTTTCGCCAACTGTTCGATTGCGGCCGCTTCCAGGCTCTTATCAAGATCAAACGCCGTACCTGCCATTTCCGCGGCGTAGGCGGCGATCGCGTTCTGTCTTTCCACCTTCTTTCTAGCCCGAAGCCAGAATGCAATGGCCTCCCGCGCCACCGTTGTGGCGGGTAGTTGGACGCGTTCGGCCTCCGTGCGGAGTTCAGCGTAGGTTCCTTCAGGGAGGGGAAGATGGAAGTTTTTCATAGCTTAGCCCACCTTAACTATGCCATACTTTCGTGGCGGCTACAATGGCAAGTTTATAAAAGCTAGCTTGCCATGGATCGGCGGTGCGTCTCAGAAAGGTGCAATGATCACTCATCGAGTGGCCATGCACGCTCAATGATCCACAGTCTTTGATTTCACAACTTGCCAAATCGGGCGCCCATCAGCCTACGCTGTCGCCATGCCAAAAAAACCACCGAAGGCAGGTTGAAATTCCGAAAGTTGTTCCCTTGATTGAAGAGAAACGCCGGGTGATCGCCACCGATCAGAAATCCCAACGAATGATCGTGGGCATCGGGCAACAGCGCATCGCGATTGACCTCTTCACGCGTTTTACCCGCCTTCCGCCCCACACCGGTGATCAGCCCGCACCCGTGGTCACGATGAAGAAGAAGCGGAAATGAGCAGCAGGCACCATAGGCGCGCGGGGACCCCAGTCTTGCCTTCCTAGTTTCTAAAACTGGGCGATCGACTGGACATCGTGTGTGCGACAGGAGCAAGGCGGGCTTGTCAATCCGAGCAGCCGGTCCTGGCGCGCAAACGGATGCGGAGGCGGCGACGTGTATTTGCGTTGCTCAAACAGGCTGCCGGTGTCAATCTCAAAGAGATTATGACTGAGGTATGCTGCGTCGGGTTTGTACGGTCACGACCAATTCGTTCTCGATGCGGTCTCTCGCTCCAGCTTCGTTAATTGTCGAAATCCGAAAGCGCTGATTAGATGAATAGGTCAGCCGAGACCTTGAAAAACTCAGCAAGCTCTTTGGCATGGACTTTACTGATGGCGCGTTTCGCGTTGATGACATCGGAGACATAGCCTCTGGATTTGAAAATCGCAAGAAGATCGGCTTGCTTCAGACTCCGTTGTTCCATCAGATACAGCAGCATTTCATGAGCACTCGGATCGGGCAGAGGATGATGCTCATTTTCGTAGTCCTGGATAAGACGAACCATCAGGTCCAGGGCGGCGTCCTCTTCCGCACTACGATGCTCACCCTTGTCCATCAACTTCTCGACTTCGGCCAGTATGCGTTCATGTCCTTTTTTCGTTTTGATCACTCGCGGCAGGACCCTCGCCAATACGCGAGCGTACTTCTTGTTGTCGATGACTAGCGCGCCCATTTTTTCCGATCTCCTCGCGTGTATTCCCGGTGAGGAATTCTTTGACCATCAAAAGCTTTGCCCGATAGTCAACCTTCACTATCAGGCGGTAGTAGTTATGCCGGATGTTGAAAATCAGCAACGATTTATACTGGTCAACATCCGGAAAGTGAAGGCGAACCTCAGTAACATCCCGCCAAACGGCGTGGCTGGCTGCCTTGTTCCACCGCAATAGTTCTGCGGCCGCATCGGCGTGAAGAGCCGCGTACCTCTTGACGGTCGTCGAGCTGATCACATGCACCCCCTATACTCGCATAACGCGAGCAGGCAGTTAACAAGACTTTGCCGCTTCCGCGTGTCTCGGGAACGCGTAGTTTCTAAGTAGGCGATTAGCGGTCTGGCCGAATGGCCCAAAGGAAGTCTTCCTGGAACGTTTCACCGCAGAGTCGGCCGCCGCTGTTCCCGGATCGGCGCTGGCTCTGGCCCCGGACTTTCTATCCCTGTAGACGACCCTTCCGGTGTCTGCGTCATATCGCAGGGAAGCTCCCCAGCGCCCGTTTCCAGCAGCAATTCTCGCTCCAAAGAATCCCGAAATTTTAAGCCAAATTCGGGCAGAATTCGCTTGACTGTCAGGGGCAGGAGAGCGATGACTCTAGGAGCTTGCTGAAAAATCGGTCGATGCGGTTGGTCGGATGGATGAGCGGAGATGGAATCAGCTGAGAGACGGCGGAAACAGGAGCCTACTGTGGAGCACTCGGGACCAGATTAAGCCGCGGGATGCCGGTTTCAACATGGCGCTGCCTGCAATTTTGGAATTCGCCAGAGGTTGAACGCGGCCGCCGTAAAGGTGAACAACCACCACAGCTTTTCGCGGCCTCGCAATTTGACCTTGCGTAACGGCCCTACCGACTTCATCCAGCCAAACGGTTTCTCGACCCAGTAGCGCTTGGCCTGACTGATCTGATAGCTCTGGTGGCGCGTGGTTCTTCCATCGATGGCGCTCCTGCGATTGCGATCGTTTTGTGCCACATGGGGCGTGATCTTCAACTCGCGCAGCGCTCCCACGAAGTCGTGCGTGTCGTAAGCCTTATCCGCGGCCAGCGTCATGGGCTTGCTGCTGGCGCGCCGTTTCTGGTGAGCCATCAGCAGCGCGGCATCCCGCTCGGCGTACCCGTCAGCCTGGGTCAGGTAAGTCCCCACGATCAGGCCGTTGCGATTCTCCACCAGCGTGTGTCCCAGGTAGCTCAGCCGCGCCTCGCTGCCCGAACTTTTGCGGTACAGCTTGGCATCCGGATCGGTCTTGGACTGGTGCGTCTGATTACTGCGCTTGTGACCGTGAAAGTTTTCGCCGTCTTCGGGACCGTCCTGTTTACGCTGGAAACTCTTCTGGGAGGCCCAAGCTTCGATCAGGGTCCCGTCCACCGTGAAGTGCTCGTCGGAGAGGAAGGGCTGGGCTGCTTTAAGCACCCGCTGAAAGAAGGCCTCCGCCACCTCCTGGTTCAGCAGCCGATCCCGATTCTTGGTGAACACTGTGGCGTCCCACACCCGCTCGTCCATCCCCATGCCCACGAACCAGCGAAATAGCAGGTTGTAGTCCAACTGCTCCATCAGCAACCGTTCACTGCGGATGGAATAGAACACCTGCAATAACAGTGCCCGCAGCAGCCGCTCCGGCGCGATCGACGGACGCCCGGTGTCCGCGTACAGCTTCGCGAACTGCCGCGACATATCTCCCAGCACTTCATCCACCAGCGCCCGGATCTTACGCAACGGATGGTCCGCCGGCACTCGCTCCTCCGGCGAAATATAACTGAAGATCGCGTCTTGCTTATCGTCGGGTCCTCTCATATACATCAAGACGACTCGAAAATGTTTCAGGCTACATCGGGAAAGAGTTTTTCAGCAAGCTCCTAGAAGACCGCTCCCCCAAACTTCTTGAAACGTGAAAAACGTTAGTATGGCGAAGAATCTCGCGTGTTTTGTGAATTACAACTGCATTTTGGCGAAATACAACTGTGATAAATGGTTCAGTACGAGAGCTAGGGGAGTTTTTATTTTTCTAGACTCATTGGGATAAGGGCTAAAGTACAGGGGGTAATAAGCCGAACAAATCATTAGAAGCTTAGACCCCCCTCGTCAGCGGTCTCCGTCCCCGAAGAAAGGCATGCAGATGTGTCCAAGATGGCGAAGCATGCCCTGAAGAGAGATTCCGATGCAGCTTAAGTCCCTTTCCGGAGAACGCGATGCAGACAAACCGGCCTGGTACGCGCTCCGGGTGCGGGCTCGCTCCGAGCAGTTGGTTGCCAAGATCTTGTGCACGAAACAGTTCCAGTGTTACGTGCCCAGCTGGGAGGAGCGGAAAACCTACTCGGATCGAGTCATCTGGGCTCAGGTGCCGGCGTTTCCAGGCTACGCATTTTCGCGGTTTTTTTTGACTGAGCGCCTAGAGGTCTTGAATACGCCCGGGGTACAGCACATTGTTGGTGCTGGTGCGACGCCGGAAGCGATTGAGGAAAGCGTGATTTCTTCTTTGCGGCGAGCATTTTCCTGCGCCAAGAAAGTGGCTCCCTTCGGCTATTTCCGGGGGGGGAACCGTGTTCGGATCGCGCGTGGCCCGCTGGCGGGAGCAATCGGTGTGCTTTTGCGGTTCAAGGGTGAGCACAGGCTGATCATTTCCGTCGACATTTTGCAGCGGTCAGTTTCAGTCGAAGTCGAAGCATCAGAAGTCGTGCTAGAGCAGCCAGGCCCAATAAACGCAGTCGCGTGCGGATCTCGGGTCTCTAATCGGGCCCACTGAAATCCTTGCAGACTTTTTCGGAGGTAGGTGGATGATCTATCGGTCTCTTGTGACAATTATTTTCGTGATGTATGGATGTTTAGCCGTTACTGCGCAGGAACTGCCGGTTTCCGCGCGGGACAGTGGAAGCACCGTCATCTCAGCGGCGCCGGGCCCGGAGGATGAGCTTACCTACATTCTTGGTCCACAGGACACGGTTTTGATCAGGGTTCTGAATGCAGAGGAGCTAGGGACCCTACCTTATCCGATCGATCTCCGCGGCAATATCAAAGTACCCATGGTAGGCAGGATACACGCGGCGGGACTGACCGCCGAGCAGGTTGAAGCCTTGCTCACGGAAAGCCTCAAGGATTACCTCCAGGACCCTATCGTAACCGTGACCATAGCCGAATTTCATAGTCAGCCGATCTCGGTTCTAGGGCAGGTGGCCAATCCGGGCGTGCATCAGATTCAGGGACACAAGACGCTGTTTGAAGTGATCTCCGAGGCTGGCGGGTTGAAGCAGGATGCAGGCAACACAATTAAAGTCACGCGCCAAAAGGAGTGGGGACTGATTCCCCTGCGGGGCGCGACCACCGACTCGAGTAATCAGTTTAGCGTGGCGGAAGTGAGTATCCGTTCCGTGATGGAGGCACAAAACCCCGCAGAGAATATTCAGGTTAAACCGAACGATGTCATTACGGTGCCCAAGGCGGACTTGATTTATGTCATAGGCGCCGTGAAAAAATCGGGCGGCTTCGTGCTTTCAGAGCGTGCCGATATCTCGGTGCTACAGGCGCTCTCGATGGCCGAAGGTCTCGACAGAACGGCCGCGTCGGCGAAAGCGACCATACTTCGTGGCGGCGCGTCATCACCCAACCGGGCGGAAATTCCAGTGGATGTCAAGAGCATTCTGGAAGGTAAGGCTCAGGACGTTCCGCTACTCGCAAACGACATTCTTTTCATCCCCACCAGCGCGGCTAAGAGCGCTTCTATTCGAGCGCTTGAAGCAATCATTCAGGCTGGTACAGGAGCCGCGATTTACCGCCCATTCTAAGTGATTAAAATGGAAAATCTACCCACACCTCATCCTAAATTTGTGTTCGGATCCGAACGCCCGTCGCAAATGACCTACGGTCACTCCGCTCCCAGCTATGGTTACCCGGAGCCTATGCAGGCCGATCCTTCGCAAGAAGTGCAAACGGGCGGTCTGATCGAGTATTGGCGCATGGTCCGGAGGAGGCGCGGCACACTGATCGTCGTGGCCTTCTTAGGGGTCCTCGCCGCAATTCTGATCACCTTTCCGCAGACCCCCATCTACCGGGCCCACACGGCACTGGAAATCCAAGATATTAACAATGACTTCCTGAACGCGAGGCAGGTCAATCCGGTCACCGAAGATGGGAGCGGGGCGAACGCACTTACCGACGTGCAGACTCAGATGAAGATCGTCCAGAGTGAAGCTCTGGTGGACAGCGTGGTCGACCGGCTGTCGGCGGCAGGGAAACTCCAGTCAGAGCAAAAGGAAGCCGGAGTCCTGTCGACATGGCTCAAAGCCCTCAGAGTTCCCGTGAATCAACCTGATGAGAAAGATTATCGCCTTCGTGAGAAGGCCATGAAGAGCTTGACGGTCCGCCAACTGGGACAGACCCGCATGATTGAGGTGCTCTACAACTCCCCCGATCCGAAACTTGCAGCGGATTTCCTGAATACGCTGACTTCCAGCTATATCGAGACCAATATGGAAGCACGCTGGCAAATGAGCCAACGGACCGGCGAGTGGCTCTCACGCCAACTCGACGATATGCGCGTCAAGCTCGAACGTTCCGAGGACGCCTTACAGGCCTACGCGCGCAAGTTCGGCTTAATGTTCACCACACCTCAGTCGGGCGGCGCTGAGAAGATGAATATCTCTGAAGAAAAACTGAGGCATGTGCAAGAGGAGCTTTCCAAAGCGGCGGCCGATCGGGCATCAGCGCAATCACACTATGAAACCGCAAAATCCGCTGCACCGGACACCCTTGCTGATGTCCTGAATGATGCGTCGCTGCGCGGTCTCGAAGATAAGCTCACGGAACTGCAGCGGCAAAAAGCCGAACTGATCGCTACCTACACCGCGAAACATGAGAAAGTCCGCCGAGTGGAGGCACAGATCGCTCCCCTCGAAGCTGCATTCGCGAAGGAGCGCGATGCGATTGTCGAGCGCATCCACAACGACTACACCACCGCATTGGGAAGGGAACGGCTGCTTCAGGTAGACTACGCGAGCCAGTCCAAGATCGTCACGGACCAGGCCGAAAAGTCGATCCAATACAACATTCTCAAGCGCGAGGTGGACTCCAATCGCCAGCTCTATGAATCTATGCTGGACCACGTGCGGCAGGCCAGCGTCGCTTCCGCCATCCGGGCTAGTAATATTCGTATCGTGGATCCGGCTAAAGTACCGCGCCAGCCGTATTCTCCGGATTTCCTTCTCAACGCTGCGCTGGGCTTGCTCTCAGGACTAATGGTCGGGGTCGTCTTCGTGATCGTGCGAGAGCGTGCCGATCGTACGCTGCAACAACCGGGTGATCTGCAGTTCTGGACGAATGTGACAGAACTGGGCGTGATTCCCAGCGCAGCCGCGGAGACGGGGCGCAGAATATATTACGCGGCGCGCCGCAAGGCGCTGCCGGAAGCCACACCGCTCGGACTCAAAGCCGAGCCTGGGATGAATGGCGCACCCGCCGTGATCCTGAGGACCAAGAAGGCCGAAGAGCGCGTGGAATTGATGACGTGGCAGAGAAAACCCAGTCCGGTAGCGGAAGCCTTTCGAGCGGTGCTGACTTCAATCATGTTCAGCGGAGAAAACGGCAGCTTCCCGCGAGTGCTGGTTTTCACGAGCGCCAGCCCAGCGGAAGGCAAGACCACGGTGGCGAGCAATCTTGCAATCGCGCTCGCCGAGATCCGCAAGAAGGTGCTCATCATCGACGCCGACCTCCGCAAGCCCCGCATGCACGAGTTGTTCGACGTACCTAACGACCGCGGCCTCAGCGATCTGCTTCAGGGGGCGCCTGCCGTAAACGGCACACTGGAAGCAGCCTTGCGGGGAATCGTGCAGGAGACCTCGATTCCCGGGCTGCACGTGTTGCCTAGCGGCTCGCCAACGCATGCCGCGGCCAACCTCCTATACTCACCAAACCTTGCTGAAATAATCAAGAAATTCAGGCATGAGTTCGACATGATCCTGGTGGACACCCCCCCGATGTTGAACATCGCGGACGCGCGGGTGGCCGGGCGGCTGGCCGACGCAGTCGTGTTCGTAGCCCGTGCGGGGCGGACCACGAGAGACGCGGCTTTGGCTGCGCACCAGCGTTTCGCAGAGGACGGGACTCCGATCTTGGGCACCATCTTGAATGATTGGGACCCCGCGAAATCGCCCGGCGGCTACTACGGCAACTACAGCGGTTCCTATTACGGCGGATACAAGTACAGTGCCTATCGATCACAGTATTGACCAGCAAGAAAAAGGTCGTCCGGTTGGGTTCCGCTCAGGTGGATCCGAGACTTTGGCACGGTTCGAGAGCCGACTCAGGGGGGCTCTCTTGCAATGGCGAACCTGGACCACGAAGGGCGCATTCAGCGTTGCGGATCTGGGACTCGCGTCCGCTGCGAATTTTGGAATCAACATTTTTATGGCAAGAGGCCTACCGGAAAGGGAGTATGGTGCCTTCTCGGTCACCTATGCGATGCTGCTTTTCGCCGCTGGTTTCCAGGCGTCCTATATCTTTGAACCCATGAGCGTCCTGGGGCCCTCCCGCCCACCTGAAGGTCTCAAACATTATCGTGAGTCGGTGTTCTGGTTAAATTTGATGCTGACCCTGGCGCTCTCGGGACTTCTGGCGCTGTGGGCGAGTTTCGCGAGGCACAGCACGCTGGGACCGACGCTTCTAAGCTGCGCGGTGAGCGGACCATTCATCATGGGCTTCTGGTTTCTGCGGCGAGTCTATTACCTGGACTCGAACGCCGCGGCGGCGGCCCTCTCGAGCCTGGTCTATGCCATTGCCTTGACCTTGTTGGCCCTGTTCCTGCGAGGGACGAATCATCTCTCGACGTCCTCTGCAATCATCGCACTAGGCATATCCAGCCTGGTGGCGAGTATCCACAGCTATCGACGGTACTTCGGTAAAGCTGGCTGGTGCTACCGGACGATTGCCGAGTCCGCTCGCGAGCATTGGCATTACGGTAAGTGGCCGGTCGCCGCCAGCGTGCTATCGCTTGGCTCATCCAACTTGCAGACGTTCCTGGTGGCGTTTACTTCGGGACTCGCTGCCGCCGGTGTTCTTCGTGCGATGCAGATTCTGGTTTCACCCGCGCAGCAGGCGGTCTCAGCGCTTGGCATTTTAATGTTGCCGGTGCTTTCTCGAGATATCGGAGCGGGGAAAACGGGCCCGGCTCATCGCAAAGCGGCGATGTATCTCACCATCGTAGTCGCGCTCACAGCGGTGTATGCCCTATCCCTGCTCTGTTTTCGAGGACCTCTCGAGACCATGTTCTACGGCGGGAAATTCCAGCAATACGCGTGGCTGCTGCCGCTCAACGGACTCATCCCCGTGTTGATCGCATTAACCTCCGGCTTCTCGGTGCTTCTACGGGCAAACCAGAAGCCGCAGCATCTCCTGGCCTCGGCATGTGCGGGCTGCGCGGTGGGCTTTGCGTCTGCACTGCCACTAAGCCGCTTGTGGGGAGTCTGGGGCGCTATTGCGAGTGTTCTTCTTGCGAATTTGGCGATCGCGATCACTACCGCCTATTACTACTTTGCACATCGGCGTAAAGTCGCTCTCGGTGAGGTTCTAAACATTCAGCACGACAGTCAGTTAGGTTGAGCTCAGGGATCAGACAGGAAATGGATCTGATCGTGAACCAGTACGTAATGCAGGCCGATTCTTACTCGGCACCGCCTTGTACTGCCGCACACCAGTTCCCAGAACGTATGGAATACTTACAGACCCATCCACCCTTCGCCGTCCGCAAAAGCGCTCCAGTGGGAGTGTTTCTGCAACGGCGGCCAAGCTTGAGACGGACAGAGGGGCTCACCGGGGGCCGGCAGTATCTCGCAGCGATTACCGCCATATGGCTTGTGGTTCAGATGTTCGATGTGCTCTTCACGATCGGCGGATCTTATGAGCTTGCGTTAACGGCGTCTGTCGTCTGGATCGCACTGCCCTTGTTCTTCGCAGCGCCTCAATCTTTCCTGCGAACAGGCTTATCGGCGTTAATGGCAGGGAAAGGACGATCTTCCGTACTGCTGATGCTGTTTGTCATTGCGTCTTTCGCAAGCGCCGCGACATCGGGAAATATTGTTAAGTCTGCGGGTTACCTGCTGGCGACGATCGTCACTCTGGTACTCGAGTACGAACTCTACGCCTACCTGGGGAGTTACTTCGCTTGGGCTCTGCGGTGGTATTCGGTTCTGGGCACGGTTGCCTACCTGCCCTTCTATATGCGAGGTGCGATTGCAGGCGCAAACTGGGGCCGGCTCTCCGTTAGCGAGGCTGACCATCCCAACCATTTTGGGCTCGTGTGTTTCAGCATTATAGGGGCGGCGTTCGCGTGGCGCAACTGGCCGGTGCGGCTGACGATTTCAGGCGTGATGATCGCCATGATTATGGCGGCACAGTCCCGTTCGGCGCTCATGAGCGCGCTGGTAACAATTGCTGCCTTCATAGTTCTCGAGCTCAAGAACAGGAAAGCCGTCTTGACCGCGCTCTTGGCGGCCGGTGTTGTATGCATCGTAGTCTTGGTATCGCTGGAACAAATCACGGACACCGCTTCTTCTCTGCTCAACTTGCAGGATCAATATCGTGGCACCGCTGCAGGACTCAGTGGGCGTGTCGATGTTTGGCGCGCGGGAATCGACATTTTTCAGGAGCACTCTCTTCTCGGTGTAGGTTTTCGCCTGCAGGATGAAGCTCTTCCGGCGAGATTCCAGGCCCTGGGTGCAGTTCACAACGGATTCCTGGGAACGCTGGTCGAAGTGGGACTCCTGGGCGCCATACCGCTGTTCTGGTTCATGGGCATTGGCGTGCGAAACCTGTGGCGTGATTCAAACGGCGAACACCCCGGTTCCCAACTCGGACTCAGTTACGTACTCGGGTACCTCGCCAGTGCCCTCGTGGAACCTCGTCTCTTGAATCTTGCAAATCCGGCCTCCGTGATTGCGTGGTGTTTCCTCATCAGCAGTGGCATCCAATATCAATGGGGTAGGAAAGCACGTTCCCGTATCCGGGCTCGATTTGTCACACGCCTGAGGACACCAATGCCTTATAGGCAGGCGCCAGCGACCTCGCTCAAGGACTGGTCTTTGATTTTGAAAGTGGGTCGGAGTAATTCCCGTGAAAGTAGCCATAGTTCATAATCATCCGATTCACTACAAGCATCTTCTGTTCACAGAGCTCCAGAAGGTCGGCCTGGATTTCGATGTGATCTTCCAGGGCGGTCAATCTGCCATCAGGCACGAGAACATTGAATTGTCGGAGCACCTGTATCGCAGCCATATCGCTTATCGCGGTCCCTATGAAACGGCGCCATTCCTGACAAGGGCATGGTTTACCTGGAAGAAGATGGTGGAATTGCGTCCAGATGTTTCGGTGATTAGCGGCTATTACGCGATTGAATGCTGGGCTGCGTGGACCTGGGCCAAGCTTCACGGGCGGCCAATCGTGTTGTGGTACGAGAGCAACGAATTCGATTACCGCAGACACTGGTTTCTGGAAATGGTGAAGACGATCTTCGTCAAAGGGTGCGACGGCGGGGCACATGTGTATGGGCGTACCAATCGGGCCTATCTCGTGAAGTTGGGCATGCCTTTCGACCGGATTGATATTAAGCGCGCGGTTGTGGATGTTAACCGCTTCTCCGTGACACGAGAAAGTCGTCCGCCGAATGAAAGACGACGCTTGCGCCTGCTCTACGTAGGGCGGCTCGCTCCTGAGAAGAATCTGCATTTTTTGCTTCGGGCCTTCGCTCGGTATTTGAAACAAGCAGCTACTCCGGAAATGGAGCTGGTACTCGCTGGGTCCGGACCGTGTGAAGCAAGCCTAAGAGCGGAGGCGAAAACTTTGCAAATAGATCGCTTCGTTTCGTTCAACGGCTACACTCCGCAGAAGGAATTGGGAAAGCTTTATGAAAGCGCGGATTTCTTCATCCTTCCGAGCACACGGGAACCCTGGGGATTGGTCGCACTCGAGGCAATGCTGGCACGTCTTCCGGTTTTGATTTCTACCCAGTGCGGATGTGCGGAAGATGTCGTCACTGAGGAGACTGGCTGGAAGTTTTCACCCTGGGACGAATATGCCCTTTCGCACTTGCTCCTCGAGCTTCCGAGCCTTGCACCTGACCTGTGCCAAACCATGGGCGAGGCTGCCTATGCTCTGGCAAAGGAGTACTCGGCTAGGAACTGCGCCGCAATCATCATGAACTCGCTATCGCGATTCGCCCCAAAACGTTACGCGGGCGGTCCGATCTCCCAAACGAAAGTCGAGACAGGACGGTAAACCATGGGCGCTCGGATCCTGGACGTGTGGTCCCATGTTTCGCCCCGCTATGGCGGCGTCGGTCCCGCGGCGGCGGGGCTCGCCGTTGCGATTGGGCGGAAAACCGGCTGGCACGCTTCAATGCTAGCCGTTTGCAATCCCGATGAACACGAATTCAGCGATGGTATTCCTGAAACGGTGAACGTGGTTCGTACCTGGGGCGTGCGGGGAATGGGGGATGCCCGATTGAAGTCCGGTCTGGCTGCGGCCATTGCTCACTGTGATGTGTGCCATGTACACGGATTGTGGCTTCCTCATACCATCAGCACAAGAAGTATGGCACACGCCTTGAACAAGCCCGTCCTTTCGTCCGTCCACGGAATGCTCGAACGCTGGGAACTCAATAACAAGAGGCTCAAGAAGGCCCTGTACTCGCTCTTTTTTGAAAGGCCCTCGCTGTCGAAATCCCACTGCCTTAGAGCACTTAGCGAGCGCGAGGCCAACGATTATCGCAGATATGGCCTCAAGAACCCGATCGTCATCGTGCCGAACGGCGTCGCCCATCTCAGGAGAGTTCCGTTGGAATCGTTTTTTGCTCGTTTCCCGCAACTGGCCGGAAAGCAGATAGTCCTCTATTTGAGCCGGGTGCACTACAAGAAAGGCATCTTGAAGCTTTTGAAAGCGTGGCCCGAAGTAATCGGCAAATGCAAAGAGGCCCACCTCCTGGTCGCAGGACCGGACTACGAGCACACCCTGGCGGACGCTCAGGCGATGGTTTCCAGCTCTCGCGTGGAGAATTCCGTGACGTTTTGCGGAACCATAAGCGGAGATCTGAAAATGGCCGCTCTTTCCGCCGCGCGGTACTTTTGCCTGCCGTCCTATTCCGAGGGACTGAGTGTGGCCGCGCTGGAAGCCTTGTCGATCGGGTTGCCCGTAGTACTAACTCCGGAGTGCAACGTGGACGGAGTTGCGGATTGCGGCGCAGGGGTCGTCACTTCAAATGATCCCTCACAACTCGGCGACGCCCTTTCGCAATGTTTGCGGCTGAGTGACTCACAATGGAATGCGATGAGTCAAGCCGCCGTGCGTCTGGCGCGCGAGCGCTTCGATTGGGACCGCATCGCTGAAAGCCTGCGGTTGGCGTACTTGTGGATGATGGGTGGTCCCGAGCCGAGCTGCTTAGTTGGTTGAGAATCTGGACTGCTAACAAACTTGCAATGGTAGATCTTTCACACCCGGACAATAGCGAATACGACAAAGGGCGTTCGTGGCCTATGCTGGCACTGTGGCATTTCTTCGGATCTCCGCTGGTCCGATCCAACTGGATTCCCATTTCCGCGATTAAGGTGGGTACTCTTCGGCTTTTCGGAGCGAGGATCGGCAAGGGAGTCTATATCAAGCCCGGAATTAAAGTAAAGTTTCCGTGGTACTTATCTATCGGAGACCACTGCTGGCTGGGCGAGGATGTATGGATCGACAATCTGGCGTCCGTGACTGTCGGTTCTCACGTCTGCCTGTCTCAGGGAGCCTATCTATGCACCGGCAACCACGATTGGAACACGCCTAACATGAAACTTTTCCGTAGACCGGTCACGCTCGAGGACGGTAGCTGGATCGGCGCGAAGGCAATCCTTTGCCCTGGAGTCGCGGTCGGGAGGGAAGCCATCGTTACCGCAGGCAGCGTTGTAACAAGAGACATCCCCGGCCATCAGATCTGGGCCGGGAACCCCGCGCGGTTCCTGCGTTATCGGGTTCAAAAGCCTGACCCGCGGAGTGTTTCTTCGAGACAAGAAATGGCCGACGCGGCCCGTTAGCCGCGCATATTGGAGTGTTAGATGCGAATCCTGATTCATGATTTCGCGGGTCATCCGTTCCAAATCCAGTTGAGCCGTGAGCTCGCCCGGCGAGGGTACTGCGTCACCCACGCCTATGCCGAGGGGCTGCCCGGACCGAAGGGCAAACTGAAGCCGGCCAACGCTGATCCCTCCCGCTTGAGAATTCGTGGGATACAGCTCGCCAGCCACTTCCGGAAGTATTCGCCAGTGCGGCGGCTACTAGCCCAGCGGACCTACGCGCGCGACCTTTGCGCGCTCATTCACGATGAAAAACCGGATGTCGTGCTCTCTGGAAACACCCCGATCGATGTGCAGTCGGAGGCCCTGTCATTCTGCCTTGGGCAAAATATCAGCTTCGTTCATTGGGTACAAGATGTCTATTATCGGGCGTTGGAGTTCCTTCTCCGTCCCAAGCTCGGACCTCTGGCACAAGTGGTCACATTTCCATTTCGGCAGCTCGAGAAAAGAGTCGTGTTGGGTAGTGACTCGGTGATTGTGATAACACCGGGCTTCCGGTCGCTGCTATCTGATTGGGGGCTGGCTGACGAGAACATTGTCGTTGCCGAGAACTGGGCGCCTTTGGACGAGGTGAAGCTATTGCCGCGAAGCAATGCCTGGAGTACGGAGCAAGGCTTTGGGGATGAACCGATTTTCTTGTACTCAGGGACGCTGGGGATCAAGCATCGGCCGGACCTGCTTTACGAACTTGCGAAATCCTTGCGCGGCCAGGCTAGAGTTGTCGTACTCAGCGAAGGCCTAGGTCGGCATCATCTGGAGCGAATGCCCGCGCTCGAAAATCTAATGCTACTTGGATTCCAGCCATACGAGCGGCTCTCCGAGGTATTGGCGAGCGCGGATGTGTTGATCGCTACCCTCGAATCGGATGCCGGGCAATTCGCGGTTCCTTCCAAGGTCCTGACTTACCTTTGTGCCGGGCGTCCTGTTCTGCTGGCCGCACCGCGAGAGAACCTGGCCGCTTCCGTTATCGAGCGTAGCGGAGGCGGCGTCGTGACCAACCCTGACGATCTGGGTAGCTGGGTGGCGGCGGCCAAAAAGCTCGCGCTGGACCGGCCATACCGGGAAGAGCTCGGCGTCCACGCCCGTCGATATGCAGAATCCGCGTTCGACATCCACTCTATCGCTGGAGTCTTTGAAAGTGTCTTGAACAAGGCCTTCCATAACGATTCATATCGCGCCCGAGTTGCTTAATATGAGCCGATATATTGCCGTTCTTTTTCTCCTTCTGATCGGTCGGAATGGTCTGGCCGATCGGCTGCCTTCTCCGCCAGCCGGCTATCGCTGGGAAATGGTTCAAGAGCTATCGGATGAGTTCAACGGAGGCCAATTAGACAGCAGCAAGTGGACGCCGGATCATCCTTCTTGGAAAGGCAGAGAACCGAGCCGATTCAAAGAAGAAAATGTCTCCGTTCACCGCGGCAATCTTGACCTTCGATCGACAACCAACTTAAAGAGTCTCTCGGAAGTTGGCGACCCATCGCGAGACATCTGGGTCCAATCCGCCTGCGTCTCATCGAAGAATCCAATCGCCTCGTATGGTTACTACGAAGCCCGGATCAAAGCCTCTCAGCTATCGATGACCTCTTCTTTCTGGTTCCAGGGCAAGTACAGCGAGATCGATGTTGTCGAGCAGATTGGCGCGCCCCTCCTGGCGCCGCAACGAAGTAACTACATGCTGATGAACACGCATTACTTCACCGGTAGCCCGAAGCAGGACCAGAAGACGCCGGCCAAATCGAAAATGCAGTCCGGAGCAGCCGAGCAATATCACGTGTATGGCGTGTGGTGGCAAGCAAAGGACTCGGTCGTATTCTATCTGGACGGGAAAGAAGTTGCGCGGGTGAGTCCGCGAGGGGAATTCCTGGAGCCCATGTACATGTTTTTCGATACTGAAGTGTTCCTGGACGCAGGTCTGCCCAGTATCGATTCACTCGCGGATGACCGCAAGAACACGATGCACATAGATTGGGTGCGTAGCTGGAAACTGGTCCGAAGCAAGTGACGATCCGGACTTCGCAATGAAGAAACCCGTCATCTGACGGGTTGACGCTCAGCACTTTCCATAAATACTCTTTAAACGCGCAATAATTCACAACCACGCATGGACACGATGAGCACTATTCCAATTCTTAGAACTCCACCAGTTCGCGAAATATCCCCTTCCTCTGCCGCGGAATTGGCCACGGGAACCCTGATTCTATTCGGAGACGTCGTGGCACTGCTTGCGGCGTTCGCAGTTACCATCTTGGTCCGCCAGTACTTCGCGGGAGTGAGTCTTTGGGAGGCCTACCTCCGGCTTCTTCCTCTTCTGAGTCTATTCCCCTTCCTGTTCGGATTGATGGACTTATATCCGGGCGTCCTCCTAAATCCGGTGGAGGAATTGCGGCGGGTCACAATCGCCATCACCTTTGGGATGTTGCTTCTCGTCGTGGCGACGTTTCTAGCGAAAGAGGCAAACATCTACTCCCGTGCGGTTCTACTGATCGCGTGGCCAACCAGCGTCGTGGCGGCTATCGGCACGAGAGCCGTGGTGCGGAAGTTCTGTGCCAGACGACCTTGGTGGGGCATTCCCTCCACGATCGTGGGAGCTTATGACGACGTGGAAGCTTTTGTCGAAAAGGTTCAGGGCGAGCCGTCTGTGGGCATTCGCGTAGTCGACGTCCGGTACTTGGACATGCCCTGGCAGCTGTTGGATTCTCCTTCGGAGAGCGCGGTCAAAAAACCTTCCTATGCGATTTTGGTGATTCCTCGAGACGCGGATATCCACTGGCTCGTCAAAGCCGAGCGGGCGGTATGGGGATACCAAAGATTCTTGGTGATTCCGCGCCCGAATGATCTGCTTTCGTCATGGATGACTGTCCGTGAGTGTCGAGGGCTGGTCGCCTTCGAGATGCGGCGTGAGTTGCTGAGAAGTAGTTCGCAGATCGCCAAGCGTTCGCTGGACCTGGCAGTGACGGTGATCGGCGGAGTGCTGATCCTTCCTCTCATCGCTGCCATCGCCGCTGCCATCCGGCTCAGTTCTCGCGGCCCCGTCTTCTACGGCCAACAGAGAATCGGGCGCGGGCACGACAGATTCACGGCCTGGAAATTCCGCAGCATGGTTGACAATGCAGACCGTCTTCTCGGGGAGCACTTGGAGAAAAACCCGCAACTCCGCGAGGAATGGGCGAACACCCACAAATTGAAGCAAGATCCGCGCGTGACCAAGATCGGACGAATCCTCCGGCGCACCAGCCTGGACGAACTTCCGCAGATTTGGAACGTCCTCACAGGTGAGATGAGCCTGGTTGGGCCGCGACCTGTGGTGAGCGCTGAAGTTGACAAGTACGGCGAGTCATTCGATTTTTACCGTGCCGTACGCCCTGGAATCACAGGCCTGTGGCAGGTCTCGGGGCGCAGCGATACCTCCTATGGAGAGCGCGTCGCCTTGGACGTCCGATATGTGCGGCACTGGTCGGTGTGGCTCGACATTTACTTGCTGGTACGCACTCTCAGTGTTGTGTTGCGCGGGAGCGGTGCATATTAGGTCGTCAATAACTCAGGAGGAATACGCATGGAGGGAACAAGAGTAATGAAACGGATTCTCGTAAACGGTGCGGGAGGATTCATCGGAGGGCACCTGGTGAAAAGGTTGAAAGCGGAAGGCTACTGGATTCGCGCCGTCGATTTAAAAAGGCACGAATACGCCGAACCACCGGCGGATGAGTTCATCGTCGGTGACCTTCGGGATCAGGAGTTCGCGCGGGCAGCAGTCCAGGGCATCGACGAAGTCTACCAGCTCGCGGCGGATATGGGTGGCGCCGGCTATATCTTCACGGGCGAGCATGACGCAGCGGTAATGCACAATTCGGCGACGATTAATCTGAACACGCTGGAATTCGGCTGCCGTGCCGGAGTGAAGAAATTCTTCTATTCGTCCTCCGCTTGCATCTATCCGGAATACAACCAGCTCGATCCGGAGAACCCCAAGTGTTCGGAAGCCTCGGCTTACCCGGCAGCTCCCGACAGCGAATACGGCTGGGAGAAGCTATTTAGCGAGCGTCTCTACCTCGCTTACATGCGGAACTACGGCGTCCAAGTGCGCGTCGCCCGGTTTCATAACATATTCGGGCCGGAGGGTACCTGGAGGGACGGTAAGGAGAAAGCTCCCGCAGCCGTCTGCCGCAAGGTTGCCGAGGCTCCAGACAGAGGCGAGATCGAGATTTGGGGCGACGGTCTTCAGACGCGGTCGTTTCTTTACATTGACGAATGCCTGGAGGGAGTGCGGCGGCTGATGGAATCCGACTTCACTGGCCCTGTGAATATCGGTTCGGAGGAAATGGTAACCATCAATCGGCTAGCGGAACTGGTCATGGAGATCGCCGGGAGGCGGCTCGCAATTCGCCATATCAAGGGGCCGCTCGGCGTTCGCGGACGCAACTCCGACAATCATCTGATTTCAGAAAAGCTGAACTGGCGGCCATCGCGTTCTTTGCGAGAAGGCCTCGAGAAAACCTACGCTTGGGTCGCCACGCAGGTAGAGCAACACGCCATGGCGACGCCGGGGGCTTAGACCACCGACCGGGAGCTCGGGCCAAAACGAACGAGCTCCTAACTCCCCGCTATTCCGTTTCCCCGCCGGCAGCCTGTCACAATTCCACCCCACCAATGCCGTTTTTGATTAGAGTCACGCTCCGCCTTGCACTATGCCGGCGAAGATTCGAGTGACTAGCCAAATCACCAGGGTCAGCCCCATCAGGACGGCAATCCACTGCGCGCGTTTCTTTCGCCGCTTCTCCGACCGTGCGGTTTCATCGGCCCGGCGCCGCAGCAGACACGCCCGGCCTCCTTCAATAAAGCGCTCCTTCCACCGCAGCAACCGCTCCGGGGAGATCGCCAGTTCGTCCGCAACCAATTCCGAGCTCTCGCCTTGCAGCAACCGAAGGACACTCTTCACCTTTAGGTGAGCAGTGATCGATCTGTGTCCGTCGATACGCGAGGAGGGTTGAGAAGGCATGCGGCTTACCTTGTCTTATCTGCAGCCACTATAGTCGGATGGTTCATTGTGTCAGGTAAGAGAGAAACCTGATAAATATGGAGCGTTCCATTGATTTTGTTGTCAAATCGTTCAGACGCCTGCCGCTCCAGCTCAACCATGACGGCCTGAGTCGAAGGCGGCACCGAAATTTCAGCAGTGATTCGGGAACGCGCCACCGTACCGCGGATCTGCGGGGTCTTTACTTCTAAACTTCCAGCGTGGATCGGATCGAAAATGTGGAAGAACAGGCCTTGATCCGTGGTTAGCCCGTCCGACTGAATCTCAGCGGAAAAGCGGTAACGGCCGGGCTTTAGAACCGCCGTCTGACGAATATGATTTAACACGACGTTCTCCGTGCCTTGAAAACGGATCTCTAAGCCGTTGTTTCGGGAGACCACGACAGGATCAGGAGCATCCAGACTCCAGTCGAACGGTCCTCCCTGAGGTTCGCTTTGGAACTGCCGGTTCGCGAGCTGTTGAGGATGCCGATAGTCGCCGGCTTTTGGCCCAAGCCAATCGACCCATACTTGCTGCGCTGCTTGAAACGAATGGCGCTCCCAAAGCGTCCAGGCGGCCTCCACCGCGGATGGGCGATCGCAGAGCCCATTCTGCTTCATCCAGCCCCAGGTCTGGAGCACAGCTTGATCGGATCCACCCGCGCGTAACCATGAGAGCCACGACCGGGCCGCTCTGGGCGTGGCGGGTATCGCCGTTCCCAGGAATTCCAACGTGGAAACATCCGCCGCATTGAGATACGAAAAAAGGATTTGGTCGAACGCGCTGGTCCGATCCAAGATACGTCTCGATAAACTCCAGGCTTGCAGCCGCTTTCCATGCGTGAAGGCAAAGTTTGCCGCGCGCATAAGAACCGGAGGCATATTGGGTCCAAGCAAAATCGCGCGATCAAACGCCTCGCTCGCTTGCGGGATCTTCCCTTCCCGCTCAAGCGCTTGCGCATAGGAGCACCAGACTAGAGGATTGGATGCATCCTGATCCAGAAGCACGCTCAGGCTGGCCGGGGTGATTCCTTGCGCGTCGATGCTGGCAAACATTTGATCGGAACGGCACCATCCCAAGCTGCAGAGCCTTCCCCCGGACCGGGGTCCAGCCAGGTCGACGCCGACGGAAGCAATCGTGATCAACAGAGACAGAACAGGAATGATGATTCGCATTCTTCAGCATTCCCTCAGTCCGGGACTCACTGCCACCCCTCCCAGCCATGCCAATACCAGTGCATTGGCCGGTGAATAGAGGTTAAAATCGGCGAGGCTGTGTAAGCCCAGGATGACCAGTCCGGCAAACAGCCCCACGGCAAATTCCCAATTCGCGCTTCTGGCCATCAGCAAAACAACGGATGAGCATCGGAGCAAGATCCATGCGGCCACCGCTCCCGCCAAGACGGCTCCTGGGATGCCAAGTTCGGCGAGAATCTGCAAATAGTCGTTGTGGGCAAAATCCACTGTGCTGGTTGGCGCAATCGTCTTGAACTGGTAGAGGCCGTGTTCGTAGGCGCCCAGCCCGACGCCGGTCCAGGGAGAAGCAGCGACCTCACGCATGGTGTTACCCCATATATCCGCGCGTGCCTGAATCGTCATCTCCGGGTCCGTTGTTATCTGGCCGAAACGAGCGATCAGTTCATTTGGTGGCAGCACGAGCAGCAGAATCAGAAGCGGGAGCGCGACCGCGGTTGCCAATACCCATCGCTGGCGTTGCTGGCGCTGGCGTTCGTGGCGTCTATAGGACTGGGCTACGATGACCGCCACTCCTGTGAGCACGGTGGCCGCGATGAGAGACACGAAACCCATCCGAGACAAGGAAGTCACGATTCCCCCCAGCATGCAAGCCGCGATTCCAAGGAGTGCGGCTGCTTTCAGTGCGGGACCAAGCTTTTCCGGCTTGTGCGGTGTCGCCCCTTGCTTAAAGGTCCAAACCGCCCAGAGCACGGCGAGCGGAAAAGCCATCTCCAGCAGCCCCGCGAAATGGTTGTGATAGACGTACGTCCCGGTTGCCGGGTCGGATTGCCCGTGAGCGATTCGCGTGAAATAAAATTGCGCCATTCCCAGGACGCTTTCCGGCCAGGCGATGGCGACGACCGGGGCCACCAGAATCCACATCCGGTCCCGCCACCACCAGGCCATTTGCCGAGCGGTCAAGAATGCGGCCAAGGCTGGGATCACGTTTAAGAGGCGCTCCAGCGTTGCGCCAGGCGCCAGGGATAGGGTTGCCCATCTGCCCAGGTTGAGGCCTGTAGCGGCGCGAGCGGCTACAACAGCACTCCAGTGGTCCGGCGAGAGTCGTTGCAGGGCCCAGCCCGGGAGCGGAAGCCACTGTATTACCATCCATGCCGCAAGAAGCCCGAGAAATACGACTCCCCAGTCCTTTTGAGAGGACCGATCCCGCTCCCCGCTGCCCAGCAGAGCAAGAGTAGCCCCCATGGACAAGCCCAGCGCGCTCCATTGCCATTGCTGAGGATGCGCCCCCCCGCTCAGAAGGACAGCGGCGGCCAAGGAGACGACGATTAACCAGTACGCGACCCAGCGGATCATCCTCTTATTTATCGGCAGGCCTAAGCCGCTACAAAAGAGGACATACAGAGAAACCCCAACCGCGATGTGCTGAGGACGGTGTTTTCTTGAGAACGGGGGCCTAGTGGCTCGGGCTCACCGAGCGTCCGCCGCTGGTCGCCTGCGAAACGCCAACGCCCAGTCCTGCAGCAGTACCAGCACCCCCGATGATTACAGCGGTGTGCACCGGAGTCCAGATACCACGGCCCGCGCTTCTCCCTAGATCGCCGGTCACGCTCGTCAGAGTAACACCCTGGTTTCCAGAGATGATCTGCACACTCGTAAGACTCTTGAGAGAGTAATGCGCCGACCCCTTCACCAATCGGAACACGGGAGTCTGGCCGGAGAGACTAACCGTCGCCTCCGCACCTGGGTCGAGGGTGATGGTAGAGCCATCGGGAAAAGTCACAACGACAGGGGAGTTTCCAGCTTTGATGGTATCGCCCGCCAGAACAGGCCAGTCCGGCACGCCCTGTCCAGTAGTAATGCTGGCTCCCCGCAAGGTGAAGGAAGAGGACGAGCTGACGGTCGCTACTTGGCTCTGTCCCAAGGCCAACGATGAAACCACAGCACTGACGAACAGGATTTTGACGGTCCTAAGCATGGATATATACCCTCACCCAATCCTAGCTGTAGGGGCCCCTCTAGAGTCAACCAGAAAAATGCCTTACGACACTCGGCAGCCGGGTAGGCGTTTTGATTCAGCGCAGCGACGCATTATGAGCGGCCACGCCTCCCAGCGCGCCCGCGGTGACAAAATTCATCCATGTCAGCCGCTTCTGCAAATCAGGCCGGTGGCGGAGGACAAAGTGTTGCATCACCAGACTCGCACCCACGAATCCGGACTTGATCGCGACGGAAGTCACTCCAAACTGGGCGGCGGGGCCGGCGACAAACGGGTTTGCTTCCCGGTTCTTCCAGCTAGACGCAACATCGGCTGCGTTGGCCGCCAGTACCGTAGCGACAGACCAGCGATAGAGTGTGCGGTTCGACGAAGGCGCTTGATCGAGGTCTCGCATCCAGGGTTTGGACGCAGAGTCCGGCACTGGAGCAGCTATGCTGGCAAGCTGAAGAGCGGAGGGTATGGGAAGGTTCTCCTGCGCCATAACCGGAAAAGCAATCAACATCAACCTAAGTAGTTTCACGGGCCATGTCCCCAATGTCATGGCCCTAGAATGAAGTCTGGTATTGAACGCGAAAATGGGTCAGCCGTATTGGGCTGACTGGTACCCGTCAGGTGGAGGGTACTATCGCGGGCGTACCTCTGCGCCGTCGTGTTCGATAGCCGCCTCCCCGCCCAACTTGACTTCGTGGGTCTCGAAGATGCCCTTAATTGCGAGGGCTTGGCAGCCTAACGATTTGTTCTACTTCTTCACCAAAAGGAAGTTCGCCTGCTGCACCTTGCCCGGTCGCGGCTCAATCGTGAGGTTGACCTCGAGCAGATTGAACGCCGGCCCGTTCGGCAAGACGAGATGCGGGACAAGCGAAACATGGAGCGCCTCGGTCCTCATGGTTGCTAACAAAATGCTTGCAGAGCGGCGTTCAGCGTGCTAACATAATGTTAGTGAATGTCATCAGCAAGCGCGGGCTCTTCGAACAATCAGCGAAGCATCCGGACGCCGAGCCCGCGCTCGAGGTGTGGTTCGATACGGCCAGCGCCGCCCAATGGACGAATCTTGAGGATGTGCGTAAAACCTATCCAGCAACTGACATGGTGGGTGATCTAGCCATCTTCAACATTCGTGGGAACCAATACCGGCTGATCGTTCGCATGGCGTGGAAGTACAAGAGAATATATGTCAAAGAGTTTCTAACTCACGCCGAATATGACAGAGGGAGGTGGAAGAAATGGCTGGCGTAGCTAGAATCAACGAAGTCGCTTACGGTAAGCTCCTGGCGCGGACGCTACCACGCGTAATTGAAACCAAACAGGAGAACGAGCGCATGATTGCTGAACTGGAGAAGCTCGATACACGTGCCCGCCCGCTCACCACCGAGGAGGAAAAGCTCGCCCAATTGATGACCGTCCTCATCCAGCAGTTTGAGGAGACTCATTACCCACTCGGCCACGCTAGACCCGTGGAAGCCCTGGGCGTTTTAATGGAGGATCGCAAGCTTCGGCAACGCGATCTGATTCCCGTGTTGGGGGCCAGCAGCGTGATCTCCGACATCTTGAATGGGAAGCGCTCGATCAGCAAGACGCATGCGCGCAAACTGGCTGAATTCTTTCACGTTCCGGTGAGCCTTTTCATTTGAGGTTAGCGCTCCTCAGAGCGCTGTCTTCTGGCGAGCATTCGAGAGGTCGCGTTCGGAGAATTCTCCGGGGGATGACTGTCATTAGTGACGGCCTTTGTTTGGTCGTGGCATCGCACCGACGACAGCTATCACCGATTGCGTTCGCGAAAGTTCGCCCAAAAGCACAACCGGAACATCCGAGCGATCATCCTTAAGCTGAACGCGAAGCCAACGATGCGTGTCGAGGCAGGCTGGTTTGTGACCTATCTCGAAGGTCAGCGGTATGTGCTGGGCCACACGGATGCCGGGATTCGGCCGGCTGTGCGAGAGGCTCTCCAACTGTGCAGCGAAGTACGCATGTGCGGTGGCCGCTTGATCTAAAATGGAGACAAGGAATCTTGAATGCCCTGGGAACCGAGCGCTTATAAGGATTACCAATGGATCGTTGCCGACCCGCAACTTTTAGGCGGGAAGCTAGCAATCCGTGGAACACGGCTATCGGTTGCCCTGATCCTTGAATCCCTTGCGAACGGTATGTCCCTCGACGAGATTGATTCTGCATTCGATCATTCCTTCCCGCATGAGGCCTTGCCCGAGGTCTTGAAGGTCGCCTCAGAACTCACCGACGGTTTCCATGTGGCTGCTTGACGCTAACATGGACGTCCACCTGGTCCAAACCTTGAAAGAACTTGGTGTATCCTGCGACACCGCCGCTCTCGAATGGCGAGTTGGTGTCGGCAGCAGTCGGTGCGGGCTTTACTTGCTTATTGACTCGCGACCAACTGTTCGGTGAGTCAGCAGCCCGCGCATTGAAAACTTTCCCCAGCTTTGCCGTCGTTGTTGTGGACCTGCCCCAGCAACGCTGGAGGCACATCAAGAACAGTTCGTTGCGGCATGGGTGCAAGATCCATCGAACCGGTTGCCGGTACCCTCGTTCACTGGCCCCAGAAGTGACCGATTATTTTCCCGGAACCCAATCTTTACAAGACCGCGCGCACCCTGACAGCACGACCACGAGCATCATCGGCTCACGATGGCACCGATCGAAACCGACGGCGAGGAAGATCGAGGGTGCCGGGCCCGTGTTGATTTCCCGCTCTCGTGAACACGAGCGTGATGGGGCGCTGACAACAGCCGCGTCAGAAGAACTTCGCCGTTGTTGCGATCAGGCCGGCAAACAGGAACCCAAAGCCCCCGATCTTCAAGCAAGCCTGAATAAACGCCGGCTTCGCCACGAATGCGAGGCCGCAACGATGACACTGCGTGGCCTCGAAATCGAAAATATCGCGACAGTGTGGACATTGTTTCCTGATCATTTGGCTGCCTCCCTTTTGCGCTCTGACTTGGTTACACGACCATGGTGTACCAGGACTCCGGAGCCCGCCATCGTGCGAGAGTACCGAATTGAATAGCTCGAAGGTTTGATAACCGCCGTACTAGGGTTGCCCGGGTAACGGAGCGGAATCGCCGCGTGTCATGTGACTATGCACCGGTGGTGGAACTTCGTCGTTCGCGGTGAGTCGTGGTTGACGATGTGCTGCGCCACTTCCAGCTTGCCGCTGTTCTTCAGGTACGTGGTGACGCCGGTCGCGCAGAAGGTGGGTTTACCGATCGGCGCCTTTGATGCCAGCGTCGCCCGCGCGGCGCTGAATCATCCGGCAGGCGTGCTGCAACACGGCCGGCGAGTGCGCCGGTCTTCCCGGCCGACATGTGATGTCAGTATTTCCCGGCTTTTCTAAGTACTGCCTCGATTGTCGCCAGCGGCAGCACCAGGGATAACGGCGCGTCCAGCAGAGGCACCGCACCATAGCTGGAATACCATCCTGCCACCCTTTTATTCTTGGCGTCGATGGCCAGCACCACGCCGCCAACCTCCGCCGAGGCCAACAGGCAGCGTCTGCCAGCTGCGAGCAGAAGTTGTCCGCCTATTCCCTGCCCTTGCAGCCTGCGATCCACAGCCAGGCGCGCTAAGCGGAAGCCCGGCACGTCATGTCGTGCCAACCCGCGCCGTATGATCTCCGGCGTCCGGGCATAGTCAACCGAGGCAGGACTCAGACTATAGAAGCCGAGAATGGTTTTGTTGTCGGCATCGTCAATCGCAAGGAACGTTTTTGCCCCGCCCAGTTCGTGGCTCTTGCGGGCGTAACGCCGCAAGAATTCATTTAGCGCTTCCTCGCCGCAGTCGAACGCCTCCCGATCATGTTTCTTTTTGATCGGCTCTTCGTGCCATGCCGTCAAGATTATGACCGCTTTGCCAATGCCCGAGCGGCTTTCAGCAGTTTTGCGTTCGGCGCAGGCGGATTTTCCAGCAGATCCAGAACCCGCAAACTATCCCTTTCGGAGAGACGCACATGATCCGCCTCCTCGATGACGGTCTTGGCGGCAAGCAAGGCGTGACGAATGACAAAATCGGTGAGGTCGGTATGGTCCAGCGCCACTGCACGCAAGAGCAACGCTTTTTCTTCAGCCCGAATCCGCAAGGACATCCGGCTGTTGTCTTCAACCGCTATTCTCGGCATGGCAGTGACTCCTCTATAATCCTGTACATATTCAAATAGTACATCAAGGGCAGACGAGGGGCAACTCTGTGTTCATTGCCGAATGTACAAGCAGCGGCTGAAGGCTACCGCGCTATCGGATATGAAACGGAATCAGAAGGAACGGATTTCTTCTACTTCTTCACCAGTAGGAAGTTGGCCTGCTGCACCTTGCCCGGTCGCGGCTCAATCGTGAGGTTGACCTCCAGCAGATTGAACGCCGGCCCTGAGATCAGCTCGATCTTTCCCTTGCCGCCGTCATTGGTTTGGAGGATGAAGACCTGGTTACGGACGTTCTCAAATGTGCCCGTGAAATCACCGTGGAGTCCGGGGTCCAAGCGGCTGTCCGGAGGAACCTTGAATCGCACCGTGAGTGTTCCCGTGGCCCGCCGGTTGTCCTCTCGCACGACCAATTCCACGAACTGCGGCTCAGGACCGCTATAGAGCGGGTTCAACTTGGGATAGCTCCACTCGCCGATGTAGCGCGACAGCGGCACGGGTGTTATGCCCCGCGTCTGAATGGAAGGCCGCCCTGGAAGGCCGGACGGGACAATGCCACGTGCTCCATCGGCCAGAACCTTGTAATACGCGGTCCACTCGGCGGCCTGCTGGTCGGTTTGTTGAGTGGCCTGTTCCAATCCGGTTGCGAGCGTCTGGTAGTGTTCGACAACTCTAGATCGGGAGAGTTCGGCGGCTTCGGCGGTTTGCGCCACACCTGCCAGGGCCCCGCGCCGCACAGCCATGGCGCTGGTCAGAGCCAACAGCGCCGAACGCTCTTCTTCGAGCGATTGCCGGAGCCGCCGAAGGCCGCGGTCGGGATCGCTTCTAATGGAAGCAATGCTCGAGGACGCCGCCGTGCTCTCGGTAGAAACGTTGGCCTCGGTGCGGCGCGATAGCGTTATCGAAGCGGAGAGAAGAGCGGCGAAGGAGTCTGACTTCGAGGATCTGAGTCACGGCGGGAACGGTCAAATCGAGATTGATCCGCGATCTTTCGAAGCTCTCTCTTACGGCCTGCGTTTTCAGGTGAGTCCGGGCATACCAGTCCCCTCAACCAAAATTTCTGATTTCGCCGCTTCCGCAGCCCCACGCTCTGGAGCTTGGCGGAAGTGAATTGGCGACAGGGAAAAGGCGGGAAGGACGGTTTACTGCTGGTCGGTGGCGACCCTAGTAGCGGCCAGCGCGGCGGGGACGCTGCCTCGAGCTGTAGCGGCCGCGAAGCCAATCCTGTTTTGGCTGGACCGGCGGCTCAGTTCGTGGTTGGCTCGGTGGCGCTCAAGTCGGGAGGGGTGCGAGCGTCGCTGCCGTTACAGCACGTGGCCCTTCATCACCGTCCAGGCTTGTATAAGTACTTAGCGTGGGTGAATTTTGCCACTTCGGGAGTCTTCGGCTGGGTGACGGCGCACAATGTGGGGGTGCGGTGAGCGCCAGTGGGATCGCTTGGTTACCGTACACGCTCGGTTACCGTACTTGACTAACTAGGGCGCATCCGCTATAATTAATGAGATGACAATAGATGAACGGATCGAAGCCTTGACGGCGCGCCACGAGGCGCTGACCGCCCGCCACGAAGCGCTGACGATGAACCTAGAACTTACGAGCCGCGACCGGGAAAGGGACGCCGAAAATATTCGGGCGCTGGCACGCATCGCAGAGATTCACGAGCGGCGGCTCACTCGGCTCGAGGGAATTCCCGAATAAAGTATGGCGACCGCAACATTCGACACCACCACAACCGCCGCCGCCAAGCTCGGGGTGACGCCTGGGCGCGTGCGCGCAATGATCGCCGCGGGGCGCCTACACGCTATTCGCGCAGGACGCGATTGGCTCATTGATGCGGAAGCGCTCGAATCCGTTCGCGAGCGCAAAACGGGCAGACCTGCGGCCACTCCGCTCTCACCTAAAAGACTGCATTAAAAGCGCTGCATTCACAACCAGCGACATCAGCGCGAGCCCAGCACGTGGCAATTCATTACTGTCCAGGCTTGGACTGGGCCGCGATGAGGAGAGGTTCAAGGGACCGTGCCTTCGCTTGCGTTGCTTCCCGGAGAAAATCGAGAAACGCCTTCCGGCCTGCCGTGTACTTAGCGGCTTCAGCGGACATCTTGTCCGAGCGCATTCCAAGCGCTTCCTGATAGGCATCGCGCGGTTCCTGCGCGAGCGCGCAACTAACCAACACGAGGATCGCGAGTGGGCGCTTCACGTCTGTTGCCTCTGAGTTTCATCGGCAGAAGACACCGAGCGCTTGAGATTCTCAGCAAGACCCGTTGCCGCTAGGCAAACCACGACGCGATGACTTGCGCCGCGGAACCCCACTGCTCCGATTCAACGAGACTGCACCTCTTGACACTAGAACTAACGTAAAGAAGTGCGAATCCTTGAGTCAATTCCCCTTCTGAGGGCCTGGACTATTTCGATCACTCGCGATGCAGCGGCACCAGTGAAACCTCGTAGATGTGGAGCGTGCCCGCGATGGCGTTATCGAAGCGTAACGAAGAGCGGCGAAGGAATCTGATCTCGAGGATCTGAGTGGCAGCGGGAACGGTGAAATCGAGATTGATCCGCGATCTTTCGAAGCTCCCTCTCAAAGCCTGCGTTTCCACGTTGAGGCGAGCGGGATTCTCCGCATCTGAGATTCCCCAAAAAGGACCTTCGTCGGTCGTCAGCCCATCGGCCTTAACCTCGGCGGAGAAGCGATAGCGGCCGGGCTCCACTGTCGTGAGCTGGCGTACGCCGAGCGATGTTACGTTTTCCTTGCCGGAGAAATGGACTTCCAGGCCGTCTTGGCGCACCAACTGGATCGACGAGGGCGGCTCAAGTTTCCAATCGAACGGACTCTGATTGGGAGCCTCCTGGAAGCGCCGGTTCGCCATGCGCTGCGGATGAAGGTAGTCTCCACGTTTAGCGCCCAGCCAATCGACCCAGATCTGCTGCGACCGCCAATAGTCCTTGTGCTCCCACAGAGACGAGGCGACGTCGGTCGCCGACCTCTCATCATCGAAGTGATTTCGGAGCATCCAAGTCCACGTATCAACGACATCCTGCGTGGGCCCATGAGCCCGGATCCAACCTAGCCAGGAGCGCGCTACCCGCGGAGTGGCAGGAATCGCGCTCGAAAACAACTCGGCAATCGGAAGATGGGTGGACTGAAGATACGAGAAGACGATCTCATCGTAGGCGTAGGTCTGCGCGAGTATTTGGTGCGCCAGACGAAGACCCTGCACGCTACGGTCGTGCGTGAAATCGAAATTTGCAGCCCGCATTAAGGTTGGCGATATTCCGGGCCCCAAAACGAGGGCCTGATCGAAGGCTTCTGCAGCCTTGGCGGTTTGCCCCCTTGCGTTCAGGAACTCGGCATAGGTGGCCCACACGGCTGGATTGGCGGGATCTTCAACGAGTAGCGCCGTAATCGCCGCTTGAGCGTCTCCGGAAGCGTCAAGACCGGCCAGGATCTGATCCGCGCGGCACCCTCCGTGAATACACACCACCGAAGCCGGATCGGGCCGGGCGCGGTCCACAGCCAGCGAGAAAATCGCGATCATCAGTGAGGCGAGTGGAAACAGAAACCGCATTCAACGTTCCTCGTCGAGACCGGGGCTGGCCGCTACACCCGCCAACCAAGCCAGCGTGAGTGCGTTGGCGGGTATGTAGAGATTGAAGTCCACCAGACTATGCAGGCCTATTGCGACAAACGAACCCAAGAGTCCGACTCCCAGCTCCCAATTCCGACGGCGCGGAACAGCAAACACAAATCGCAGGTTGCGCCGCAGAATCCAAAGTCCAAACACCGCTACCAGGGCGGCTCCCGGCAAGCCGAGCTCCGCCAGAATCTGCAGATAGTCGTTGTGCGCGAAATCCACGGTGTTCATGGGAGCCATGGTCTTGAAGCGGTACAAACCTTGTTCAAATGCTCCCAGCCCGCATCCAGTCCACTTGTACATGGACACCATCTGGGCCGCTTCTCTCCAGATTTCAGTCCGTCCACTCTGGGTGAGTTCCGTGGTGGACAGATCACCGAAGCGAGCGGCCATCTCATTGGTCGAAAAGAGCACCAGGATGCACAGCGGGGCGGCTACAGGAATTGCCCACCGCCACGGACCTTGCTTCGGTTGGCTGTCGCCACGCTGAAATGAAGCCAGCAACCCAGCCGCAGCAACACTGGCTGCTCCCAATGTCGCGAGAAACCCCATGCGCGAGAGCGACAGGATCACGCTCGCAAGGAGACAGGTTGCCATTCCCAGCAATACTCCGGTCTGGAGGGCTTGACTGGTGCGCTGATGGAAGGGCGCTCGTCTCTTCCTCCACAAGACCACGGCGCACATGATCGCAAGCGGGAACGCCATCTCCAGCAGACCGGCGAAGTGATTGCGGTTGACATATGTGCCACTGATGACCGTCGTCGATCCCGCCGTTCGCATCGAATAATACTGGACCACGCCCAGGAGGCCTTCGATTGCGGCGATGACAATAATTGGGGCGACCGTGATCCAGGGTTTCCACCACCGGGTCATCTCTCGGGCGGCAACGAATGCCGCCATGGCGGGCACGACGTACAAAAGGCGCTCCAGCGTGACGGAAGGAACCAGGGAGAAGGGCAGCCAGGCGCCCATGTTATAACCGATGGCCGCGCGAAGGTGCGCGACCGTGCTCCATCGGTAGGGCGAGAAAAGCGCAACCAATGGCGGTGGTAGAGGAACTAGCTGGAATAGCATCCACGCCAGCAACATTCCCAGGATCCGTGATCCCCACGCGTCATCGGAATGTTGATCACTTTTTGCCGCAACTGACACGCATAGACACGCGGCGATGGAAACGCCGAGCGCGCACCACTCCCATTGATCGGCGTAGACACCCCCGGCCAGCAAGACCGCTGCAGCCAGGGAAATCGCCATCCCCGAGTAAGCGGCCAGACGAAGTGTGCGCTTGGTGTAGATGCTACGGGCCAAGGGGGCGCTTACTGGCAGTTGTTGTTACCCTGCTGGTTGCCGTTACACTTGTGGGGACTCACCGGGCGGGTCTTGACGATCCCAAGGGCCAAACCGGCCGCCGCGCCGGATCCGACCAACACTGCTGCGGTGTGACCGGTGGTCCACCACCCTGTGTCTTTTTGGTCCCCAATTTGGAGATTTCCGGCGAGGTCCTTCGGCGTGACCGGTTTGTTGAGGGTCATCAGTTTCACAGAATCGAGCGCCTTCAAGGAATAGTGCGCTGAACCGGTCTCCAGTTGAAAAACGGGCGTCTTGCCCAGCAAATCCACCTTGGCGGAAGATCCCGGAGCAAGTATGATCTGCGAGCCATCCTCAAATGTGACGGTTAACGGTTTGTCCCCCGCCTGTATTGCGTCGCCAGGCAGAACCGGCCAGGAGGGCACGCCCTGCTCAGGCGCCACATTGGCCCCACGCAACTGGAAGGGACCATCGGAGGTGATGGTTGCCACCTGGGTCTGGGCGAAACCAATCACCGCAACAACCACGATTGCTACAGCGAGTCTCCCAGGTCTAAGCATGGTGATAGTTCCTCTTTTCCGAAGGTCTAGGACTCTCGGTACGAGAGGATTATCGCCAGCCTGAACAATAAAGAATATAAGTCAAATAACTTAGATGACGTATGCCCAAGTTCTTAGCTTGTCTCAGAGATAGGTTACTAGTGACTTCACGCAAAGGATTCTCGATAACCCCATGAAACTGCTAAGCGTACTGCTTCTCACCCTGCCGATGATGGCTCAGGTGAATTCGGGCATACCGGTCCCCTCAACCAAAATTTCTGATTTCGCCGCTTCCCCCGCGCCACGCTCCGAAGCCTGGCGGAAGGACTTGACGGCAGGGGAGAGGCCGGGAAGGACACTCTACTACTGGTCGGTGGCGACTGTAGTAGCGGCCAGCGCAGCGGACGCCGCCTCAAGCTGGAGCGGCCGCGAAGCGAATCCCGTTCTGGCTGGGCCGGCGGCTCAGTTCGGGGTTGGCTCGGTGGCGCTCAAGTCAGGGCTTGTGGGAGCGTCGCTGCTGTTGCAGCACGTGGCCCTTCATCACCGTCCAGGCTTATATAAGCGCCTGGCGTGGATGAATTTTGCGACTTCGGGGGTCTTAGGCGGGGTGACAGTGCACAATATGGGAGTGCGGTGAAGTAACGGATGGAGCTAGCGGGCGAAGGTTAGGCCTACGGAGCGGAGGAATCTAACTGGTCGTCGCGCCAGCCAGCGCCAGCACCGCGGGGGCGCCCACGCCCACCTCGGATGCCATAATTCCGTACTCGTCGACGATCACGGCCGATGGAGTTCCCCCGGCGCCCAGGACGCTCCCGGCCCCGAAACCTTGATCGAGCAGCACCGGCGAGCGGAAGCCCTGTTCACGATTCGACTCCGGAGTGCCCGAAGGAGATGATCTACCCGCCAACGCGAATACAGCCGCCAGCAAGAGCCGAGCGGCTAACACGAACGCTCATTTCAAACGTATTTTATCGAGCCTGCGGATTTTCCCCAGCCGGCGCCGCTTTTTCGGCGCTCGAGCCGGGCCGCGGCGGACGCCAATCGTAGAATTGCAGCCGGCAGGGAGAGCACCGGTTGATGGGTGCCCCGAGAACACGCTGGAATAGAGCCAGTGGGTTCTTCGAGACGGAGTCTATTTTATCGCGCTTCTCCAGTCGCGAGATGGACTCCTGTTTACCGCAACCGACGCATCGGGCATAACACGAGAACACGAATCGGAATTGCCTCACGAGGAAAAAAAGGAAAGGGTGGTACCAGCCTAATCGGAGCTCGCATCGGGAACAGACATACACGTCGGAATACACTGCTTTTTCCAGAACCCTACGGTGGGCTCGCGCCATCCCGCCCCCACAACCCGGACATTTCAAGGCATTACTCATAACCTCAAAGTGACCAGGTTAAGCGGGCGGTCTCGTTATGTCACGCAGCTTTGACTGATCCTCGTTAAGCTTACACTATCAATCCAGAGTGTGCCCTTGATCAGGTTGTCAAATTTCCATGAGGGCTGTCTGACAAAGTTGATTGCGACCAGTTTCTCCTGTGGTGCCACGCAAATGTCCGCGCTGAGCTTACGCCAATCATTCGAGCCGAGGAGCGGCTCCGTTGTCACGTTCAGATGAGACGCGCCGCCAGGATCCGAAATACGCAGGCTGATTCCCTGGTCGGTGGAAAGATCCTGGGTCTTCAAGTATGCCTCGAAACGAAACCGCCCAGGCGCCATCACAGCGCGATGAGACACGGGGAGACCGGTCAGGTTCTGCTTACCGGTGAGATGGATTCGCAGCGAATACTTGCCAGAGTGCTTGGTGTCTCCATCACGCTCCACCTCGATTCCATCGGAAGGACTAATGCTCCAGTCTAAGGCGACTTGCGAGATCTCTGATTCGAAATCGCCGTTGAAGACCCAGTTGGATTTCAAATAGCCTTGGCTGCGATCCCCCAAATAAAAAGCCCACGCTTGGGCGGCAGATTGGTACTCCTTCCTGCCGTAAACCCAATTAATATATTCCTCCGCAGCTTGATCATCCATGTATCCGCGTGTGACTGCCTCAGTCCACACTTGTGCCGCCCCAGAAGCGTCGTCGGTGTTTCTGCGGTACAGAAGATAAGCTCGGAAAAAGCGAGGGTAATGTGGCAGAACGTGGGCTAAAACCTCTTCGGTGGGCACCTTGGCGAACTCGAGCCACTCGAAGATCGGAGTGACATAGATCTGAGTCTGGGCCAGCGCATGCCTCAGCAATTCGAGTGCCCGACCTGTTTCACCAGTGCTCTGATAGAATCCCGCCGCCCTCATCAAGATTGGTGGAACATTGGGACCGAGCGCTAGCGCATTCAAAAAGCAGGGTCGGGCCTGAGTAATTTCGCCGGAATTGAGCCTTGCTTCTCCCAGGTCGGCCCATCGCTCTGGGTTGGCCGGGTCGCGACGGACGGCCTCAAGGAGTGTCGTCTGTCGCGCCGTCGCGAAGTTCCCTGCTTTGGCTATGCTTTCGGCCGTTAAGACTGAATCGATATCGCAGATGCCGAAGCGGCAGAACCATCTTTCCGCTCCTTGGTCGCCGCTATACTTTGCTTCGAAGGCGAGCCATCCCGCCGCGAAAACAATTAACACAAACGAAAGTGCCAGGACAATTGCTTTTAGCGAAAATCGCCACGGAGCGGGACGGGCCGGCCCTGTGGCTTCGGCAGCTGGTGTAAGCCCCGCCGCGATCCCTGCGATCCACACCAGCACCATCGCGTTCGCGGGAACATACAAATTGTAGTCCGTTAGGCTATGGAGACCAATGGCCACTATCCCACCGAAGCATCCCAACGCTAAGTAGCGCGTGTTCACGTCCGGTGCACGAGTTGCCCCTGCTATTCTGGCAATGATTCCCACTGCAGCGCACGCGATCAATAGGAATCCCACTAGCCCCAACTCCGCGAAGAGTTGAAGATAGTCGTTGTGCGCGTTGGTGAACGCGGCATCGACGATGGCCGTTTGGTATTTCACGAACGCGCTGCCGTAGGTTCCGAGACCGGAGCCGAAGAGAGGGTAAGCGGCAATCATGTGGAAAGTATCGGCCGCTATGGGAAGGCGTCCTTCGCCGGTGGAGTCATCGACGAAGGCGCTGCCGAATCCCTTGACGACTTGATCCGACGGCAGAAAAATGAACGCGCCCAAGAGGAGCGCGGCAAGCCCGGCCACCCCGATCCATTTTGCGCGCGCGTGCAGTCCTGCTCCGAGAGCGAGCGCCCCCATCGCGAGGAGCCCAGAAAGAGTTGCAACAAAGCCCATCTTCGACTGGGAATACACGACGGCTACGAAGATACTTGTCGCCGCAATGAAGAGGGCAGAGCCGCTTAGGATGCGAAAAATGGAAGGCTGCCGAAATCCGTCTCGCTTCACCAGCGTGATTCCACATGCAACGGTACCTGGCAAAACCATCTCGAGAAGACCGGCGAAGTGGTTCCTATTACCGAAAGTCCCGAGAGCGTCTAATCCTTGCGCATTTTGAGATTGCCCTATCGCCGCCTCGAATACACCGATCACGATGAGCGGCAAGAATGATACCCAAGGCCACCCCGCCTTGGCTCGCCAAGTGATTTCACGCACGAGCAGAAAGACGAGAGTGTAGCCCACCAGTCTTATCAGGAACGAGAAGGATGTGGAAGCCGCGGCACTCAGAGTTACAAACTCCGGTCGAGGCATCACCGCTCCGAGGTTTTCAGCCAATCGGGCCCGAGCGGGAGAGAGGATTCCAACCAGGAAAAACGGGAGGGGAACCAACTCCAGCGCGACATAAACCGGTAAGAGGACTAGCACCCACCGGAGCCATGGCTGCACATGGGGTGCCATCCCGGCGGCCGGCGCTGAGAGCCAGTAGACTACCGCCGCCAGACCCGTAACGAGGAGGCAGGAATTCCAGCCCTGGGGTACCGTGCCGCCGCCTTGGAAAATAGCCGCGGCCAAGCCAAAGCCCAAGACGGCGGCAAAGATTCCAGGAGATGAGAGCCGCGCGAATCGGCTAGGCATGAGACGACCAGCGATTCTGGCGTCGCGGCGTTCAAGCGGACTCAGTTGTCACGGTTGGATGCCGAGCAGCGGCCATCATCGCAACGCTGTCCCTTACCGCAACAGACGGCTCGGGTTCCAGAACCGCAGCAAACCTGCGTCGTAGGGCAATTCATGAGATTGCCGCAGCATCGTAGTGAGGTCGAAAGACAAAAATTCGATCTGTTAAACCCGCGGCAACAGTGCTGGGTGCTGGTGCAACGGGGGTTAGTACAAGTCGCCATCTCTGCGTCGTCGTCCGCCGCGGCCCGTTTGACGCCGAGCGCGCCGAGTAGCAGGCCACTCATCAGCCTCAGTGCATTTCGGCGAGGCATCGGGCCCGCCAGGGTACGAGCGATGTCGTCAATGAGGTAGCTCATGCTGACTTTTTCCCTTCGCGAGACTGGACTCGCTTCGATCTCTTCCCTCCGATGATCAAAAGATCCGGGAACAGGTCGGCTGTTGTCATGATAACCGACTTGGATCTCCCAGTGCAAGCCACAAGTTTGGGCTTTTGGTGTTCTGCGTACTAGTATTACCGGATGGCCGTTAGGCGGAGAAGAAACCACAAAGCTTCACTAGGAGAATCCCAGCCCTCGGCGCACCAACGCACTATGCCTTTCGCCGCAGATCCGGTTCCACTTCATCGTCCTGGCCAAAAAACCTAAGGTGGTTTGGTTTCCGGGTCAGCCGTGACGCCTCACTGGCAGACGCTGCTTGCGCCCGTTCAGGAGGTCGAGAGAGGGTCTTGCGAAGGATCGCCACCAACGCGCCCACGTTGAGCGAAGCGTCATCTGAGTTGGCGACGCGGGTGAAGTTGATGTAGTCGCCGTCGGTTAGCGGTACCCGCAGGCTCCAGCACTCCTGGCCACTGCTGTTCCAGAGCGCATCGCGGTACGTCGTTCCTTCAACGAACCATTGGACCTCCACCAACCCGAATTTCTTGAGAGCCTCTCGCAGCACGTCCCAGCGCTGCTCCCGCGTTTGCGCCTCGCTCAGCGACTGGTCAAACGCCCGAAATTCCAAACTAGAGTTCAGTGCTTGACGGAAGCCTCCGGCGAGAATCAGGCGGCGTGCTTGGGAGAATTCTGCATAGCCGAGATTCTGAATTCCAATCCACGCGATTCCGCAGAAAATGATAATGACGGCGCCCGCAATATGGTTCGTCGCCATGCTCTGGAAGAGCGACAAGACGGCAACAACCGCGCACAAGCCATAAAGGATGAGTACGGCCCTTCTTGCGCTCAGGCCACGATTGAGGAGACGATGATGAATATGCTCCCGATCACCGCGCATAACGGGTTTGCGGCGAAGAAAGCGTCGAATGACAGACAAGCAGAGATCGACAATCGGGATCGACAATGCCATGAGGGGTGCCGTCATGCCGAGAATCGTTGCGGACTTCTGGCTCCATATCGCGCCGAAACATCCCAGCAGAAACCCAATGAACAGGCTGCCGGAATCTCCCAGAAAGATGGTCGCGGGATTAAAGTTGTACCGCAGAAAGCCTAGCAGCGCGCCGGTGAGTGGTACGGTAGCGAGGGCGAGGAGGAGATTGTGCTGCAGTAGAGCTGCGATCAGCATGGTTGCGGTCGAAAACAGTCCCACGCCCGTTGCCAGCCCGTCGACTCCGTCGATCAGATTGAAAGCATTCGTACAGATGATCAGCCAGGACACCGTAACCAGGAGGCTGAACCAGGGCGGAAGCTGGTGGGCGGTGATTCCCGTGACGCGAACACCGGCCCAGAATGCCCATCCTCCGGCGACGATTTGCGCCAACAACTTCTGAAAAGGCTGGAGCCGGAAGCGGTCGTCGAGGAGGCCCGTAAACAAGATGAGGACCAACGCCGGGGCCAGCCGCAGCGCGAAAGGAAGGCTGTCGGGGCCCACCGGGGCCTTTTGCCCAGTCAAAAACAAGACTGCAAAGCTGGCAAGATAGGCGATCACGATCGGAATTCCGCCCATAGTGGCCACCGGGTTTAGGTGGAGCTTCCGCTTCTGATCGGGGTGATCCACCATGCCGAGGCGCCGGAGCAGATTCCGGCACAAAGGCGTTAGAACCAAAGCAAACAGAAACGATGATAGTCCGAGAATGAGTAATAAACGCATGAACCAATCCAGCTTGAGCCCGGCTTGGCGCCGAAAATCAAGCTAGCCTCCGATGGTTGAAATCAAGTGTTCGAGCGGTTCCTGCCGGATGAATTGACTCCTTCCATCCGGGGAATTAGATAGACCTTCCTTCGCGGCAATCTCGATGAAACCCGCCACACCACTGCCGTCTCCGTGCCGGAATGAGCCGGCAGGATTGAAATCGGCAATTGGGCCCCGGGCGGGTCCTACGTAAAGGAATGGGATCCCCAAACGCCGGATGTTATACACCTTCGAAGGATGCACGATCCCCACGAAAGCGTCTCCCATCACGACTTCATGCAAATCCGCCGCGGATAAAGAAGCAGCAACCCCTGATAACGGTTGATAGGGGATGCAACGAATGTTCTCGAGGTCGTGCGTTTTTGCGAACTGTACGACGCGCGCGAATTCACTCCCGCCGCCGACGAAGCAAAAGGCAATCCGGGGAATCTTCCGCAGGCGGCGCGCCGCATCGAGGAGTGTATCGAGCGGGTGGCAAGGGCTGTGATTTCCCGAGTACATCACGACGAACTTGCCTTCCAGCCCATGGTTTTTCCGGAACTCCGCAGCGCCCTGGGGATTGTGAACAACCGCCTCGTCATGCGACCAGGTTGGAATGACGGAGAGCTTACCGGCCGGAACACCCTTCTGTGTCAGCCGCTCCGCCATGAAGCGGTCGAGGGCCACCACTTGATCCGATCCACGCAGGCTGAACTGAAGGGCCGCATTCAGAATTCGAGCTGCCCTCGATCCGGGCCGCAACCAGCCCGCGGCGATGGCCTCATCCGGGTTCAAATCCATCACCCAATGAATGAAGCGAGCGCCATTCATGCGCGCGACCACGGCTCCCAGAACCGCAATCAAGGGCGGCGAGGTGAGTGCCACAACCCTATCGAACCGCGGCAGCACCGCAAGACGCAGGGCACAGGCGGCGAAAAATGAGGCGAAGTCCAGTGCTCTTCTCCATCTGGCGGCTTTGCCAAATACACTCGTCGGGCAACGCAAGATTTGAATTCCGCGCCACCTTTCGGACCACGGATAAGTGAGTCCGGGATCCGCGTAACCTCGCCGGCTCGCAATGACTGTAACGCGATGCCCTCGCTCCACCAATTTGACGGCGAGATCAGAAGCATACTGCGCTGTCGCCGCCACATCGGGGTAAAACGCTTGGTTGAGCAGGAGGATGTCCACAGTTACACTCGCGCAACGGCGCGTTGCCTTTCACTGCTATCCGCATTTTCCGGTTTCCGCATCAGAAATGGCCCGATGACCAGCGTGTCCATGTGTGTACGAAGAAAGCAATCAAGCGCCTGAGCGGGCGTGTTCACGATCGGCTCGTTCTCATTGAAGGAGGTGTTAATCAGGATCGGTACACCTGTGATTTCGCCAAATCGCTTCAGCAGGCTCCAATACAGTGGATTGACGTACTGCTCTACGGTTTGTAGACGGCCCGTACCGTCTTCGTGCGTGACAGCCGGGATACGCTCGCGTTGCGAGGGCTTGATGCGGTAGGCCTGCACCATGAACGGCGAGGGGTAATCGTTCTCGAAGAAGTCTCCCGTCGCCTCGGCGATGACCGAAGGACAAAACGGCCGGAAATGCTCGCGGTGTTTGATCCTTTGGTTCAAGATGTCTTTCATGTCGCGGCTGCGGGGGTCTGCCAGGATACTGCGGGACCCCAAAGCGCGCGGTCCGAACTCCATGCGGCCCTGAAACCAACCGACGACTCTGCCATCGGCAATTTCACGGGCGGTTTGCTCGACCAGAGCATCCTCGCTGAGGCGCTGATAGCAGACCTCGGCGCCATCGAGTGCCTGCTTAATTTCGGTCTCGGTGTACCCTGGCCCGTAGTAGACGTGCTTCATCACGTACTCGCGCGGCTTGCCGAGCACCTGATGCCAAACGTATTGCGCGGCTCCGATGGAAGTGCCGGCATCGTGGGAGGCGGCTTGCACGTAGACGTCTCGGAAAGGCGTGCGCTCGAAGATTTTGCCGTTTGCGACACAGTTGAGTGCGACTCCTCCGGCCAGACACACGGCGCGCTGTTTGGTTCGCGCATAGACAGCATTGAGCAACTCGAAATAGCATTCCTCCAGCCGTGCTTGAACGGATGCAGCAATATCATAATGCTGTTGCAGGAGTTCGGCCCGGTATTCCCGCGGGATCCCGAAGACCTCGCACATCTTATGCGAGTAGACCCGACCCAGCGTCGGTTCGCAGTTGTCCCAGGTCATCTCTACGCCTTCGGTGTGGTGAATGAAATAGTCGAGGTTGAGACGTACCTGATCGTCTTTGATACGCACCACCTGGCGCATCTGGCTCAAGAAACGCGGCTCGCCGTAGGCCGACATACCCATCATCTTGTATTCGTCGCCGTACTTGGGGAATCCGAGGAACTGCGTGAAGGCGGTATAGAACAGGCCCAGAGAGTGGGGAAAATGCGTGGCGCCCTGAACATCGAAGTGATGTCCGCGGCCGGCCGCCCACATTACGCTGCTAAAGTCGCCGAAGCCGTCGATCGAGACCACCGCGGCTTCTTCGAAGGGCGAGCAGAAGAAGGCGCTGGCCAAATGAGCATGATGATGCTCTACGTGATGAACACGAACCGTGTCCGGCCGGACGACTCCGGCGTCAGCGAGGGCGGAAGCCAGGCGCGCCACTTTTATCGTGTTCTGGGTCCGGCTGGCGAGCTTGCCCCAGTCTCCGGGCCGCAAGGCCATGCGAAGAAGCTTTCTCGCGAGATGCGCTTTCGGATCGCGCGAGATCGCGACGTGCGCGAGCTCCGCCTGATCCGCGCCTCTGAGACACCACTGCGCGGCGATGGCCGGGAATCCGGCCCAATGCTTGATACGATTGAAGCGTTCTTCTTCGACCGCCGCCGTCAGTTGGCCGTCTTCGAGCAGCGCCGCCGAGGCGTCGCCGTGGAATGCGTTAAGACCAAGAATCAGCATGTTTTTCAAAAAATGCGGCCATCTCTCTGGTGGACGGCAAGCAGGTACACGCTATTCGCGAGTCCTCGTCTCCTCAAAGATCAGTGAGTCCACGAGGAAACGGAACCAGAATCCTTGCAGGATATGGAATATGAGACCCTCTTTGCCATCGAGGAAGCCCAACCGGAATAAGTAACGATAACAGCCATAGAGAAGAGCTCGAACAAAGAGCGGTCCCCGGCCGTACGTATTGCGCAACCAGCGGCGACGCTCGATGGGAGTTCCCATGAGATCCGGGTCTACCTGCCGCCCGCCGGCATGCGTGGCGAGCATTTCCCGGGCTTCCATCTGCGCCCATCGGGCATGGCGCAACGTCCAGTTGGAAAGGCTGGAAGCCACGATGTCAAGGTAGTCGTTGTGCAGTTTCTTCACGGGGCCATCCACGATGAAATGCTGATCGTACAGGCGATCCTCGCAGCGGCCCGACCCGGAGCGAAATAGGCGCAGGTGATACGAGGGATAATGCCCCCCGTGCCGGATCCATTTGCCCATGAAGATCGTCCGCTTCCGCAAAAGGTAACCGTCAGTGTCAGGATGCGGGTCTTCCAGCAACGAATTGATTTCCGAAACCAACTCCGGAGTCAGTCTTTCATCGGCGTCGAGGTGAAGCACCCAGGGAGTCTGGATCGGAAGATTTCGTTGCGACCAGTTTCGCTGAACGGCATAATTCTCGAAGACATGCTGATGGAAAGACACGCCGCGAGTTTGTGCGATCTCTGGTGTTTTGTCGGTGCTGAAAGAGTCGACAACAAACACGGTACAACGCAATCCACCGAGACTATCGAGACACGCCGGCAGGTTGGTTGCTTCGTTAAAGGACAGGATGATCACCGAGAGTGGAGCTGCTGGACATGGAGTTGCGCTGTCCAGTAGCTCACTGCCCAACAGGCCAGTCGAGAAGCCAGTCTCA
>Ga0210384_10000916_pt1 | contig 42173 bp, 96 predicted proteins | sample IncBWH2MmetaG_FD_160574 | JGI IMG/M metagenome (GOLD analysis project Ga0210384, IMG submission 160574) | Forest soil microbial communities from Barre Woods Harvard Forest LTER site, Petersham, Massachusetts, United States - Inc-BW-H-2-M | ecosystem: Environmental > Terrestrial > Soil >... | reverse complement strand
TCTTTTAAGTATTCACAGAAATTATCTGCATTAACACTCAACACTTCACTATCAATTTCCCCTGTTTCAAATCCTACAGAGAAATCTACCAACACAGCAGCTACAGCCATTGTAAGCCCTGTAAGCACAGTATTATAATCCATTTCATTTGCTAGAGACAAGTCGCAAATTGCTTGTGCATATGTCTGAGCTTTTTCTATGTCATTCAAATATTACCCTCCTTGTTTAAATAATTAAATATATGAGATATAACGTCTACTGTCCAGCCATTACCTAACATCTTATATCTTTGTGTGTCAGAAACACAAGCAGTGTACTTCTTAGGTACTGTTTGCAATTCTTCACATTCTTCTGGAGTTAATTTCCTAACTAATCCTTCGTGCAGTAAAAGATTATTAGCTTCCCAAGATGAAGTAGTGATACTAGGAGTTTTGCCGTCAATAGCTCTTATACCACCCTTATTACTTCCATGAGGCCATTGTAATATGTATGTGGTATTCCAAGACGGTTCACCGCGAACCGTCAAACATTTAGCTTTGTGGGGATTAAAAGCTACGTAACCATCTTTTTCCTTTAATTCTCCGTAAGTTTTTAACCAGGACAACCTACCATCTTTAATCCTATACTTATCGTCCACATTTTCTTCTAGAACATCACAAAGTAAAATATTTTTATCTGCTGGTTGTTTGATAGCACCTATATTAGTCCAATAAAGTCTAAAACGATTTTGAGCAGATACTAAGTTAGAATTAATACTAATAGGCTCTACATTTAATCGACTAGAGATAATGTCCTTATATTCTTGTTTCATTTTCACATTTTCTAGTAAAAATTTAATATTAGGGTTATCGCTTTTAATTTCACTGAGAATACGTTCATATTCAAAATAAAGTTTTGATCTCTCATCATCAAATGCAATCTGCTTTCCAGCTAAAGAGAATCCCTGGCAAGGACTTCCACCGATCAATAAATCAATAGCTGTTTCGTAATTACCATTTTCAGTGCAGAGTATTCCATTTTTATAACTAATCTTCGTGACATCACCAACATGAACTATATCTGACCAATTAGCTTTACTAACTTTAACAGCATGCTTATCTATCTCACTAGCAAAATATTTATCCACTTTAATATTGGCACGTTCTAAAGCTATTCTACCACAACTCATTCCATCAAATAAACTTAGTACATTCATTAATTATCCTTATATTATTCCATAATTATTAATACTAAATTATGTTATCCAATACGTTCCAATTTCTCTTCAAGGAAATTAATCACTCTTTCCCACTCAGCAATAGCATGCATATCATCAGCATTATCCCATGCTTCAAATTCTGCGCAATAAAACTTATGTTGAAGCTGAGCCTCTGCAATCCATCCCGTTACAAGCTCTGTAATGTTCAAATTACTCCCCTTTCTTCTAAATCCAATATATGATCTTCTATACAATTAAATTGATTACGATCAAACTTATGAATAACACTTTCACCATCTACACGTATATCTAGTAACTCAATTTCAGAATACTCTGGAGGATTAATCCTATCAGCTTTCTTACCTCTAGTGAAGATATAAATACACTCTGCGAAACGTATTTCATCGTCTATTTCTAAGTCTAATATGTAGGAACGTTTACGCATGAGATTTATTAATATCACTGGCATTAGTAGAGATAAACTCAAATTCCTCTAGAAATCTTTCTACAGTCAGAATATCAGCGCTGTAATCTTCAAATACAAAAACAACTTTACTCCTGTCGTCAATCTCTGTGCTAACTACAGCTTGATAGCCAGTTATCGTATCTCTCCATACACTATGATGGGGAATTTCTTGATTCATCTTCATCTCCTTCTGTAAACATTCTATCTAACTCATTAATCGTATATTCACTAATTCTTGTAGCAGCCATTATATCAGAATACGTGTAATTTGTCCACTTATTTTCATGCAGCCATGCAATTAATTTCTTAGTCTTAATCTTATGGATATTAGTGTTTTCTCCAACCTTACTTACACATACTCCTTTTGGAAACCCTTCAGGCCACCTAAACAACCTACTAAAAGCGATATACACATCCATTTGCCTATTAATTATGGCTGCATAACAGCCATCCACTACTACTTGCATTTCTTGTTGTGTACAACCGCGTATTAAGCGATCTTTATAATAGCTAAGTGGTTTCTTACGCTGGGATTTTGTTGTACTCATCATAAGCCTCCTGCCAACCTATTTCCCATAATATCCTGCTATCTGTCCCTGGTACATGAGGGTTATCTGAAAGCTGTTTCCAGCAGTTATAAGCTTTCTTTCCTTCGTCTATTACTAATTGATATTGTAGTGAATCGAACATTGTTTCTCCTAGTGACATGTGGCCCAGTTTGTTCCTATCATATACCCTGCTGTAAGCTCCACGTTAAGTTTATAATATTCTCCAGACATCTTAACAGCTCTAACTGCAAGCTCTCCAGAGCGATTATAAGCTACATAATACATTTTATCTGTATGCATAACGTCTGACCATACTCTGTCTGTCTGGGCCTCTTTAAACTCCTTAGCAGCTTTTTTAGCAGCCTTAGCTTCTTCAGACTCTACTAACTTACCTTCTTTATCTGTAATTTCCAAAGCACCTTTAACAGGAAATGTTTTAAATTCTACAGCAGAACGTCTTACTTCATATTGAGCTTCATCGTGATAGGCTATCATTTGCTGACAGAAATTCTTACTCTTCCAATCTTCTGTAAAAAAGTCTACAAGCAAACCTTCCTCTTCTAACATTGCATCATGCATTACCATAGCTCGCTTAGCACAAATAACACCGGCACTTTGAAGATAACTGTTAATAACATTTCCTTTAGAGCGGATTGGCAATTTACGCTTGTCAATAGCCGGAATGAATTTTTTCTGGCCTGTAGTTTCCCAATATTTTTGCATTGCCTCTTTTAACAATTTTAACGGTGCCGCTTGTATCCAAAAAGCATTAAAAATAATCTGTCCATCTTCCAGCGAACATCCTACAGTTTTTGCTACTCGCTTAGCTTGTGCATTGTATGAACAACCGTATTTAACAGGCTTAGCAGATTGCCGAGGAAATTCTCTATTCAACATTTTAGTAATAGACCTAGCCAATACGCTGTGGCAATCATTAGGTTTTTCTGCTGTTAAACTTACCCCGTATTCTGGCCCTCCAGGGTAACGAAAAACTGCGTGAGTTTCCATCTTTGCCTCTAATGAATCAAAATCGAAAGCCAACTGCAAGAAGCCATCTTTCAAGTCTGCACCAAATAATGACCTCATTTGCTTACCATACAGGCTAGATGTTCTACTGATGTTTGCAACTTTTCTGTGCTTCATGCGACTCGTTGCGGCGTCGCAAGTACCTGCTGGTGTAGGTATCCTATGATCTAAATTTAAACGTGGCTCAGATAAAAATCCTACTTCATTCTCTTCCTCGTCGTCATCTGGATCAACTCCGCCTCCTAAAATACTATTACGTCTGTGTGTGTAAGTAAAATAATCGGACACAAGTTTAGCATGAGGAAATTTATCCCCTATTGCCAACAAATTAGGATCAATTTCCTTTTCTTGTCCTACTGTTAGTGTAGGATTAGTATACACTTTCAAAGGTCTTTTAATATCGTGCTTTAGTAACTTATCTCGCAATCTGTTAGGCTTCACTTCTAACTCATAACACCTATCATCACGGAAAGGAGAGTTAAGAGTTTGTTCTGCATATTTTTCAACTACAATTTCAAATCTCTCTTGTGAAATCTTTTTCTTCTTAGAATCAACTGTCAAATCTCTCTCTTTGTACTGAGTAGGATTCCAGTTATATTCCTGCATCAACCAACCTTTTATATGAGAAGAGTCATTAGCACTGCTGCTTAATTTTCCTGGCTCTGTCGTTATTAAAGGTTCGCAAGGTAGAGGTAATTTATATTCTTTACCGTAAAGAACTGTATACCAATTACCATCCCGTTCTTCCAACTTACTTCCATGCTTAGCTACAAACTTTCCTATGTTTACATTAGGTTGTCCAGATTTCAAAAACTGCTCTTTTCCAGGCGTATAAAAAGCTTGTTTAGTTTTAGCTAAAGTACGAGGCGGAATTAAAGGTTCTACTATGTTACGTATTTCTTCCATCTTGCTATCTAAGTCTCTTACGCATTCTTCAGCAAAATCTTTATCAAACCAAAAACCTCTGTGTTGTTGCCTAGTGATGATTTCTGCTACTTTCTGCTCTAATTTGAAAGCATCTTGCCAAGGCCAATCTCCCCACTCTTTAACCAAGGCATTATACACCTTATGATTAACTTCCACATCTCGTATATTATACTCTAACATTTCAGGACTATATTTAGCAAACTCAGCACCCGCAGGAGCATCTTTAGATATCAGTCCTACTTCAATTGCTTTGGCTCTCCAATCAATTTTTTCCAATCCTAAAGTTTTACCCCAAGCTTCAATTGAGTGGCCTCCATAACGATCTGGATTGAGCACTTTTGAGGCAATCATAGTGTCCCATATCTCTACAGGTCTTTCATCAAAAGTATCTATATCTCCAATTGTGTAATTTAGTCCTAAAGCTACTTTTAATACAAGTAAATCGAAGTTAATTATGTTGTGGCCCACTAACATTGTAAATTGTTTGCTGAATTCTAAAAATTCAGTATAACATTCTTCCTCTGCGAAAGTGTACATTTTACCTGTGTCTATATCTTTAACAGCAATGCAGTGAACTTTAAAAGTATCAAATAGTTTATAAGGACTTGCTGTGTAGTCTATGCTTGTATGATCAATAAATCCTGTTGTTTCTATATCTAAAACTACACGCATATTTACTCCTTATTAAAGCCATAGTATTTTATTTCAGCCTCTTCTCTGGCTATTAAGGCATCTTCAAAAGTATTAAAAGTGCCTAGATGTATTAATCTAAACTCTGCCCCTATAGCTGCTGTCCATTTATTTTGATTTTTATTAAAATAAATTCCTGTCCTTCCAGATGTATTATTAGATCGTATGTTAGTATTATATCCTTGCATATTATGAGTATCCCATTTGCAATTTTCTTTACAATAATTTTTGTTCGGGTCTTTTCTTTCTAATGCTAATCCGTCAGGACATTTTCCCATATCTTCTAAAAATTTAGAAAAATTATTTTTCCATTCTTCACAAACAGTAATTCCTCTTGCTCCGTATCTGTAATAAGCGTCATGATTTTTATCAAAACATCTTCGTTTCATAGAAGCCCACACTATATATTCTTTTGTTCCCGTACCGCCGTGCGTTGTAGAGGACTCTCTAGTGGCTTCTATGGCATAACATCCGCAAGAAGTAGTGTGCCCTGCTGTAAGAGCTATTGTAGTCGGTCTGGCAATTCCTCCACATTCGCATATACATAGCCACTTAGTATTTCTAGCTCCAACATCCGAAATTCTATCTACAACTGTCAATCTTGAAAATTTATCTCCTATCTTTATTTTTGTTTTCTTTTTAGGTGAAACATTTCCATTTCTAGCTGATTTAGCATCAGTGATTCTCACAGAACCGCAATCAATAAATTTTATCCTGACTCCTCCAGTTTTTACGGAGGATGAAATTATTTCTTCAATTATATAACTTCCATAGTGTTTAGTTTCAATAATTTTTCCTACATATAAACCTTCCATCAACCCTCCTCAATAATTCACATGAACACTATTCACCAAACTGGCAATTCTATCAAACAGCTTTTCAGCAGCCTGCTCTTTAGCTTCTTCTAAGTCACCGGCACCATAATCATTATAGATATCGTGGTAAATATCAACAAATTTTTTATCCATGTAATGGAATATGTAATAAAAACTATTATAATCATCTTCTGGTGGGTCAGACTCACCTACATACTCCAATCCCATAACTTGGGCAATATCCCATTTACTAATATTCACATTAGCCATGATCAATAATCTCATCAACTGATATATCATAGCCTGTCGTCGGGGATATTGCCAACGTGCAAAGCCTACCCTTGATATCTGTTAATTCTATTTTAAGAGTTTTATCATCTTCATGCCAAGATATAAGCTCTACATATGCTGCACGATATTTATATAGATCAATCATCCGTCCCTCCAATTCACAATAATAATTTCAGTGTCTTTCAATTCTTCTTTAAGTTTTAAAGAAATGGTGACAGTTTCAATCATAAATTTATCGTAGTCCTTATACTCCCTTGTATCCCACATTATATCATATAACAATCCCCATCGCATCATCCTGTCAATCAATTCTTCAGATAATCCCAACTTTGTTATATCTAGAGACTGACTATACTCTTTATAAGGATTTGTAGGCCATAATCCTGATGATGTGTAGCTTGGCATTAGGAATAATGTTCTAGACATTATTTCCCCTCTTGTACACGATAAACTTATCTGATAATTTGTTTCTTCGTGCTGATACTACAACTCCGCTATGGAATACAGTTACGTAACAATAGCTATTGCCACTAATTCTGCCATCTTGTGTTACAGCTAGTACATAATCTAGTGCACTACTATCAGAGATACCATCTCGTGCTTCTATAATCATTTTACCCATTTAATCCCTCCACATCTGCTTCAGTGATTGTATAACTTTCGCCACCCTTAACAGTCCAGAAAGTGATAGTGCAATACTTATCAATCCATTTCTTAAGGTAATTATTAAGAAGCTTCTTAGATTTCTCGCTTACATCAGGAAAATCTTCTGCACACTCTCCATAGTTATCATAAGCTCGTTCTCCAAGCATCTCAAGAATATCCTCAATATCTATCAGATTGTTAACAACAGGAATACTGGCAGTTCCGTAATAGATTTTATTGCCTACAATGCCATCATCACAAGAATGCCATAGGCTCTCAATACACTCTTCTTTAGACTCGTGATTATATTGTTCCCCATCATTACTCCATACAATATTTTCCATTATGCTGCCCTCTTATTACGTTTAGCGTTTAGTTCGTAGAAGCGATCAAGAAATAGTTTATAAGCTTTTGCACTAGACAATGGCAATAGCTTACCTGCTACGATGTCTACATTCTTTACACATTCTGGATAGTCTTCGGTCAACATAATATCTCTAAATTCAGTTTTAAGCATACGTAAATCTGCAATCTTAATAGATGGATGCATAGGGTAATTTAACCCAAATCGTTCAAATATTTCCCTCTCTACACGTTCTTCAATTACTTTATAATCAGGCAGAAGTTGCTTCAAGGGCGAAGATATATCTGAAAGGAAAGCCTCTGCTGCATCATGCAGAAGTGCTGCAAACTGGTGCTCAGTAGGTACTAGATAACTTACCCAAACAGAGTGCTCGGCGACAGAATACCACTTACCCGCACCAGTAAATCTACAAATATGGCTGAGATTATGTGCTATTTCTTTTTCAGTGAATACAGAAGTTTCAGGACTTGTGAAATCAAAGTACTCTTTATTACTAAGTAAAATCGTAGGCTTCATTTCTTATCCTTCAATGTAAAGTCTCTAGGAGTTTTATCTTTGTGCAACTCTTGCAGACTCTTTACAAGTGGTGTTAGCTTATCAAGAACACCTTCATACCCAATAACAAGTGGCCTATCATCAATCAATGTACCAGCAGCTTCAGCAGAGACAATAATATCAATGTTAGCCAATATAGCACTCCAATGAGGAACATTATCAGATGCATCTACAATCTGTCCTGCCAATATTTTATCAAAATGCCTACGAATAGCATCTAGATATATAGACATCAATACAGGAGATGCATTGTAGTTACTCATACCATATTTCTCTTTGCCGTTAAGTTTCCCAATACAAGCGTAAGCGTTTAGAAGAGGGCTTACAAGAGTTAATGGTAGATTAGTAAGCCCTATTGCCTCTTTAGGATTTACATTCATACATACTCCTCAAACAATTCAGTAATACGATTATCAATATTCTGCCTGTACAACGCGTCTTGTAGCGCTTTCTTCAATTCTTTTTGCAATTTTACATACTTTTTGATACGTGCTTTTGCTTGCGTTCTAAGAACTTTATACTCAAGTTTGGCTTCATGTTGTTTTAACGAAGCATAATGTTTAATAGCGTATGTATGCTGCTTTTCATGATTATGCAGTTCGTTGATTACTGAGCGGTTCAATGAAAGCTGCGACTGAATTAGGCTGGAATTCATAGAGTCTCCTTAAAATGTAGTAGGTTGTGCCACTGAGCGTACAAGCTTCATAAAGCCAGTTTGTAATTCTTTTTTAGCGTCTACATACCATTCGTAGGCTTCTGCTTGAAATATTCGTTGTTGCTCATCTTCATTGTTTGTAATTGAGAATGCACGTTTGTTCTGTTCAATAATATGTTGTTGTATTTGATATAGCGCAGTCTCAACAAGATTTGCAGTATCTTTAATAAGATTCATCAAGTCAATCTCTTCTTGAGACAAGTCACGATAACCTTTAATTTTTGTATGTTGGTCTTTCAAAGTAGTTCTCCTTATGTTTGAATCAGTAAATTTGATAACTCCTATTTTATAGAAATAAAAGTTATCTGTCAATAGTTATTTACTCTTTTATATTAGTGGTAAATTAAAAAGTTTGTGGGTTATCTTGTAGCCATTTGTCCATGTCATGTAACCTATGTGTAGCTTTGTCATAATACAATTGGCCTGCTGGGCCTGTATCGGCATTAGCTCGATTTTTAAGTAGCATAACATCTGTAGTATTTCTTACAAAGTCTTCTGTTGCCATTTTATCTCTTTGAAGGCCGATAATTATGGATGCGCTTTTATACAAAGTGGAAGTCCCCATGATAGATTCATCACTTACAGCAGCCCCCCTACTACCTTCTTTTTGTCCGCTTGCAGCCTTTCTAATGTGCACTACGTTAATTAACGTTACACCTGTCTCTTTAGTGAACTTCTTCTGCCAGTCCATGTGCAATTCTTGTTCAGCAATTGTAAGGCCACTTAGAAGATCACTTGTAACATCTATAAGTATAGCTGTACAGCCCATAGCCTTAACCATCTCTTCAATTTTCTTCTGCATCACATCTAATTTTTCTCCACGGTCATCACACAAAACAAACCTTGGAGAGCCATCTTCACGAGTAAAAAGCTCTCTAGCGGCCTCTTTAGTCTGCTCACTAGACATCATGGAAATTCGCTCATCTCTACTTTCAATACCCATATAGCGTGTCTTAGTATAGTAAGATATCAAATTAGCTGCATAGTCGCCTGCTGTGGCTTCGAGAGAGACTACACCGAATCTCTCATTATCATTCATAATCCACTCTACGAGGCATTGATTTAGCACTGTAGTTTTACCAATAGATGACGCAGCCGCTATTAATACAATACAACCACCTTTAGGAATACCCCCTCCAAGCTTGTAATTTAATTTTGGAAGAAAGCTAGGCATAGGTAGCCGTTCCATGCTCACATGTGCTAATGCTGCATCATATAGTTGATCGGCTGTGTATAAACCTGCTGGCGACCAAGGTTTAGAATTCCAATAATCTTGAACAAATTCTTTTTCCTTGCCTTTATCTATATATGTATCTGCGTCTTTATAGCGCATCTTCATAATAAATACTTTACCTCTAGGAAGCACTTTTGCTAATTTTTCTGCTGCAATCTCTCCAGCTTCGTCTGAATCCATTGCGATTATAATTTTAGAAAATTGATTGCAAAATTCATACCTTGATTGAGCTTGCTTAGCTGCTCCTGCTTCTCCTAGTGTAGAGCATACCACTGCAACTGTTTCAAAATTCATTTTATCACGAGCTTTTTGGTCATCTAGCAAAATCTGATATGCTGCTAACATCTTAATTTCACCCCCAACAATTAGCAATGTGCGAGTGTGATTTTTAAACCTGAACTCCCCTACGAAATCTACCTCCTTACCGACTTGGCCTATAGGATTTCCGAAGTCTTTTGGAAAAAGTCTCGTCCGGTAGCCGCACAACTCCCCGCCAATTGTTGTAGGTACATATTGCTTTATTGGTTCCCCATTAGTAGGATCACATTCATATCTGACTCCAAAAAATATATTTATATCTTTACGAATTCCCCTGTAACCTTTGCCGTCTGGTGTGGTAATTTTCTTAATACGTTCGTTCTCTTCCGGTGTTATCTTTTCTCTAGTTGTCACTTCTTCCTCCTCTAAGTCATCTTCCTCATCATCCCATCCCATTAGCTCTCGGTGCTCTTTACTAGCAATTGTCCAAGAACAACTCCAACAATATGCCGACTGCGTATCAGAATAAACATGAAGATTATTCCTAGACTTATCTCTGCCATTTCTGATACATCTTGGACAGCCTGTCTTATGGTCTTTACTGAGGTCAATATTATATTTCTCAGCTAGATTCAAATTACCTCCTATAGTTGACTAACCAACAAATTCGCAATTTCCTTCTCATGCACATCTGTGACAGTTTTATTAAACCTACCATATTGCTGTTGCAATGTGTAGTGATTAGTTTTAATAGCTTCTGTTCCTGTTACTGTTTCTACATCTCTTTCATGTTTTGTGATATTAATTCCAATAGTGCTACTACGTTCACCATTCTTTGTAACACTATACACTAAGTAATTATCGGATGCAACATAACTAGAATACATACCTACACAATGCCCCATATAACTTCCTTCAGCATAAATATCATAAGGACTCTCTAACAACGTAGCCACATAACCTTCATGCTCAATTTGCTTCACTTTAAAATCTTTAAGATGAATAAAAGGAACTGTAGAATATTTCTTCTTATTAGCCGTCACAACAAGTTTATCATGCTCCTCTTTAACGCGCCTAACACTCCACTTGGTAGAGACATCCTTACCTTGGTCTTTAGCCATCTTAGCCATTTCTTGAAAATAACGTCCTTCAGTTATCATCTTATGTTTATTATTCCATTCACCCTTGAAATTATTGGCTAAATATTGTATGGCATCTACATTAAGATAATTTATCTCTTTCATCCTAAGCAAAGTAGAAGGAAGATTAGAGGCGAATATTTTAATTGTTTCCTCTTCACTTCTAGTAGAAATAACCTTGGCAATAGCAATATTCTTTCTCAAACTATTGCTTGTTACATTCTTCCAAACATTCTTATATTTTGCTTTCAAATCTTTAGGAGATTCACCTGTATAATTGAGAATAGGAAGGATATTGTATTGCTTATCTTTGTAAGCTTGCAAGAGAATATCTTTATTCTGATTAATTCTAGCAATATTATTAGCTGCCCACATATTACGACTATATGCAATCTTCTTAATAATCTCATAGACAGGCGCTATAAACACTTTCTTTTGCAAAGCATTAAAGTGTGCAAATAGTTGTGTACGACTGCCTTTCAAAGCATCTGCAATCTCTTTATTCTGTGTTTTCTTAGGATATGGTGCTGGATAAATTTGATGCTTAGAGAGGATATATAAAGCCCATGCTTTAGAATCTTTATATTGGACATAGCGATTGAATGTAGCCTCTCCAACTTTTATAATATTATCTTCTTTATCCCATTCAATTTGCATTATAGCTCCTCACTCAATCCCTTAGCAATCTCAGCCAGCACTCTAATATTATGTCTCTGCGTCTGTTTGTAGCTAGGCAAGCTCTCTTCAACAGCTTTCATAAACTCCTCCTTAGCCTTCGCCAAATCTTCTTCAGCTTGCTTACGTTTTAAAATTCCTTCAGCTTTGCGTTGTTCATATGTCCCACGTTGTTTTGATTCGCTCATACAATCCCCTTAATCCACTCAATAAATTCATCCCTAGAGTCAAACTGTGATGACATCAAATCATCTACAGCACGAAGGAATTCTTCAGCAAGGTACTCAGAATCAACTGTATCATGCATTCCTAGGTCAATTTTAGTGTTACCTTCTTCTAAAGAGACATCTTTATAACCTGAGTTATTTCTAACAGTTATTTTCATCAAGCTTCTCCAGGGTTTACTAAAAAATAAGCGTCGTCAAATGCTACATCTTGTCCAAGACATTCTCCTAGTGTATCACAATCATAATCTTCAAAAATCTTGATTAGTATTGAAAACCATGCTAGAGATTCTTCATAGCCTAAATCTTCTGCTTGGCTGATCACTTTGTCCATTATTTCACTTCCTGTACTCCAGCCCATAAGCCCTCCTCAAATAATTATTCAATTGTCGCTTAATACAGTCTACCAAATCTTGTTCATCTTGTTTGTCAGAGCATGCAGCACTAATAATTAAAACGTTTTCTCTTGCATTTTTAGTTGTATAAACTAGAGGAATATCATTCCAGTGCATGCCATAAATAATGTTATGTATAAACCCCGTAGGCAAATCAAGTTTGACATAATCACTAAAATCCATCCAAATCTTAGAGGCACTATGCCATTTAATATCAAGCTCTTGTATTTGTGCCAGTGGATTCATCGTAAATTATTCCAATAATACTGCATCTTATATTGACATCCTGTAGCAACACTGAAAAATACTTTAGTGTCTGGATTCTGCTGTGCAAATGCTGCGCAAGCTGAGCGTTCTACAGTGGTTTTATAGAGAACAATTCCACATCCAACTATAAATATAGCAGCTATTACTGAGCCAAACATTGATGCCAAAAATTTTATAAGTTCTTTATCCATATCAATCCCACAAATGAAAATAATATTTAGCAAATAATTTCAACCCTTTATCTGCACGTTTCTTATTACTCGCATAGTCAACTCCAAACCCTTCATTACTAGCAAACTCAAAAGCAAATATCATCTCATCTATGCATTTATCCCAAGCTTTCTCGTTTTTAAAGTTGCCTGGGTGACATCCCTTAGTTTCCTTAAATGCTTTCAGCCTTGGAATAATGAAATTAGCAATAGTTGCATCGAGATTCCATAACTCTGTGTTATCAAATCCACGTTCTTTACGTTGTTTCTTCCATTCAGCTTGACGTACATCCTTCTTGTCAATATGCTTAGACAGACTGTAATTCTTCATCTAATTCCCCTTTATAAAAACTAATAGACATATTATACGTATAAAATATAATATGTCAAGATTTATTAAGCTTTAGCTGTGTCACGTTCTTCTACAAGCTTCTCATTTTTAACAAGAGAATTATCCCCATTAGGAAGAAACAATTCAGCTATCCTCTGCTCTCCTTTAAATTGTGTAGGGGGCTTCTTAGGCTTAAGATTAGCTTCAAGTACAGTATGTCCTATTCCATCTTTTGTCACTACTGAATAAAATATCCCAGTAAGCTCTTTCTTAGTTCTCATTGACCTCAATGTTTGCAAACCTAGCGCAGTCTCTATAACAGCATCTTCACCATTCAACTCAGGCCACTCTACCATACCTATAAACTCTACTACTTCACCTTTTTTAAATTTCATGTTGTGCTTCCTCCGTTATGTAATTATTCCAGTTGTTGTCAATGAGCAATTAGCGTAGCATATTTTCTTTATTTGTGTGAAATATTTGTTTCATGTTGGAAATTTGCTACAAGGCTATTTTGTTGTTGAAATGTGTTGTATTATTTATGTTCAAGCAATGCTTTTAGTGAAACGGGAAACAATGGTAAAATAATATCTCTTGCTTGTTCTGCAACTAGACGTGTCTCATATTGTGTGTGATTGTCTAGCCGGAGAATCAACATGTCTGCAAATGCCCCGAGAGTTCCAGACCAATACCATTCCGTATGTGTATTTAATGGCAAGCATTCACGAGCTTGCTCAGCGCAAACACCATGAGCCAATCGTGCATTATATTCATCAAGACACATCCAAGAATGTTCTATTGCAGTATGCCTGTCATAGCCGGAATCTTCTGATGAACTTCCTTGTTTTACATTTTCTGCTGCTTGACGATATATCTCTGGAATATAAAATTCAGGCTCACTATCCACATATCTACGACTTACCTCATTCCAAGGCATAAATTTATGTTTGACAAGTTGGCGAGCTACATAAATAGGTGCTTTAATGTGCAAAGAAATAAAAGTATGATTGAATGGACTTTTATGTTTATATTTTGCTAAGTAATTGATAAGTTTAGTATCCGCATGACTCAAGACAGGTACATGATGGATATAACCAGTTTCTGGATCACTTAACTTTGCATCCTCGTGCCAATCCCACTCACTAGCTTTATCGAAAGATGTCCTAGCAGCATTCACTACAGACAAATCCGTTCCCATATGATCAATATATTTAACTTCTATATTTGCGAGTTTCAATCTACCTCCTATACAAATTTAGTCTGTGGACTATAATGTTCAATTTCTTGAATATACAAATCAGAATAACTTGTCTCATATTCCAATTGCTTCTTATGTTCTTCAGCAGCAAATTTATCATCAAACTGTTCACTACAGATATCGTAACCATGTAGCTTACCTTTTACAAAATAAACTGTGCCAAGGTTTTGAGGCTCATCTTTCAAGATACTAAGGTTATTACCGTATTGATCACCACGTTGAATTGTAATCTCTTCACCGCTGATATAGATTGTAACACCTATAATTTGTTTGTCAACTACTTCCAAAGATATTTGATCACTTATGTGATTAAGCTCTGAAGCATCTTTTATTTTAATCTTCCTAGTCATTATTTAACTCCCTCTATAATCATACTCATAAACACAACTCCAGCAGCAAACATATTAAAACTTCCCAGAAGCTTATTGTCTAATTTAGGCATTCCTTGCAATTGTGCCCATGCAAAGAATAGGTTTAGAGTTATTAGTGTTATATCTAGGGTCATTCTTCCTCCGAATATTGTTTAAGACGAGATAATATACCATTTAATTTTACTAATGTAAAGCTTCTGCAACAAGAAATAAATGTAGGATGAAACATACGCCCTTCTTCTGACTCTTCTTGTATGTCTAAGATTTTGAAGAATTCTTTTAGGTCTTGTTTGGCATCTTTAATGTTATTACTCATAGTACCTCCAATTCTTTACAGTATTTCTTACACATCTCATCAGCAACATTCCAAAGCCTTTTATCAGCTTTACTCAGCACATCAAGCAATAGACGTTTCTCTTTCAGATATGTAATAGCAAAATTCTTGTCATGCGTAACAATAGACGATGTGTTAGAAATCAAATCAGCACATTTAATAGTTTGAATCCAATCAGGAGCTTGGCTAAGCCGCTCTCTAGAGGCTGCTTTTCTATATGCCCTATTGCCTATTTCTAGATCAGATAATTCTTCAACACCAGTAGCTACAGCACCACCAAATTTCGTATATAGAAGCTCAATACCAAGTTGCTTATCTTCACAGACATCCTCAAGCCAATCATGAAGCCACGCAGTGGCTATAACTACAGGCTGCTGTATAACAGTGCTTACAATACCTGCAACTTCAGATAAATGTAGCCAATAATTATCTCCTGTGTATTTTCGCTTATGGTCTATTCTGTCATGTTCTGACATGGCAAATTGCATTGCTTGGTATGCTAGATTACTCATAAACACCTACTCCCATAAACTCATCAAGGTCAATTCTCTCATTAGCGTGATGCAAGTGGAGTTGTACGTAATCTTTTTCAATCATTGTAGCTGTAACTTCGTCTATGTCACCGTCCATCAAAGCATCTTCATAAACAAACTCTTCGACAACATCTATAGGTGTCTCATCAGGAACTTCAACGACATAAATCTTCTTAAAATTCACAACAACATTATAATGTTTAGACATCATCAACTCCCTTATAAATATTCTGCACAGCCTCAATAATCATCTCTTGGATGTTATCCTTCAATCCTGCTATTGTAACAGGTTCAATATTATTCGCTACAATAGCTTTGATAGTGGGCCTTTGTTCCTCTAGGCACTGTTGAAAATAATCGTACATCCCATTATAAGTTTTATCCCAAGCATCAGGCCTTTTAAATATTTCATGCAAAGAGATGTCGTTTAGCTTTTTATAAATTTTATCATAAAGATGCTCTTTCATGTTCCCATCAAGGCAATCATCTACAAGTTTATAGACAGTTTCATAAGCTACATTTGAAAGGAAACGTTTTAGGTCTGTCTCAGATTGTAGCTGACCTTTTACATAATCTTTAAACACATCTCTTGCAAGCTGTTCTTTTGTCTCTTCTGAGAGATAATCATTTATGTCTATCATTCTAGTATCCTTTAAATGGTTTAATACGCCCATCATATAGAGCCTCGTAAAACCTGTCAACATATTCCACATTATACATGGTTTGTATTTCATAATAATGTTCCCAACAGAATTCACGAAACCATCCTGAACTAATACTTGTACTCAATTTCATCTGAGCTTTATCAAATGCCCACTTACGATCAACATCAGGGAATGGATGGATTGATCTTTCTAGAGACAATACGCAGATTTCTTCATAAGCCGCATTCAATTGTATTTGTTTAGGCTGCGCAAAGAATAAAGCCTTACTTGTATATACTTCATTTTCATCAGGTTTAAATTCAAGATATGCTGGCCTATTTCCTAGAGCAATAGCTTCATGAATGCAATCGTGATCCAGGGTGTAAATGTTATTACTATTATCAAAGAAATCAGCTTTGCTTTGATTAAGTTTTGGCAAAGAGTAATTGTATGTGTCTTTCTCGCGCTCTTTGAAAAATTCCATATGCTCATCACGTATCTTAGCACCATGCTTGCGCAAAGTGAGAATGTCATCCAATGTCTTTTTAAACACAGGACTGTCTTTTTTATAGCGGTGACTCATCTTCAGCAAATACAAAACATCTAAAGAAGGAACAGTAAAACCATTCACCCAAATATTATCAGATTGACTCTCAATAAACTTATAAAGCCTTTCTTCCATACTATCAGGCCAAGTGATTGAAGCCTCTATAATCAAGCCATCAGAATTCTTCATGTAAATGGTTTTTCCTGAATTGATTGGATAGCAGATTTTAATATCATGAGCCTCTTTAAACTTCATTGCTGTATCATAATCACACAAAATATCCATATCTCCAGGTTCTTTACGAAACCCTCTAATGTGGTAATTTGTAGCTACGCTTCCAATCAATACAATCATTTTATCCCTTTCTTATATTAACATTTACTCGAATACCAATTGCAAGCTTGACTCTCCATATTTTCCAACAACGATTGCAAGCGATAGATATTATTTTTATTTTGCCAATCAGATTCAACATTCTCGTTTTCTTCGTTGTTTTCAAGAATATGCGACATAACTTCATCACTTTCGTATTGACCATATTCTTCGTAATATGGCAAGCTGAATTTCACACCACTAACTCCTGAAACGACATTAGCTGTCTCTAGCAAATCATAAGCTTGTTGTGCTAGTTTTTCAGCTTCATCGTAAGACTCAGCTTCCATCATTTCATGAAACACTTTAGTGGCTTGCTCAATACTATCTGAAATAACTTTGTTAGCTCCTTGTTGAATCTTAGCTTTTGTGGCTTTCAATTCATTGATACTGATTCCTTCAATAATTACATCATCCATTATACTTCCTTTCATTTAAATTATCAAATTAATTAGCAATCCATTGATGAGCTATACCAATCAACGTATTCATTAGTAACAGATTCATACAAATCTTGTATATTAAAACATAACCCATTATCATCTGACATTTTCTTTGCAGACTTAAGAATATCTTTAGCTGTACTAATCATTGTTGCAATTGCCTCTATTGTATCTTGTTGGCTCATTTTATTCCCCTTAAATTAATTAGCAGCTTTCACTAGACGGATTCCAAGACTCATCACGTCCATCGTAATAACCGCCCATACCATACGCCAAATCCCAATCAAATGATAATTCAAAATCTCTGGCAATTTTCTGGGCTTCGTTAACGAGTTTATATGCTTCGTTAATATAATTAGCGATAGCTTCGTTTGCTTGTTGTTTGTTCATTCTTAATCCTTTTTAGAAGTTGGTACTTCACTGATAATCAAATGTTTACTATCCCAGACAGTTTTATCTACAGACTCTCCCATCTTCAAATGTGTGGCCATAGTTTCTGGAACTCCTTGCAAAATTTCTTGGACAACAGTGGTATAACATTCTGGCCCTCTATTTTGATTGTCTGGCTAATACTACCATCTGTTTGTGTAAAAATGATTATACGTTCTTTTGGTATGCCTTCCACTCCTACAGAAATTTTTGCACGGTTGTACAGTTCAAACCTAGAGGCCATTCGCCAACAGCCATCATACGGGCTGTTTTCAAGTATGACATAACCATCTGTAACACTATTTATTTTATAAAGCTGCCCTACAGTTAAGTCACCCGCTGTATCTAGAGCATTTACACAAATAACAATATCTCCTGTTTTAAATTTACTCATCAACCCTCCCTAAAATGTTTAATATCAAATTCTATATCCATTCCCTCAAAGAGTGGCTGCATCCCCATATGTATATGTGGGCCAAATACTTGCATAATAACCCAGAATTGTTCTGTAAGTGTATCTCCAGCTTGGAAGTACCTTGGAAGATATCTGTATAGAAGCTTGGTATCACTCCAGCGAGCATTCCAAACTTTAGCTCCTGAGTCTGTAAGAACGACAGATACAGTGTTGTTCATATTAAATTTCATCTTCATCCTCTATCAACGAATAGTAAATATCTCGGAGTTCTAGCGTACTAAGATTTCTATACTTTTCACCTACATACCACTCTTTCCAGACATATTCAAGCCATACAACTTTGCCTGTGTGTTTCCCATTATTAATTCTGGTAGGAAACCAAGTAAATACTTTAACTTTCTTATCTTTAAGTTCTGAAAGATAAGTTTGGTATTCTTCACTCTTTTCTTTATCTGATTTACATAGTATCATTTCTTCTCCTTACAGAACTTATGCATTCCTATTATTCTATCACACTTTAATTTCTTAGCCCATATTGGATGTAACCTCTTATTAAAGAACCACAAATAATCTTCATCCAGAACAGGGGACATATTACCTATCTCTGATAGCCTTGTCAAGTCTTTTTCAATAACTTTGAACTTATAATTCTTATGGTGCCAAGAATATGCTCCAGGCTCTTTAATAACTCTACAAGCTGTTTTACGACTTTTGGCTACTCTATTAAGGGTTACATCGAGAACGGCTCTTGTAGCTACCTTAGATTCGGTCTGAGCTTCATGCTTAAGCATAGCTGAAAGACAAGTAGAGTCAGAAGTAGCATAACAATTAAAAGATAATATCAGTAGAAAACTTACTAACCACTTCAACTGTTGTCCTCTTGTATTACTACAACATTTGTTTTATAGTGCTGTTCTTTGTACCTATTTACTATATTCCAAGCTTCCCTTTCTGTGTTACATTTTGTTGACCATGCATATATTATATTATTAAATACTGTAAAAGTAACATTTCCAGTTAAATCACACTCTTGTAAATAATGATTATTAATTAAGGGGAAATATTTTTTGGATAATGGGTAGTATTCTACAGTAAATACAGCCTTTTTATTTACAGTTGGCGCTGTAGGTTTATTATAAAATAACCTCTTAATAAAATTAATCATTTACTATCCTTTCCTCGCCGCTCTACAAATTCACTAGCTGGTAAGTTTTGACAATACGCTTTAAGATATTCCCATCCTTTGCAGTCCTGAGCTATAGCGGCTACTAGTCCATTTACTAACACTAAAGGATTGCCGTCCATATTCCTACTAAAAGTTATCTTATGATCCATCTTTAACTTCCTTCACTTTTAATCCAAATATTGTAAATTCTTTAGTTTAATCCTCAACAGACTTTGCATACTCTGTTTGAAATCTTTCAGTCCATCGTTCTAGAAACTTATTATATCTCTTATTAGCCTCTTCCTCGCCAAAGTCAATCCCCTGCTTATAACTACTAATTTGCATACCAAACATAAGGATAGTGAGAATAACTACGTATTCTAGAGGGGTATCAAACACCCTATTAGCTATTGCAAATCCTATCCAGCAGATAAATTGAAATATATTATGTTTTGTGTTTGATGTCATTATTGTCCTGTAGAGAGTATGTAAATAAATATGAAAACCAACGGAAAGAATGTGAATATTTCTGTTAGTGGAACTTCAGTGTGGTCTTTAGTCTTATAAATTTGAAATGATGAAGCTATTAGTGATATTAGCAGCAATAATTTTATAAGTATCATCTTATTTCCTCCTAGTTAATTTACGAGCACTCTCAATCAATGTTCTGCCCATTTGTCTACTAATTTCTTTAAAATTATCCTTATGCGGAATAGGGACAACGTTACGTGGCTTAGGAGAATGAATGATAATTTGCTCATCATCCTCCTCTTCAGGTTCTCCGAAGATGCTGTATATTGTTAATCCTAGCATTACAAATACCTTCTAATTATCTTATTACAGTGTATGCAATGTTTATATTGATACTCGTAAAGTCTAGCGTCTTTATTAGCAACAGACCACTCAGACCATTTATGAAATATAAAACATTTTAGCATAATTGCTCCTTATATTGAATCATGTTACCTTCCAGTGTTTTATTAATAACCTTTTCAACCTCTTTAGAAGCCCTTACAGCGTGTTTAGCATCATGTCCAAGCTCTCCACAAGGCTCAAAACACTGATGTCTGTTAGAGCACATATAGGGCCACATATGAATATCTTGACAAGAATGCTCAGTAATTAAATTTGATGCCGTGCTCATATCTGTAATATCTTCAATAGGTGTCCACACCAGTTTAGAAAGATCAGTCATATTAAATATCCCATTCGTATAGTGCTTCATTAAGCCTAGCACAAATACTATCACTATTAGACGTATTTGTCAACAATGTGTAAATACATTCTGCAAGCAATCCATGGTTATCTGCTCGGTTAATAAATTCCCCAATTTCCATTACATCATCGTTACTATCGTTAACTTCCAATGGATAGAAATCCTCATAAGCAATTTCCTCTAAAGCTTTCTCATAATCAAATTTACCAATGTTGACAACATCGAATCCGATTTCCTTCCATTCGTTTAGTTCTTCCTGGCTCATATCTAGTGTGCTCATCGTTTGTCCTTAATATAAATTTTCACTGTAGAGTGTTCCACCATCAGTAGTATCACCTCCACAACGTCTTAGTATCTGATTCTCTTGTTTAGCTATAATCCAAGCCTCTTGCCTATTATAGAATTTACCAAATTGGTCAATAAAACCTTCATCGACTGGATCACCATGGAACGGCCTTGAATTGTATTGTATGTGCATGAATGCATCCCAATGCCTAACTCCTATAATAACTTCACCAGTAAACCTAGTTCTATTTGCTGCACATACTATTCTTGGGTTAGTCATTCTCCGCCTCCGCTAATTGAATAGCTTTATCCCATGCTTCCATTATTTCACTATGGTTATAAGTATCATTAAAAGTTATAATCCCGCCCTCACAAGCATACTGCAATTTACTCACAGCTTTTTTGTACTCTTGTGTGCAGGTATCGTAAGGACTGGCTTTTCGTAGCGCTCCAGCAGAACACCAACTAACAGCAGTTTCACAATTTGCTGAATACACAGGCTCTCCGTTAGAGTTTCTAGCCATCGTTGATTTCATCCAATTCTCAGGCTTTTCTATCAGAGCTTTTCCAGCTTTAAGGATTTCTGATGTTTTCATTCGTAATCTCCTTGAGAAATAGAATCATCTATAGATTCACGAATATTTTCTTGTTCATTTTCTCCACCTTCATCTATTTTAAAATCATCAAGATAGCCACAGTCGATAACCCATGACAAACGTACACTATCCTTCTTCAGCCTTGCATTCTCTTCTTGCGCCTGGGTTAGCTGGGTTTGGAGGGCGGCGACAAATGGCAACACAGCATTGAGAACATTAGTAACGCAGTCTTCATCTTCACCGGCAATATGAAAATCATATTCTGTCATTGTCCCATATGACCATGCTGACCAAACGCGAATACATGCGTATAGGTCTGCTAATTGCTCGGCGATTGCATCATATAACTGCGATTCGATTTCTGGAGATGCTTCAGGCGCTTGCTGCGCGATATTGAGAGGGGCGGAGCGAATAAATTGGTCTGCCGCTGAAATAGCGTTTAACCACGGACAATTTAAATTACTATGTTCCCCTATTTCAACATCAGTCATACGTGAAATTAAATCAGCAAGATTGTCAGCCATTTCCTCTGCGTCATCTCGATCTTTCAAAGTCTTATCCCATAACTCATCATCAGCAGGGCGGCTATACTGAGCAATCAATTCCCTAGCAAATGGAATTACATCCTTTAAAACCCAGCGTTTTGTAGCATCCATGCTCGTATCATATTTTTCAGCAATAGCACGTATATCTTGATCGGTTAAGACTGGGTTATTTGATATATTTTTCTCAGAATCCATAATAGTTTTATGACCTCTAATTTCTCTAGCAAGAAAATCAGCAACATACATTTCGGCATGCTGGTGCATTCTTTGTTGATTTTGAGCATGCCTATTACAAATTGTAGCTGCATCTTCTAAAGCCGTATTGCGTACCTGCTCCGCGCTATCAGGCTTTACAAAAAGATGATCGAATAATCGTCTTTCATCAGAACGGTTTCGCGCTTCCATCAGGACATTATCGGCAATACCGAAAATACTAAACATGTGCTTTCGGTCTGCCTCTGACAAGTCTCGGAAGAATTTCATCTTCGCCGTTTCGATATTCTGGATTGAAATTTTGTCGAGAGCGCTATCAGGCTTTGCGCATAGCTGGACGATGGCGGCTGAGAGATAATCTCGCAATTCTAGATACGCTGATGCTGCATTTTTGTCACTCTGTGAATGCCTGTATTCTCCATACCGCCTAATTAATCTCAATATTTCATCATGCTTGGCTTGTTGGTCTGGTGTCATTTACTTCCCCTAAAAGATGTTTTCAAGTCAAACCCATGACTCACTATTTTCTGCTTATTATCCTGTATCACTTCCACTTCAACCTTCTTTGTCAGATGTTCAGAAACGAAGTCCACAGTTTGTAGATACATTTCTTGTGGACTTATTATAGAAGACAATCCAATTTCTGCAAGGTTTTTATAATCCCCCACTACAGCCCAATAATCTCCATGCCTGTACCCTATAATAAACGCATGCCTGTTTAGCTGTTTAGAAATATTAATAAACTCTTCCAACAATGTTCCATGTTGATAGATAGTACGATAAACATACTTTTTGTGGACAACACAATTAAACTCAGTAGCTAGTAAATATCCACCAAACGCATTTAGTCCAAAATATTTGCTAATGAGAGGATACCCTCTTCCATTCACAACAAGATATTCTGTAACTTCTCTAGATGTAATTCCTTCAGTGTACAAACCTGACCTTGGAAATTCATGAGCATTGTCTCGTTTTATTGTTGTACCTGTATAATAACCTACAACTTTATTAATATAATCTTCTTTAAACTCACCTATACCTCTTCTATCAAGAATAAGTTTCTCATCAACGCCATATTGATAAACAAGATGATCAAAATAATCTTTATGTTTTCCAATGATTTTCATTTAAAATTCCTTTAAAATTTAGTTTGTAATCATCATATACAGATTATTTTGATTTGTCAAGCACAATTAAGCATCTTTCGTAGCTTCGATATGAAGCCTAAAACACCCAATATTAGCTTTGATTTTATCACTCACATCTGGGTCAGCTTTAACTTTCTCTATAGCCGTTGCACAGCTAACTAATGTTTTATGTTCAGACACAAAGGCAAAGGAATGGCTAGGTGGCGTAGTCACCGCTGCAAGTCCTAAATATAGTACAAGTACAAAAATATCCATGTTATTCTCCTAAACGTTAGTCAGCCACATAGCTGTATTACCTATACTACTCTGATTAAAATAAAAGTCAATAAAATATTTTTAAACATTTCTCTTGCACGATTTTAAATTTGTGTTATCATCCTGTTGTCGTTAATAATTTAGGAGAGAATTTGATGGTACTAATTACGCGAAGAGATGTCATAAGGAATGGTATAAGGTCATTTATAAAAAATTATTCATCGAGCAAATATCAAAATAAGTGGCTAGATGTAGCAAATAAATTATCCACTCTTGATCCTGAGACATGCGCAAAGGAAGACGTTAATGATATTATTGGAAATAACTCATGGACATCTTTGTTATGTCACGAATGCTGTGAAGATTGTGATGTAGTTGTTCAGCTAGGCCAAGAACCTGATTACGAAAGTATGACAGCGAATGTCTGTGCAGATTGTCTAACACAAGCTTGCGCTCTATGTAAGGAAATCAAATGAAAGACTTTTACCTACTGCTATCATCACATGCTCTACTATTCTCTTCTATGTATCTATTCGGATTAGGAGATATTGGAGGAGGAATATTCTTTAGCATATTTGCATTGCTAGTGATGGTTATGATGAATGAAGAAGTTTGTACTGAATATTTATATTAAGGAGATGTGATGAAATTATACGATGTACCAAGAAATACGATGATATACTTATCCTCTGACGAGTCTAAGCAGCCTTATAAATTCTGTCATATAGACGGCATGTATAGCTATTGTAAAAATGAAGCAGGAGATGTTGTACATTTTGCTGCTTGGGCTGATGTAATTATTGTAGGAGATAACTAGTATGTTTACACCAAAATATAAAATCACTAAAAGGAATAATGTCTATTATATATGGGAACGTAGGTTCTTCTTTTTCTGGAGTGTTATGAATATAAGGTGTATAAGTGCAGAATATGCTAAAGAGGCTATTGAAATAATGAAACGCTACGAGAGAAAAGATACTTTAGTACAATACTTGTAGGAGATATTTTAGGGATTTTATATACTTTGGTTTTTCAGATGACTTTATCCATAATTTTCAAGTCATCCGATTTTTAAAGGGAAGGAAATAAATATGCAAGATAAATATGAGTTTGTTTGTGAGGCTTACAGATCAAACAAGATGCTTACTCGTAGGGATGGTAGTATTATACTAATTAAAGGTATTTGTACTTGGGCTGATTTATGTGGAAAGCTTCAGAGGTATGTAGAATATTCAGATGACTATGAAACTTATAAAGCTGACCTAAAAGGCTTCTGCATGATGTTGCAGCCGTCTAAGCCTTCGTTTGTTGTGCCAAACTGGTATCATACGTAAACGTATGCCATATATTCTTATTCTAACAATATATGTACGGCACTCTAGTCATATGACAACTACTACTATATACTTTGATGATAGGAATTCTTGTCTTAGTGCTAGAGATAATTATAGAAAACAATTCAATGGTAATGATTTTGTAGTGTTCGCAGAATGCTACCCTAAAGGAGAAAAGAAATGACAAAGAAAATTATTACTAAATGGTCTGAAGGCTATCACGATATATCGAATATGACTCTTAAAGAGGCACTAGAAACATTACAGATGCTTTATGATAAGTATCCTCAAGCGTATATGAATTTTGATACTGACACAGTTGGAGAATTTGATGTTTGTTGGCAAGATTATGAATCTGATGAAGAATATGCCATGCGTCTGAAAGTAGAAGGTGAGTTAAAATTTGGTCACTCTAAAATTATTGGTGAGGCTGCTTTAAAATATCCTAATGCAAAACAGATAGATTTTGTTAACGGAGGATTGCGGATTAAATTCTAAACTAAAAGTCCCAAAGAAAGCTGTAACATATTTATGAAAATTCCCCAATCACTTTTCAATTCCTGTTGAATCACTAGGGAGGGGCTTGGAATGCCAAGAGGTCAATTTCTCATCCCCTCTCAGAATGTTGCTACACAGATACACTATACGCATTTGCATAGAAATGTATCCATTTGTCTGTAAGGGAGTGCTAACATATATGTGTCTGACAATAGAATACCTACTCTCTATCCGATTATGAATAGAAATTTGATGTGGGGCATCCTACATATAATTATGTATTTAATTTACACTCCTTTATTACTGATAGGTATATAGAATAAATGTTCAAGCAATAAGTCTCCTTATCCGCTCTGAGAATGTCTCAGGCGAACAGATGCAGCAATGCCAAAGCGGATTGCTTCCATCTTTCAGACTAGCATAATGCCGGATGGTGAGCAATAAGATTAAGAAAATATATTTTTACAAGATAGGCTTGCAAATATGGGTATTAAGTGTAATAATGGAGGCTCTTACATAGGGGAATCAAGATGCATAATTTTCAATTCTTTGTACACCGTACATCTGGCATAATTCAGGATATCAACACTACTCTAAATCCTTGCGCTGGTGGATTCTATAGTATTGTAGATGCCGTTAAATGGGGCAAGATTATTCAAGACAAATATAATTTCACCGCTATATATGATGCATCTGGAAAACTTCATACAATCCTACCGCGTAATTGAGGAGCTTTCAAAAATGATTAAACTATGGTCAAAACGTTTTGATAGTGCATATGGCTGGCGCTGGCACATAGAACGGGAATGCTGTTCTGAGACTGCTAAACAATGGCTAGATGTATTCAGTAAAGATGAGCCGCACATAGAATTTAAACTATCTGTAAATAAACCAAGGATTTCAAAATGAATACACCACGTTTCCCAATCGGCCTGACATTCTCACGCAAGCGGTATGCAAAGGCTAAAGAGTTGACAGATTATATTATCCTGGACATTTACACTACACGAAATAACGCTGGCGAAGTTGTAGACTTGCAATATCTAGTTAGTCATTCTTTCATGGGCCAGGGTAGTTTAACTGAGTTGATGTGTGACACTACCATTGCTCGCAGTTTGACTAATGAACAATTGAAGGGGTATGTTAAATGAAAACCTACGATCTGCCAAACAAGTATGCCCAGCAAGCTATGCGTGAATCAAATATGTTAATTTGTACTCATCATAAAGCCGGTATATTTGATGACGGTGACCCTAATCATCCTAAATACAACAATGGAATAAACTATGCTACCGGAAAACCATTAACTATTTTTGGATATGATACGGATAAATTCTTAAGAAAGCAATACTAATATAGAGCCGCGAAAGCGGCTTTTATTTATTGTTTTGAGCATAAGCGATAGACAATACCTCTACTTAATTAACCGCTGAAGCAGCGCTAATGAATCCACTATAAGACATATTTAATCATCTGTCAAATTTATTTTAAATTTGTTGTATATGCACAATACCTTTATTTCAATTCCCTATATAACAAATTAATTGTTACATTGTTTTACGTTTGCCCTTTTAATTTTTCCTTGACTATGCTAATGACTTGTTCTACATTACGAATCAGGCGACAAGCCTAATTTTCTCTAACACAAAATGATTTATTTTAAAACACTTATTTATAATTCTTTTTAAGGGGGACAATCATGGAAAACATTATTTGCCGCACTGATCTGATGGGTAAGCCTGCAATCTTCTTGTCTGATAGCTTCAAGGGTAATAAACTGATGGTATGGAATGGCAAAGGCTCAGAGCCAGTTATGGTAAGCCTGGAATACTACCAATCAACCAAGACTCCTACAGCTAAGCAAATTGAAAGTATGGTAACAGATTACAAGGAGACATTTGGAGGCAAGGAGATTGTATTGCGCCAACGTCTGCCACGTAATAGTGTAACACCTATCAAGCCTAAAGCAAAGGCTGGCAAGGATACAATCAAGCGAGTCAAAGAGTTGATGGCAGAACAGACGAAAATTGCGAAGGAGTTGCAAGAGATTATGCAAGCGACATTGAAAACTTGATGTATAAAATATTTCTACACTTAGTAGAAATAAAGCTTGTATTATCTTTTGGATGTGATAATATGTGTACATGGAAGGCGTTTACTACGGCAAGCGTTGAACAAGAAAGCGAATAGGGTTATAAATCATGGATGCCGATTTTTAATTCACGTTACGGGCTAATCTGAAAGCTTTCTTGTTTGTCCATAATTATTTATAACATTCTTATTGGATAATAAAATGCTGATCGAAATCAAACATCGTTTTAATGCTAGTGTAATTTTCTCTCACAATGTTAGCAAAAATACTGTAGCTCTTACATTAATTGCAGCTATAGCAGCCGGTGCTAATTTGTCCGGTGCTAATTTGTCCGGTGCTGATTTGTCCGGTACTAATTTGTCCGGTGCTAATTTGTCCCGTACTAATTTGTACGGTGCTGATTTGTCCCGTACTAATTTGTACGGTGCTAATTTGTACGGTGCTGATTTGTCCGGTACTAATTTGTACGGTGCTAATTTGTCCGGTGCTGATTTGTCCGGTACTAATTTGTCCGGTGCTAATTTGTCCCGTACTAATTTGTACGGTGCTGATTTGTCCGGTACTAATTTGTCCGGTGCTAATTTGTCCGGTACTAATTTGTCCGGTGCTATCAATGCAACGCTTTTAATCGCACAAACACGTATCTTACCTGATGAGGGTGACGTTATAGGTTTTAAAAAATGTAGAGACAATATTATTGTAAAACTTTTGATTCCCTCCTCTGCGAAACGTTGTCATGCAATGGGGAGAAAATGCCGTGCTGAGTATGCTAAAGTATTATCTGTCTGCGACATTCAAGGAAATATTGTTGCTGAGGGAATTAGTCAACATGATGGTAAAACTACATATGTAGTTGGTGAAACTGTACATTGTGATAAATGGGGTGAAGATTGGACAATAGAATGTTCCGGTGGAATCCATTTTTTCATCACTCGCATTGAAGCCGAGAATTATTAACAACATTTCAAGGATGATTTTATTTCTATTTGCCCGGAGGAATAATGCAAACAATTAACGTAACATTGAAACGTGTTCACGGTTTCGATACAATCATGCCAGCTTGCAAGGTAGCGGAGCAATTCGCAGCCATAGCAGGTACAGAAAATATCACTAAGGTAGCCCTGGCACATATTAAAGCGCGCGGATATAATATTAACTTAATTCAAGAAGTCAAAACAATCTAATATGCTAAAATACACATCACTAGAAGCCCGGCAAGAAATTGTTATAATTCTTGTAACATTGCTTGTTGTCTTGCCTAATCTTGACAACATTGCAAATTTGTTTGAAAGTTTTTTGGGATTGTTTTAAAATAATATGTCTATAGCTCAGGTGGATAGAGCATTAGCCTTCTAAGCTAAGGGTCACAGGTTCGAGTCCTGTTAGACATGCCAAATAAATAAATTTAAAATAGTCTTGACATTATCTGTAATAGCTGTAAAATAGAATCATTCGTTCAACAACACAAAGAAAACATTATGAAAAAGCCTGTACACATTCTTGTAAAACGTTGGTTCCAAGCTACATACGGCAATACATATTTTTCTGCTACTGTCACATTTGATGACGGCACAGAAGAAAAAGCAATCAAGTTTGAATATGGCTATGGTGATCATGGCTTGCAATGTGCTGTAGAGTGGCTTGGTGAGAATGGTTATGCTGATCTTCCAGCGCCATACAGCAACGGAATGAAAAGTTACAATACAACAATTTTCTTACGTGAAACACTTCATTGTGTTTACACTATTGTTGATGTTCAACGTAAGAAGGATTTGTGATCATGCAAAAAGCTATTTCATCCACAAAACTAAGCGAAACGCTTACCATTTCCCTGTGTAATGACGGCTATTGGCTGTATGACAAAACAAGGGGAATGAATATTTCAAAGCGTGCAAAGACATCCGAAGCTGCTTTTGTTGAAGCTTTGACGTATTATCAGAAGCGTTTAAGCGAAATAGAAGGGGCATATAAATGTCTCAAGGGGCAAGTGGACAGTTTTGTTAGTCAATTTATTGAAGAGGATAATGAGTAACATGTTCTACATCCTACAAAGAAAACCTAATAGCATCCTATACCAAGCAATCGACGTAAGAGACTGTAAACTCATCACAGAAGGCTTTAAAAGCGATTGTATGGCCATAGCGGAGGAGCTTGGCTATACATATGTTAATGAATACACGACAACGGCTGAGCGGCTGTAAAGGGGCTTAAAATGATTTGTGCAAGTTCCTCAAGAGATATAGCAATTGAATATGTTGAACGTATGGGATATATTTGGAGCGGAATATAAAATAATTTAAAATTAGCTTGCATTAATTCCTAACTATGCTATTATGTATTTATAGGCTGACGGAAAGCCTTAACGACAAATAGAGAATATATCATGAACATCATCTACAAAATCATAGACACTAAAACAGGCTTGCAAATTGGCAAAGACTATTCTAGCCGTAGTCGTGCTAATCGCCGTGTAGACAAGCTTGACAACGAATATGGCGGATATCGTTATAGTGTCCGCGCAGTGTACCCGATGCAATGCGAAGTCTTTTAAGGGGCTAACATGTACAAACACTTCCCAACAATCTTACTCATTCTCTTTGCTATCTTGACGCTATACCTGATGGCAGAATTTATTAACACTTACGTTATTTGGATGTGAGGCTGCTATGTCGAACGAAGAAATTAGGCGAAAACTTGGCCCCTACCCAATTCCTGTAACTCCTACAAACAAAATTGAAAGCTAAATTATGAAAATCTTCTTCACAAAACGTCAAGATGCACGTACATTCGCAGCTAACCGTAAGATGCAAGGGTTGCCAGCCACTACGCAAGATAAGGGGCAATCTGTTAATGTGCTTACGGGTAGCCGGTATGCTGTTAGTTTGAAAGGCATAAAATGAGCCAATCAAATAGTAGTTTTGAAAAGACGACCAAGACAAAGCCTAGCAAATCCATTACAGAGCAATATAAAGGGAAAACTTGGCAGCGTACAAATGACAAACGTAAATTGAATGAAGGAAACTAGAATGTTCAAAGCTATGAAATTTCGTGTAAATAACGCTCAAGATAGCGAAGCTTTGCAGAAGTATTTGTTCAGTCTGGGTTATCAGTGGCGGAGTACAGGACGAAGCATTGAAAACTATAGTGACAACTTTCCAAATATCTCTACATATGCAGATGGTAATATCTATTGTGTACCAGATGATTATTATAAAGGACATTCGCATACAGAACATACATTCACAACAGAAGTTATTGTTAAGGAAATACAGCCTAAGCCAGAAACAATTACAATTGATGGCAAGGAATATGACAAGGCTGCTGTAGCGGAGCGGCTAGCTAGTTTGAAAGCAATTAATGAGTAAGTATATGATTGGTTATTGTATACTTATATTTCTGTGTATTAGTATTCCTATTTACTGCGTTCTAAATAGGTTTTAAAGATTAGGAGCATACATTAATTTGTATAGCTCCTTTTATTTTGTCTAAACATTTTAAATTTATTTTATAAAACAGCTTGACATAAATTCTGTATGTGCTATTCTGTGTTCATGGCAGGGCAATATTAATTCTTAACAGGGCGGTTATCATGAAAGTTATTCAATGTGCATGTTGTGGAGCAGATGTCACAATGCCGCAATTTTACAATGGTCTTGCTTATGGTTACACATGCATTAAAAAGGTAGCGCCTAAACAAAAACAAACAAAAATTGTCTATGTTCAAGCGGATAGTTTTGAAGTTTACCAAGCCAACTTTAAAATGTTGAAATTTACATTGGAAGATAAAAAATATGTGACCAGAACATTAATGCGCCCTGATCAAAATCTTTTCATAGGTGCTGTTGTAACATCTGATGGAAAATGCCTAGTTAATTTAAAACATTTCGAGAAATAATCATGAAAACTTACACACTTAAACGTAATGGGCACATAATGGCTTTTGACATTACACTTGACCAAGCTATTTGTATAGCTAATCATTTTAGAAATTATCCTAATGATGACGCAGATAGCATAACAATTACGTCGGGTGATGCCACATTTGAATATAACTCAAACACTGAAACTTTCAAGAATGTGAAATACTAGACAAATTTGCTTACATGTCATAACATTATGTCTTTGCCCTTCTGAAAGTATATAATGAACATAGAGCAAGCTAAGCTAATAGCACATAAATACCATCTGGAAATAGTCTCAAATTTTGAATCAAAGCAACATAATGTGTTTCAGGCAATAAATGATGAACTGTTGTACTATGTGCAATCTGTTACATATAAGCAACTAGAGGATTGTACAGAGGAAAGATTTATAATATTCTGTATTGAGGCTTCGGAGCATTGACAATATTAACAAGGAGGAACTATGTCTAAATATCTAATTACTGTAAGCTATGTTGACGAAAAACAACCATTAATCAGGAAAAAAGAAACTTTCACACAGGAGTTAGAGAATTTAGGAGGGCTTGAGGATTACGCTATCTTGTCTCAAATAGAATCATCAGATAGGATGCGGAGCATCATTCGATATAACACAACAGAGAATCTATCTATTGACTTTATGATGAAATTAGACTAAGGGATAACAAAATGAACAAATTAATTCTAGCTTCTTGCATCATTCTAAGCCTGTCAGGCTGCGCTACTCCACAATATCGGCCAATCGTAGACACTTCCATCATGCCAGCCGGGAGAAATTATGCCGATGATTTATCAGAATGTATGCAATATTCCATGCAAGTGGCAGGAATAGCGGATAAGGCAGCATTCGGGGCCATTGCTGGCGCTATTGGAGGCTTGTTATTGAATGCAGCTAATGGCGGAGGGAATAGGGGAAGGTTTGCAGCTATAGGGGCATTAGGTGGGGCTGCTGAGCAAGGAAATGCTGCTATAGGGGATAAGCAAGCTATAACAAGGCGCTGCTTGCAAGGGCGTGGCTGGATTGTGCTGAATTGAGGGGGGGAAATGCCTATATTAAAACGTCTTGAGTTCACGGATAAAGAAATATTAGATTTATGTGCCGCTATGCAGGAATTTAGAGACACTTGGGCTGAACGTAAACAATATATGATTCAGCTTGGATTGAGTCCTGAAGATGCTGAAAAGCGTATGGCTGAGCTTAACCATCTTAACGGGAAGATTCACAGCTATACTAGAACTGTATGAAAGCCTTAGATTACATTTTACAGCTTAAGCCAGCTATTCCCTATTCTACAGAGAAGCCGGGGACATTGGCTAGTAATTCTGAAATTAGGCGCTGGATAACATCTGGCGCTATTATTATCAACACAGAGAGATTTACAATTGACGAGGAAATAGATTTCCCTGTATTCTCTTTAATATTCTTTCCTAAATCTGAAAATAGAAGGACGACGCTTGTATGAACAAAACATACTACATTATACAAATACAGAGCCGTTACGGATATCCTGATTTTAGAGATTACATCACTTTGGAAACACTTGACGAAGCTATAGCAGAATTATCCTCTAACATTTATAATGGCAAGTGGGAAAGTAGGATTATTAAGCGCACAATTGTAGATACAGTAATTGATAAAGAAGCATGCTATGGAGATGTTTGGGCATTTATTGTGTACAGAGGTGGTGATATCATGAAATACAAACCTGAAGGGTATAAACTGGAGATAGGGGATAGGATTGCTGTTAGTTATGGCATAAAAAGTAATCCATTTAGAATTGATGTTATTACAAGAATAACTAAAACATTGGCAATTTGTGAAGTTGAAGGCCAACAATCTATAAGATATCCTAACGTGTATGGCTGGGGATTCTATGCAAAACCTTATGAACGAACTAATATTCAATATATGGTGATTGATGATGAATAAGCACATCGCACAAATACTCGCCAGCTTTTACATACAAGATTGTTACCATGAGGCCCTATGTGATGATTTGTTTAGTACATTGAATAACATGTACGATGACGACACATTGCAAGCATTCTTGATTGAGAATGGATTTATGAGGGATGGGAGAGGGGATTGGCATGAATAACGTATTCCTACAGAGGGCTATCCTAATAATAAATGACAAGACTAAAGACGAGCTTTACCAAGAAATGAAAGCCTATGGAATAGGCATCACTCGGAAAGGGCGACAATTGAATAAATGTAATTTGTCAAGGAATAAGCGGGAGGGGTATTATAGCGGTCATCATTTCAAATTTATGACTAGGGTAGATTACAATTGTTCTCTGAAACGTCGTATTGCTATGCGCAGGAGTATAAAATATTATCTAAGTTGTGCAAACAAGTAAAACCTAATAATGCAGTCTATTTTGCACATATATGATTAGTTATGTATAAAATACGTTGCATTATAACTTGACAATCATCATTTACATGTTAAAATACTCTATTTGTACACAATAAAGGAATTACATGCAGATAGAAGTGATTGATTCTCTTATGGGAAATGGTAAGAGCTATGCAGCGTTACGCTATATTGAAAGCTTAGCACTCAGTGTTTAAGTGTCCAATCCATATTTACAGGTAGTTGTGGGGCATCCTTGTTTTTGTACCTATTATAAACTGTTTCGCCAAATTCTATGAACAACATCATTGGAGACTTATTGTAACGGCTTGCACCTTGAACGGTTTTATTTTTAAGATTTGCGGCTGGATTTGTAAACTCTGTAAGTTGTCTTTCTAACTCCATAGCCTCATTTTTAGTTAAATCTACCCTGTAAGCATTCACAGAAAGAGTTTCTCCGCTAAAATAAAGTTTATTTAACATTTTATTGTGAGAAATTCCTGACGTAACATGTTTATATCTCTCACCCTTACCACTACCTATGTAAATAATAGTATTAGCTTCATCAGTAGCTATATATACGTAATACTCCCCGTTACCTTCCCTGGGAACTACATACCCACATCTTCTGAACCAGAAATGTAAATCTTGAAATTGTTCTTGATCGTACATAGACTGTGACAACATTTATTACCTTTCAAACAAAAATAGCCTAGTAATGCTAAGCATAAAATATACCATGTATTTGTAAAATGTTAGTGTTCGCTAACAAGGAGAGTGTTACCTAAAGCCAATCTCCAAGAAATCAATTCCTAACCGCCTATATAAAGAGATTATAGTATATTATTTTTCGTGATAGCTGAACTAAAAGCATTGTCAAGTACCCTTAATTGAGTTGCAAGCTTATGGCAGAACGTGTCACTAAATCCTGTATAAGTTTTTATACTTTCAAAATTGATATAGGATAAATCCCTAAGCATACCGAACATCAAATTGTGGCTAACCTCATTAGAGCTTCCTAAATTACTTACACCGACCAGTAGGTTATCTAAGAAAGTAAAATCTTCTTTGGCATCTTCCAAAGAGACATAATTAGTTAACTTATAGCAACTTTTATTTTCCTGACTAATTCTGAGTTGCCTTTCAGTAATAGATTCTCTTTCGCCAGCTATAGGCGTTGACATCCAAAAAGGGTCTTTAGTTGTGTTCATTACACCTTTCGGTATAATTATTAATTCTGGTTTATCATACCGAAATGGCTTAATTTCACCTGTAGCTATATTTAGCCTAGCGGCTGTAATGGTTCCATCTTCATTTGTAATACAAGTTCTTATAAAGCGCTTAGGCTTAGTTTCAACAGGCTTTATAGAGTTCTTTTCAATGCCTGTTAAGTTTTTCTTGCACCAAGCTACTGAACAGTTTAAAATGTTAGCGATTGCTTCATAAGTGTTACCTTCTTGTCTTAGTTGTATTGCTTTAACTTTATCTATCATAATATCCCTTAAAAGTATATTATACCATAAATAACTTGTAAAGCAACAATATATTGCACACAACTTAAAAATATAAATATGAGTATAACGATTAACTTAATTACGGTATAGCAATCTTAGAAAGCGAGCGCAGCGAGCTAACCCTTACATATAGTCTATTAATCGAAGAAAAACCCCTGCTGTTGTTTTTGACTTTATGAGCGTAGCGATTGCTCTTAACTGAGATAATCTTAAATAAGAATAATTCTCAACTAAATAACTCCTGTTACGCTACTAATAAGAAATGTGAAGTTGCTTAGCTTCGCTAGTGTCTTTCACAACGGCTATTAGAGCACGGCTTAAGCTTATTTATACACATCAGCTATAATTAATAATTGTTCGCTTCGCTCTCCTCTTATTAGAAGAATATAAATCTTGTATACAAAGAAACAAATATCTTTAGTGCTCGCCTTACTCGCTTATCCTTGTTTGTGTGCTACAAGCCGAAGGCGCTACCTTTGTGGACTACTAAACCGTACGGTATTATTGTTTGTGTACAATGTCTTGGCTATCGCCATGCGTTTGTACCGTGCTTAATAATAAGAGAATTACATTGTTTGTGAGTAGCTTGCACGTTACCTTTAGCGAAGCTAATTATTTGTGCAATGTCTTCACAATAGCAGCTTGCGCTGCTTATTTGTTTGTGCTAGAATGAATTATTAGCAATGTTTCATTGGTTAACTAATTGGAACTATTGTTTGTTGTATTTGTGCAAACAATCATAGATAGCCGCTTACAGTATATAACCGACGTTTTATGACGGGAATTGTTACTGTTGTTGTGTTTATACTACAAATATACACAAATGTAGTATAATTATGTTGTATGTCCGCGTCTGGGACGCCATAGCTGATTTATATTGAAGATAGAGCTTGTATTATCGGATTTATTAATATAAGATGTAATTACTAACCGGAGATAATTATGCAATCATTTAAAGATAAATTAATCATTGCTGTGATGATTATAGGTGTTCTAGCTGTTGCATTCGGATTACCTGCATTAGCTGTTATAACCTCTCATAGGTATTGAATTTAGTAAGCTATTATTTGTTTATCGGAGTTAGACATTAACTAAAAGAGAATATCATGCATAAAATACTTGGTTATGACGACAGTGTGAATACATGCGATTGTTGTGGTAAAACTAATCTGAAGTCAACCGTCATCGTAGATGTTGATGGGGATATCCTGCATTACGGCTCTGTGTGTGCTACTCGTCACACTGGAAAGACTTCTAAAGAAATTAAGAAAGAAATTGATGATGCTTTGAAATTAGCTGTTTATCGTGCTAAATGTGAGTACGAATCAAGCATGGAATATTGCAAATCTCAGAATATGATCAAAGAAGCGCATAAACTTGGTATTCGTCCAGGCAAACCCTTTTCAGATTATCATCATGAATTTACAGTGCTGGCAGAAGCTAAAAAGCGTGAAATAGCTGCTAAGTGGGGAATTGATGTTTGGAAGTTTTAATTATGAAAATACAATTATGTTTGCAGTGCAATAAAAGGCGTTTTAACAATTCTCCTATCTCTTATGTTTGGTGGAGCATGAAGGGGGTTAGAATGTGTTATAAATGCGCTGATAGGGAATTTAAGATACAAGCAAAGAATAAGGAATAAATCATGAAACGAGAACAATTCTTAATAACGTCCACAATAGGCTGGACAGACACTAAAAGCACATGGAATGCCGCTATACGTGCTATTGAAGGCGCTGCTAGGGTATTGGCTGATGCTCATTGTTTTAGTTACAAGCTTACTGCCAGCGAGTCTACTAAAGACGATTTAGGCTTCTGTCATGTGAAGGGTAGCAGGACGTGGACTAATCAAGCTAATGGCTGTAGTGTGGTTTTTACTATCACTAAGCAATAAGTTTAAATTATCTGCATAAAAGTCTTGACAGCTAGGTTATTGTTACCTATACTTGAGACATCAGGTAGGCAAACACTTAAACAAGGAAATATCATGAAAACAATTGCAGACACAATTACAAGCCGCTTGCAAGCTGTAGTCAAATGTATCGATTGGGTAGTGGGCTGGCAGACAGTTGTTTATATCTTTGAGGATGAATCGACAATTGAATTTTCAGGGGATAAAATTATATGTGTCAACCCTGAAAGAATTAACTAAATTACATTCCTAACATCAATTCTAAGGGCTTTTCAGCCCTTTTCTGCTTTCTGGCTGGGTTGCTATCAAACTCTCAAAATAACGTCTATAAATGGCCTTGTAATGGCTACAAATTGATTTTGCTATGACGGGCTATCCGAGACTGCTAATTCCCTTAAAGTAAGTTGTTAAAATGACATACGCAAGTATTTGATTGCATAATTATAGAATTGCAACTGAATTGCATTAAAAGTATACTAATGAGTTTACTTTACAATATTGTATAATGTTAATTTTAAACACTTTTCGGTATGAAATGGTTAAATCCACTTTTCATCCGTAAAGCTTGCCTAAAAATCTTTGGAAATCTGCATAGGCCAAAAGATGTGCATAGGCGCTAGCGAATTCTTGCCTAATCCTCCAGATGTTGTAATACAGTAACAATACATGTATGGGCGTCATAAGTTAACCAATTGATAATATAAAACCATTGGACGAAATAAAAGGCGCATATAGCGCCCTTAAAGGATAGTTCTATACAGAAGGCTTACAAGGCCATTTTCAGCAGTCTTTCCGTACGTGATACCTGAGTGGCTGACCACTTGCCACCACGGCTTGTAGGGGTGTTGTATTCGTTTAGTTCGTCTGCAATCTGTGCTTGCGTCATTCCCCTGGCTCGCATTTTCTGAATTGGAATTCTAATTTTCTCAGCGAATGCTATGGCTTGCTGACGTTGCGATGCATGCCCATTTGCCTGCACTGCCGATAGTCTGTCACCTGATGCACCTAGTTGCTTTCCCTTTGCTTTGACTGCGGCTAATGCAACCTTAGTACGTACACCTATCATACGCCTTTCATTCTCTGCTATAGAGGCGAACATGTGCATGACAAGAGGATCGACATCTAACCCCATACTGGCAACGATGAAGCCTATACGGTCAGCCTTCAATACTTCCATCATTGTACTGATGTAGCGTACAGAGCGGCTGAACCTGTCTAGCTTAGACACGATGACAGCACACTTCAGTTGCTTAGCACGTTGCAAGACTGATGCCAGGACAGGTCTGTCAGTGTGGTCTAGTTTGGCACTGGCAACCTCATACACGATATCCAGTAGCTCAATATCGTTTGATACTGCAAACAGTTCCATATCCATGCGTTGACCGTCTAACCCATTGCGGCTCAATCCTTGCTCCCTTGTTGATACCCTGCAATAGCCAATAGCTTTCATGCTGCATTCTCCTTGTTGTGTGCCATCGTCATTGATGTACACCTAGCATAACACCATCGTGGTCGGTCGTCCATCACTATTGATATCCCATTGCTAGCCATGCATAGGCTTACTACCATCAAGTATACACATATGAATAGGCTATAGGAAGCCATTAGAGGCGATACAAGACGTTCTAACGATGGGTGGGCGAGTTGTACCAGCCGCTTGTAGATCGCCGGGTAGGGATATTTTGGGCAAGCTATAGGGGTATGGTGGGCTAGGCGGCGGGGCGTTAAATCACGAATTAGCCCTTGCACCAAAATAGGTCATACCTAGCAACCATAAGCTAAACTAGATATTTACTGCACCAAAATTACAAAATGATGGTAAATACCTAATTGTAAAATAATATTTTTATAAAATTTAACAATTATACTGAAGGGCATATTAAAAAGCCTCCTGCTAAATTAATAGAGGAGGCTGTCTAAATGTTGTTGCTTAATGTAGTCCACCAAATATACCAATTATTACAAATATAATAAACCAGATTATCCCGCAAGCTTTTTGCGAGTCTGTCAATTCAAACCCTTGTTGACGTTTACGTGCCATTCCTATTTCTCCTTGTATAAATCTCTTCCAAGGCTCTCATTACAATATATAAATTTAATATTGGTATAAAAGCAAATATAATAAATGTTCCCATGAATAAATTATCTGTGTTAGCTCTTAGCTTACTAGAATTATAGCTACTAGCAACAACGATAAGAAGAATAATACATGGAATAATATATAAAGTCAACAAGAGAGTATTCATTATTTTTTAATAGCTCTAGGCTTCCGTTTAGGAGTTGGAGCCACTTCCTCTATAAACATCAATTCCTGTTCAGGAGTGGTATTCTCATTAACAAGCATGTTAGCCTTCATATATACTTCAGCCTTGGCTTTGAAATATTCATTCCTGGCATCATGACGTTGCACCCAAGCTTCTGCATCTAGCCAAATGTTGTCACCACGCAACACTCCTTCAATCTCATCATTGCTGAGAAATCCTTCATAACAGCTAAAAAATCCGTCACGTATAAATTTCTTATCAAAATCCGACTTAGCATGATATTCGTTTATATTCCCAATTGCTCCACTACCCCCGTTGTGAATCAGACTATTAAAATTCTCGGATAATTCAAAAGTATCTGCCTCTAGGAGGATGTGCGTAGCATAGCTGTGGTTCCCTCCTGTTGCTATAATATGGATATTAGCTGGACACTTCCTAATAGCATGAATAAAAGCCCCTCCTGCATCAACGTTACCGCCATTACATTGCAAATGAATTTCAATCTCGTCTTCTTCTTTAGCAACGTTAAGACATTGTATTGCTGTAGAAAATTGTGAGACAGTTTCAATTTCACTATCTATTTCAATAATATACTTACCACTTTTATGAGGAATAAAGCCTACATTATATTCTTTAGGTTCACTATAGCCGTAGTAGCTCTTATATTTTTCTTGATTCAGTATCTCTCGTTTAATTTGTTGCATATTCCCTCCTGCTAGTTGTTGTAATAAATTTTGACAAAAGACTTTGTAATACCGCTTCTTACAACATCCTCAGGTTTAAATTCGATAATAGCTACGTTATCGTCTAGTTCTTTCATGTCCTCATCATCTAAGTAATCTGGAGCTAGTTCTATCATATCCTCTAGGAGCTTAAGTGTCTTAGCCAAGCCGCTATTCCCTTTAAGATCATTCTGTCTTGTATCTCCAGTTAAGATTAGCCTACAGTTATTACCTATACGAGTTAGCACCATCTCAAGGTCATCGGCTGTAAAGTTTTGAGATTCTTCGAGAATAACAATACAGTTTTCAAAAGATGTTCCACGAAGATATTCAATAGCTTTCATTTCGATTGTCTTAGTGCGAAGACAATAGTTAGTAAATCCACTACCCATAAATTTACGCAAATGTTCTATTGTTTGTGCGAAGAATGGTTCTAGCTTTTCTTCTAGAGTCCCTGGTAACATTCCTATAGTTTTACCTGTAGCCACATTCGGACGGGCTAGATAGATTTTATCTACTTTCTTTTGCTTAAGAGATGATGCCGCTTCGTAAGAAGCTAACATAGATTTGCCACTGCCAGCGCTACCAATCATAAACACTACACTAGCACCACTACGTAGAGCAGCTAAGGCTTTCTTTTGAGAATTAGTTTTAGCTTCAAATTTAGGGAGGTTAGGTTGTACAATCTCTCCTTCAGGAGTTGTTTCAGTTTGTAAAAATTTAGACTTAGGTTGAGGTTTAGTTTCCAATACTTCTTTTTTCTTATTCCTACGAGCGTTGTTACTCATGTAAAGCACCTCATTTCTTTAATATCAATATTACAATGCTAGTCAGCATCAGGCTCATCAAAACTATATTTTGATTGGTAGTATTCGTGCAAGACCCTTCCATATCTCGCAAATTGAATTAGGTTAAGATCAGGATGTCTCGGAACATTTCCTGTAACTAAGGCTTCTACTAACCTTTCATAGTAGTTAGCTTTCATATGTGCGTTTGCTAGACGCTTTTTAAGCGTTTCATCATCTGGCATTTATTTACCTTTAGATGCCCTAGCGTTAGCCATACGCTGTTGTGCTGGAGTAAGTTGTTTTGTTTCTTCCTGTATAACTACATCTGACAATAAGGCTGCTACTGAGGAATCACGCTTACACATAATCACTTCATAGTATGGCCCAAACATGTTTACATACTTATCTTCTTCAATCTCCCACCCATCTTGGACAGCTTCCTGAAATTCAAATCCGAAGGTTGCAAGAGAAGGGGTAAGGATAGTCTTAGTCTGTTTCATATTTATTCCTTTCTAAATAATTGTCATAGTCATGTGCTTCTGGGTCATAGTACACTGATAGGTGCATATCTTCAGCAGTTTCTTTAAGTTCTATCTCATCAACAAACTTTTCAATATTAAATTTCTCCATTAACACCTCCTTCAATAACAACTAACACAGGAGAAGATACATCAATGTTGTTTTGAGAAATATATTCTTCTACATCAGCTATAGCTAATATGTGACTATCCGTAGTGGCCTGTATTTTATGCAACCCTTTTTGTGTTTTACTTCTATAATACACATTAAATTTCATATACCCCCTTATTTAATTCGTTTTACAATATTACCGGATATAATATAACTACTTCCAAAGAAATTTACAACTGTTTTGTTAGATACTATTGATTGCATAACAATAAGATAATATTTGATCCATTTCATAAGGGTTTCTCCTTTCTTTAATAATTTAAGTTTATTGTACCATAAAAAATGTAATTAGCAAGCTATTTCTTAAAATTCATAATTTATTATAAAATAAAGCTTGACAA
>Ga0210384_10000915_pt1 | contig 42174 bp, 35 predicted proteins | sample IncBWH2MmetaG_FD_160574 | JGI IMG/M metagenome (GOLD analysis project Ga0210384, IMG submission 160574) | Forest soil microbial communities from Barre Woods Harvard Forest LTER site, Petersham, Massachusetts, United States - Inc-BW-H-2-M | ecosystem: Environmental > Terrestrial > Soil >... | reverse complement strand
CACGCGGCGGGTGTCATGGGAACGGAGTTCAAGAAGCAGATAATCGCGAGTACGTCGTTGGGCCGCGTCGGCCAACCCGAGGACATCGCGCGCGTGGCCGTATTTCTTGGCTCGGATGATGCGGGGTGGCTCACGGGAGAAACCATCTTCGCGAATGGTGGCCACAAGTAAAACGACTCCAGGAGAACACCGGAAATGAGCACCTACTTGAAGCGGCCAAGGCATGCTTCGAACCATCATTTCTCTTGGAGAGACCATGACAGACAGCTATCCATTTACCGTTTTTGGCGGTGAGTTCAAAGGCAAGCGCGTTCTTGTGACCGGTGGCACGAAGGGAATAGGGGAAGCGATTGCACGCCGCTTTGCATTGGGCGGTGCCTCGGTGGCCACCACCGCGCGATCTGAGGCAGCTAACGGCCAGGATTCTACTCTTTTCATAAAGGCGGATCTTGGAACGGCCCGTGGTGTCCAAAACGTCGTGGATTGCATTCAACGAGAGTGGGGTGGACTCGACATCTTGGTGAATAATGTCGGCGGAACGAAAACAAAAGCAGGTGGATTCGAGGTGCTCTCCGACGAGGACTGGCGAAGGATACTGGAGGTGAATCTGCTCGCCGCCGTTCGCCTTGACCGCGCTTTCATTCCCGGCATGATCGAACGCAAGTCAGGAGTCGTCATTCATATCTCTTCCGTCGCGCATCGTCTGCCATTTTCCAATTCGACGCTCGCCTACGCGGCGGCCAAGGGAGCCTTGGCTACTTACAGCAAGGGGCTGGCCAAGGGTGTCGCTCCGAAAGGTGTGCGAGTGACGATGATTTCGCCCGGCTTCATTGAGACTTCAGGCGCAAAGGGAATGATCGCCGACATTTCAAGAGGCGGCGGCATCAGCGAGGACGCTGCACGTCAACGAATTATGGACATGCTTGGAGGCATTCCCATCGGCCGGCCGGGCCGACCCGAAGAAGTGGCGGAGCTGGTAGCCTTCCTGGCCTCAGATCGAGGTGCGTTTATCAGCGGGGCTGATTACATTATCGACGGTGGCACGATGCCCACTACTTGATGGCCGCATATCCCGGGCAGCAGATTAGGGTCGCAGGCTTACGGATGTGTTCTCTCGTAGCTGCTCCGGCCGAATCGTCGGCAATTCGGAAGTTAATCACACATTGGAGGTATGCGGATTCGTTAGGTATCGATAAGTTGGATTAGTCGCATAACCGGACAAATACCCGGCTAGTACTCAACATGTGAGGTTTGGGCGTTAATCGGGCACTGCGTCCGTTGGATGGCAGAATATTACAGATAGCTCCCGCGCCTGCCCTAAGACAAGGGAATGGTGTCGCGCTCAAACGAAAAATGTAGATCCCAAAGCGATGTTTGGGCGCAGAATGGCCGTCTCAACGGAAGCTACCGAAGACAGAGTCTATGAGGAGCCGTCATGGACATTCATCCCTCCCAAGGCCCGATACATTCGTTCAAAGACTTTCTTTTTCATCTACTCACGGTGGTAATTGGAATTCTTATTGCAGTCTCCCTGGAAGGCTTGCTCGACTGGCACCACCACCGAATGCTCCTCCAAGAAGCTCGATCTAATTTGGCCCATGAAATTCGAGAAAACCGCCAACGTATTACAAAAGGATTGGCTAGTGCGCCCGATGCTGAGAGCCGACTGAAGGCGACGATCGAAGCAATCGACAGCTATCGTAGGAACCACGATGACCGGGCGTCCAAACTCGACTGGTCCTTCGGGCTCTTCCCATTGAACACAACAGCATGGAGCACCGCCGCGAGTACTGGAGCTGTTAGCTACATGAATTACTCCGAGGTCCAAGACTACACGCGGGTCTATGTTGTGCAGGAGCAGTTCTTGTCGCTCCAGCAGCGCACCTTGGAGAAATGGCTCGAACTCCAGAAATGGAGTGCCAGGATCACCCCTGGCGGCTTCTCAAACCTCACCAATGGGGAGCTGTTCGAGATTGAAGATGAGGCCAGCGCGGCTCTCATCCACACGCAGACAGAAGAAAGCATTGCGGGATCACTGGTGAATGAGTATTCGAGAGTGCTGCAAGAGAAGTAGACCTCATACCTACACCTTGTGGGGGGATGTCGGGCCTTTGGAAAGTGACGAGGAACTGAAGGTTCTGAACCCCGGCCAGCGGCCACTTGGACGTATAGTCGAATAATCGGACAACTTCAATACCAGTAGTGAAAATGTCCGGTTTGTGCGTTAACCGGGACTTTGGAATTTTTCCCAGTTTCGCTGAGTTAGTCTACAAAGTCGCCTGGGCGACAACTACCTGGTGCAATACTGGTTCAGAAATCCGAAAACGTCATCGGCCCAGACATCGGATCCAAAGTAGCCAAAGGTGTGGCCGTCTCCAGGGGAGTCCCCGTAGGGGGGATAAATCTTCAGTTTGTACGTCTTGCTTACCTGGTTCATCTCTGCGGAAAGTGTCTTGCTCGGCGACAGGTCGAAATCATTTGCCGCCTGAAAAAAGAAGATGGGCGCTTTTGCATTTCGGACTGCACGAGTCATAAGCGACCGTAACTCGGGAGCCTCCGCCCAACTCTGAGCGCCACCTGCTGAATCGATCCCCGCACAATACCCCCCTCGTTCGACCCCCAGCACAGTTTCAATGCCGCCGAAGGAGTTTCCTGCCACTGCGATGCGATTCGGTTGAACGAAATTCCGCTTTCGCAACCACCCTAGGGCCGCCAATTGATCGTTCAGATGATCCGTCTCCAATAACCGCACCATCGTTGTGGCAGCCGCGGACATGCCTCCGGCTTTCTCAGCAGCCGCGATCTGGTCGCCAATATAATGACCTGCGGAGGCACTCAATCCCTGCCCCCGCCGGTAAGGTCCAAAGAATACCCATCCATGCTTTGCGAACACCGGGCCCAGCGCGGCAAACGCCTGCTGGCTCATCATGCCAGGCGCGCTCCCATGGTTATAGATAACTGCGGGAAAGGGTCCGGTTCCTTCAGGTTTATAAAGCAATCCGTGCAGAGTAATCTCTCCACTTGGAAATGTGACTGTTTCTGCTATAGCCAAAACCGAGGGTAAAAGCAATAGTGCGAACAGGGCGGAAAAGTAAGGTTTACTCATTTTTGTATCATCGTAGCTCATACCATCATTCATTGGTGTTTTGCAAAGTTGAAACTTATGCTCATGTTCCCTCAGACCGACGGCATGCACAGGCACCTACTCCAAGGCCTCGTATCGATAGGGAGAGTCGGGACCGAGGGGGGTGAATTTCTTGTCTGATGATCGCACACCCTGGGAGGACCCTCTACACCTTTCCAGGACCCTTAACCACATGAACTCCGCGCTCAGAACACATCCTCTCTGAATCCATGATCGCGTTAACTCAAGTTTATGTCGCAATTTAAAGGTCCTACAAGTCCCGGAGGACAAGTTGCATTTGCAGTTTGGCATTCGAGAATTCGAAGCAATTGTTGAAGTCCTCGCATCTCCGGCAGTCCTGCCACGCATCTCTGTCTATGGTCAGCTTGCGGTCCCGTTGTCCTGGCCCGATTGTATCGACACTGATTTGAAAAACTTTCCCAACCAAAGGCCGGCCAAATTGGAATTGTTCTAGGTCGGGATAAATCCTGCCAAAGCATGTCTTCATATTTTCCTCTGTTGCCACACGCCCAAAGATCACTGCTGGGGTCTCAGTTTCTCTAGAGACTTGTGGATGGGCAGGCCCTCAATCCCGCCGCCTGCTTCCATGTGGTTCAGTCGGCAGCAACCACACTGCCGTCGGCTGCGAGTAAGTTTTCGATGTTCAAACCAAGGCCCTTCGCCACGCCTCTCCCGTAAGCGGGATCGGCCTTATAGAAGTGCCGGATTTGCAATTCCTGAATGCGTCGCGGCACGGATTTCATACTCGAAACGATGTTGCCGATCAGCCGCTCTCTCGCGTCCGGCTTCATCAGACGAAACAAGTTTCCGGGTTGTGAATAATAGTCGCTATCGATCCGGTGATTGTGACGGTCCACGGAGCCCGAAATCGTTCGCGGGCGCTCGCGGTATGCCGGATCTTCGGCAGGGCCGCCAAAGCTGTTCGGCTCGTAATTCGGCATCGAACCGGAATTTCCATCAAAGCGCATAGCGCCGTCGCGGGTGTACGTGTGCACGGGGCACAGGGGCTTGTTCACCGGCAGGGCATCGTAGTTCACGCCCAGCCGGTAGCGGTGAGCATCCGGATAGGAAATCAGCCGCGCCTGCAGCATCTTGTCCGGCGAGTATCCCATGCCGGGCACGATGTTCTTGGGTTCAAAGGCCGCTTGTTCGACTTCAGCGAAATAATTCGTAGGATTGTGATCGAGCACCAATTCGCCTACTTCCACGAGCGGGTAGTCGCCATGCGGCCACACCTTCGTCAGATCGAACGGATTGATTCGATATGCTTCCGCCTGTGGTTCGGGCATGATCTGAATTAGCACGCGCCACTTGGGAAACTCGCCTCTGGCGATGGCATTGAACAGATCGCGTTGCGCGTAATCCGGATCTTTGCCGCGCATCTCGTCAGCGCTTTCGCGTGTGAAGTTTTTGATGCCCTGCTTGGTCTTGAAATGCCATTTCACGTAGAACAGCTCGTTCTTGCTGTTGATCAGACTGAACGTGTGACTGCTGAACCCATCCATGTGGCGATAGCCGTCGGGAGTGCCGCGATCAGAAAACAGAATGGTCACCTGGTGTAGCGATTCAGGCGAGAGCGACCAGAAGTCCCACATCATGGTGGGCGACTTCAAATTCGTTTCTGGGTCGCGCTTCTGCGTGTGAATGAAGTCACCGAATTTCAGCGGGTCGCGAATGAAGAAGATGGGAGTATTGTTGCCCACCATGTCCCAGTTGCCTTCCTCAGTGTAGAACTTCAGGGCAAATCCGCGCGGGTCGCGCTCCGTATCCGCGGACCCCTTCTCTCCGCCCACCGTGGAGAAGCGCAGAAAGGTGGGCGTGCGCTTACCCGTCGCGGAGAAGAGCTTGGCGGTAGTGTATTTCGGCATTTCGGGGTTCGTACACACGAAGTATCCGTGAGCGCCGGATCCTTTGGCATGTACCACGCGCTCCGGAATGCGTTCGCGGTTAAACTGCGCCATTTTTTCGAAGAGTTGGTAGTCCTCAAAAACGATAGGGCCTCGCGGCCCTACGGTGAGCGAATTTTGATTGTCGCCCACAGGACGGCCTGCGTCGGTGGTCAGCTTTTCGCGTTCTTCGGACATGTGTTCTCCCTCCAACACAAATCCTAGTTCCCGCCCACCTATACATCCAATACATAGATCGCATACAATAGATAGGCACAGCCTATGGAGATAAATCAGCTTCGCTACTTCTGCGCCATCGCTGAAACCAACAGTTTTAGCAGGGCGGCGCAGCTTACCCACGTGTCCCAGCCGTCGCTCTCGCAGCAGATTCGCAAGCTCGAAGACGAGCTGGGAGCGCAGTTATTCGACCGCCTGGGCCGCACCGTCCGCCTCACCGACCTAGGCCGCGCCTTCCTCCCACGCGCTCGCGGTGTGCTGCGCGAGTTGGAAGGCGCGCGCGGCGATGTGGTCGCGCGGAAGGGCTCCATCGGCGGGCCAGTTTGTGTGGGCGCCATACCTACGATCGCGCCATATTTTCTTCCGCGGCACCTCACCACTTTTTCCCGCAAACATCCGCAGGCACGAGTGACTGTGGTGGAAGACATCACTCCGCTCCTGCTCGAAAAACTCCGTGCCGGAAGCGTGGACGTGGCGTTGGTCGCGCTGCCACTTGCTGCGCGCGGCCGCGAGTTCAAGACGTTTGCTTTGATGTCGGAAAAGCTTTATGCGGTGCTGCCTCGGCTACACCCACTGGCGCGCCGCCGCGCCGTATCACTCGCGGAGCTTCGTGAAGAACCTTTCCTGCTTCTGCGGGACGGCCACTGCTTCCGCGAGACGGCCGTGCAGGCCTGCAAGCGCGCTCACCTCAACCCGCAAATAGTTTTCGAGAGTGGAAACTTCACCAGCATTCTAAGCATGGTGAACGCGGGCCTGGGCGTTTCCATCGTTCCGCAGATGGCACTCGAGAAGCGGGCAGGATGCCGCTTCGTCCCACTCGAAGACGAGCGTGCTTCTCGCACCATCGGCGCCGTCATTTTAAAGGGGAGGTTCGCCAATCGCGTTCAGGACGCATTTCTCGCGCATCTGTGCGCCACGTCCTCGATGAATGGAGACGCACTTACCTCATGAACGGCGCACCCCATTTGCCCAAGGTCGTCGTTTCAAGTGGGCGCCTCTTGTTCTTGGACAACCTATCGGTGAGTCACAGGGCAATGCGTCTGGTACGCAGAACACCGACAGAACACGAAATCAAGGTTCTTTCTCAACAAGTCCTTCGACCTTAAGCTCGAAATATTACCGCGACTGAGAGCGTCGACGTCACGATGAATCAAGCCTTCAAAAAGTTCTTCATATAAGGCAAGATCGCGATCAACCACGGGTCCTCACTCCGTTGTGGCGCGTTGCATACTAGAGTGTGTCCTCGATTGGGGGACGGCCGGAAGAGCGGCATCTAGAAGACCTCCTATCTCCTCCGGAATAAAAGCCCTCCGCTCTCGGTCCTTCTAATGGGTCGGGTCATGCGGCACAAGCTTGGCATGCCGTGCATCCCGGGCATCACTTGCGCAACGGAAGGAACAGGTGAATAGAAACCTATGCCGCCTTACAAAGTAAGCTTGCAAGCCAATAGGACTCTCTGTGCGGGCACCACTGCCTTCTATCTTGAGAAACCCAAGGGCTTTGAATTCGAGGCAGGACAGTTCGCCAATTTCACTTTGCTTTCCGCGGCTGGTTCGGATCTGAAAGGCAACACTCGTACTCTCTCGATCGCCAGTGCGCCTTATGAAAAAAATCTAATGGTTGCAATGCGTCTGCGCTCCACCGCTTTTAAGCGCGCGTTGAATTCCTTACCCGCTGGCACAAAGCTTCTTCTTCAGGGCCCCTACGGCGCGATGACTCTCCCACGCAACACCAAACGCCCTGCGGTGCTGCTGGCCGGCGGTATCGGCGTGACACCCTTTCGCAGCCTTATCTGGAGCGCTGCGGAATCGCTTTCGTCGCGGAAAATTTTCCTTTTCTACTCGGTTCGGGTTCCGGGAGAAGCTGCCTTCCTGGAGGAGTTGCGGGAAATGGAGCAGTACAACGGACGCTACAAACTCATCTGCACGGTCACACAACCCGAAAAAGTAAGCATGCCCTGGCGGGGAGAGACAGGGCGAATCTCAATGCAGATGCTCTCCAAATGGGTTCCGGACTTGAGCGTTCCGATCTACTACATCGCTGGGCCTCCTGGGATGGTTATTGGCGTGCGTCAGATGCTCGTCGGCGCTGGAATCGCTGAGGAAGACATTCGCGCCGAGGAATTCGCAGGGTATGAGTAAGCTTCGGCGTTCACCGTGTAGCACATCAAACGAAGTCCCTTTCCTCTGAAATACTCTTCGTTGTTCGTTTCCAAGGGCGAGTTCGATTGCGTGCGTACTCAACGTGGCGGCTCGAGGAAATCTCCGCCCGAGTGGTTGGCGCAGCGGACGGCGGGAATAACAAACGCTAGTTCGCAGTCTTACAAGATGAGCGAACTTAGGTATGAAAGGAGAAAGAAATGAAATTCAATCACAAGGCAAACACAAAAGAATACATCGGCATAGCGCTACTGCTTCTCGCATTCTTCGTGGCGACGCCTGGCGTCAATGCAAAACATCGCGCCGACAAGCCAACCGTACAGCCGGCCCTCGTGATCGCGCACTTGCCGCTTGAGGGAGCTTCGGTAAACCAAATATTTTTGCGAGAGCAGGGTGGCATCCAGTACCTGTATATCGGTGAGCTATCCAAGGACGGTCTAGCAATCGTGGATGTAACAAAGGCGAACCAGCCAAGCATCATCAAGCGCGTGGCCTGGCCGAATGAGAGATCCACTGGAAAATTGCAATTGATTGGTGATCGCCTGGCTGTTGCCGAAACGCCGGACGCCGTCATGGCGGAAACGATTTCTCAAACGGGGACTCTCACGTTGATCGACTTGAGCGATCCGTCAAATCCGCGAACCATTCAAAGTTTCTCCGGAGTCACTGGTACTCTCGCGGATGACGCACGCAATCTGGTTTACATCACCAACAACGAAGGATTGTGGATTTTGAAGTATCAGCCGGATCAGGCAGCGTTCTCAGCACGTCGCGGATGCGTCACGGCAGACGCATTCAACGAGTTTGCAAACTGTCAGTAATCCATGAAGACGGGCACAGCCAGGCCGAAATCGAGCTGCGTGCAAGAGGCGAGCTATTCAAAATCGGACGCAGGCTTCGAAGTTCAAGGAGGAAAGCACAATGAAAGAAAATGCAAACAGCAAGTTGTGGAAATGTCTTTGCCTGGCAACAATTGCGATTGGAATCGCTGCGACCCCAGTCGTTCAAGCCAAATCTAAATCAAAAAGTACCGCAGGCAATCGTGCCAGAGTGCTTGCCCATCTCGAGCTTTCCGGCGGTCCCGTAACTCGAATGCTCTTGCTTAAGAAAGGCACCAGAGAATTTCTTTTGCTCGGCCTCGACTCCTCACCACAGGTCGCCATTCTTGACGTCAGTGTCCCAGACCAGCCCCATACCGTCACCCCGGCCGCGGGAATTGGTACAATGCCTGTCTCCGAACTGAAGGTCGTTGCCGACACCCTCACGCTCTTCGGGACACCTGACCGAGAAACCGCTTCATCGTCCGAACCTAAAGAGATCCGCAGCCTTTCCGGTGTGACTGCACTTGTAAAGGACAAGGCGCATGGCCTTATTTACGTCACAAATGGCGATGGCTTATGGATCGTGAAGTCAAAGCACAGAACCGACGGCGACGCAATCCCCGACTACTATGGAGGCGGAGGCTAGACGTTCTTTGATGTGTTACGGACAAGGGTCGCGAAATTTCCCTTGTGTATTGTGATGTTGAGGCGCTCCCGCATGTGCGGAAACGGCCACAGCAATCTCTGGTAACTCCTCGAAATAAGGATGCCTGACGAACCCGCGGCAACCCTCCCGATTTCGGGAGAGAAACTCGACGTGGGGCAGTACTTCTCTGTTTTCATTTGAGAATTTTGGACCGGCCGGGAATTTTTTATTGAACTCCAGAGTCTGGACACAGCCGGAGTGCGTGGGTGGGAATTAACGTGCGGCCATCTCTTTCACTTTCGGCTCGACACTAGATGTACAAGGTCGACGAGACTGAATTAACACACAAGGAGAAAGACGGTGGAACAATCCGGAAATATCTTCAAGAAACACTCGAATCGACGCTCGTTTCTCAAGAATGGAGTGGCAGTGGCAGGCGCGGCGACAGTGGGCGCTGGGCTTTTGACCGGCGGACTATCTGCGTTCGGGCAAGAAAAGAGCGAGGGTCTCACGAAAGGAGATGTAGCGATATTGCAGCTCCTCCTGGCGGCTGAAATTGTCGAGACTGATCTGTGGCAGCAATATAGGGAACTCGGAGGAGTAGAGGCAACCGGTAGCGTCAGTCAACCCTATATCACTGCGCTTCAACAGCTTGACGGCGACATGCCGCAATACATCTCTGACAATACCGACGACGAGATAAGCCACGTCGCTTTCCTGCAGGCGTATTTGAGATCCAAGGGCCACTCCCCGGTGAACCTTAACAAGTTTGCCCATAACATAGCGCCCAGCAAGGTGGCGGGTGTTCCGCCAACTAGGCGTCTTACAAATCTCCAGAAGCTCAGCGTGGACACTTCTTGGTGGGGTCGCTACCGTAGCAAAGAAAATCTCGATCTCGGAGCAAGAAATTTCGCTCAAGCAGTGCCGAGCCTAGCGGATGGACAGTTCACGGCAATCCCCAGAGACGCTGCTGACCTCGGAGATGCTCAGCGGATCCAAGCGATCGCCAACACGGCGGGATTTCATTTTGGGTTCATTGAGCAAGCCGGTACCAGCCTCTACGCAACGCTCAGCCAGCGGGTATCAAGTCCAGAAGTCTTGCGAATCACGATTAGCATCGGCGGGTCCGAGATCATGCACTTTCAGGTCTGGCACGATAAGGCGGGTAATGCGAACGCGGGGAATCCGGTTCCGTTCACTGTGTTTGACCCCGTGAACAAATCAACGGTGACGTTTACGGACCTCACATCAAACCAGCCCGAGTCGCTCCAGGCCAACTTGATTATGCCGGAGCCGACAGACTTCATCAAGGGTCTGCCGGAGGTCGCAATCATTCGCCCCACGGGCCCTGGAGAGATCGACGCAGTCGGCGCTATAAACGGCTTCATCGCAGATGGGCTCTTCATCGGCCAGCCGAAGGAGTTCAATGAACTACTGCTCGATTTGGCCGCAGATGCCGATCGGGCCGAACGCGAATCGTAGGCGACTGGAAGAATCACCATATCCACGGGCTCTGGTTCGATGACGTGGCGCCAAGGAAGCAGTGGATAGGACCCACCCCGGAGACGGATAATCCCGCGCTCGCTCGCAGATTCAAGCGAGTCCGCCACCTTCTTCAAAAGTGGCAGCCATTGCTCGTTCGGTGCACGGGCGGCGCGGGATTATCTACCAGTGTGCTCGGACTAGCGCCGCGGATACTAAAGGCCAATACAAGAGCCATGAAAAAGGAGCAGGGCATCCCGGATATCTTGGCCTTTCATCCATCTGGCGGCGGAATATCCTCAGGTAAATTATTGGAGGGGGATGGGCGCATTTTAGAAGAAAGTCATCGTATTTTCCATGTCCGGCGGAGCCGACCACGTTATCCAATCAACTAATCGGGACTTGGCCGGATTCTTCAATTGGCCGCACACCGGCAGGACTTTCGGAAAACAAAAGCCGTTCCGCCATTACAGATGTCACTCCGGTCAAAGGTGCCAGGATGACGGGCACGCTGCGGGCACGCAATCTTCGGTGTTACATCGTGAGTACGGCGCGGAATCGGGCCTTGCCCTCCACAACGCGCTGGTATGCCTTTGGAGCCTCTGCTAATGGGTACGTCTCGACAATCGTTTTAACTTTTCCTTCCGCAACGAAATCAAGGGCTTCGTAGAGGTATTCGGGCCCATTCTGCTGGCTTCCAATTATGCGAATGCGTCGCATGAGCAGATCCATGATCGAGATGGAGAGCGGATCGGCGTCGGCGCCCATGATGACGAGGCGGCCGTCGGGGCGCAGCCCTTGAATGCTGTCCACCATTGACTTGGTAGAATTGGAAGTGCTGAGGATGATGTCCGCGCCGCCCATAGCAGCGAGGCTCTTGCCGTCGCGGACAATTTCATCCGCACCGAGCTCGCGGATCATTTTATCTTTATCGGGTGAATGCGAAATCGCGATTGTCTCGAATCCGGCAGCCTTCGCAAATTGCACCGCCAGGTGCCCAAGCCCGCCGATCCCTAGCACGGCCACGCGCTCATGCGGCTTGGGATCGGCCCAGCGGAGCCCGCTATAGACGGTGTAACCGGCGCAAAAGATCGGGGCCGCTTGCTCGTAGGAAACCTTGCCCGGAATCAAGTAAGTGGCGTCGGCATTCATCAACATGTACTCGGCATGACCGCCTTGTACATCGATCCCCGTGCCCTTCAGATAGGGACAGAACATCCTGCGGCCGCGCTGGCACCATTCGCAGCGCCCGCATGTGGATTGAATCCATGCGGTGCCCACACGGTCCCCTACCTTTCGTGTTGTGACATCGGGAGCCACGGTGATGATCTCACCGACTGGCTCGTGGCCTAGGATTCGGGGAAATTGCCCTGGAATGTGTCCGAGGGTTTCATGCACGTCGGTATAGCAGATGCCGCTCGCGTGCATCTTCACCAGCACTTGATTGGGCCCGGGCTGAGGCTGGGGCACGTCTTTGATCTGCCACGAACTGCTCACAGCGGGTACGACTGCAGCTTGCATGATGTCTTCCTCCCAGCGTAATTCGATGCCGACACCATCGGGCTTGGTGCATGATTCTTGAATGCGCGAACCCCTAGCCGGAATTTCCGATTTAGAGCCTTCGTTCGCGCATCGTAACCTTTCCCCAATCCACTCATGGTTGCCGCGCACTACCCGTGGCTGGAAGTGTAAAACGAACTTACAGGCTAAGTCCCGATTAACGCGCTCACCGGAAATATAGAATCGTCCCAAAACCACTAGCGGCGAGAAGGACACACGGACATCTTTCCCACGGCGGGCCATTTTTTTGGAGTGGTAATGTGGAATTAGTCAGGGCCCGGGGAACCTTCCAAGGAGCGCAGAAAATCCATGGGATTGATCAACTATATCGTGGGTAACCAATTTAGAAATGAGAAGGCCGGCCGGGTGATTGTATTCCCCGGGGACCGCCGCGGGCGAGGCTACCTTGTAAAGTCCGAGGCGGAGGAATCGAAAATCAGGGCCTTCCTGAAAATGTTTTACTTCGCGCACCTTTCGATACTCATGCTGGGCAATTTCCTGGCGATGGAGTGGTCCACAGGTCTCAACCACGAATTAGGCATCCGAACTTTGCATTTTTATAAAGCCATGAGCATTGCGGTGGGAATTTATTGCATCGTCGTGGGAGTTCCCTATTTGTTGCTATGGAGATCGTATAAGCAGGAATTTCCGATCTTTACTTCGGGCCTGGACGAGGTGGTGATATGGGGGAACTCTCCGGGGCAAAAAACTCTAATTTATATTGGGGCCGGGGTGGCCGCCTTGGCGATCTTGTTAGGAGTCGGAGTCTTTCTGCTCGTTCGGGCCAGGTAATTTAGTTTTGAACCTCCGCGGTTGCTCATACGGCATTGCCCATCCAATGTCGGTCACTTACCTGATAAACGCGCAAACCGGATATGCACGGTACGCGTATTCAAGATCTCCGGCTATCCGACTAATCGGGACTTAGCGCCAAGATACGGGCCTCTGCGCATGGGGACGTAGTAAACCCTAACAAACGGTGAAACCTCATGTGGCCCTGGAGAGCGCTCTCATCCCACTCTCACGCTCGATGAGTGTCCGCAGTACTGTATCCAGCGCCACATTTCCTTTTCGAGAGCCAGCCTCTTTGGCCTCAAACTCGATCCATCCTTGATTGAAACCATCGAGCATTTGAATGCGCGGCTCGGTGTTCTTCATACCTTGTGATCTGAAGAGCGACTCCCAATTCTCACGCGGCACTGCTTCCACCTTCACAGGACTGGCCAATAGATTAGCGAAGCTCGCAGCGATTTCCTTAGGGGTCCCACGATGCGGCCCTTCCAACTCGACGACCCGGGTGTCGTTCCACTTTTCTTGAAGCAGTTCGGCAGCTAACCGCCCGATGTCGGCAGTGGCAACCATAGGTACAGGTTTATCCAAGGGCTGCAGGAAGCTCAACCGCACGTGTCCGCTTAACCGTCTGCAGCAAGAAAAGGCGGGCACTTTCGCTCCCCGCCCGATCATCTTTTGGTTCTGCTCGGAAGACAAACTTCAGTTCTTAGCGGCTGTGGCCTGTGAACCCACTGCCACCGTGGAATCCGCCTGCCGAGGACCCGCCACCATGGAAGCCTCCGCCTCCGTGGTATCCGCCACCGGCGGCTCTGCCGCCATCGCTTCCGGCGTGCGGTCCCGAATATCCGTGCCCGGCATGATATCCGCCGCCACGCATGTCCGGAGCGTAGTGACCATCACGATCCCCACCTCGGCGGTCAGGGTCGAAGTGGTGATGGTGGTGCTCCTCGAAAAAGAACGGAGCATCGAACGCAAAGAACGGCGAATAGAATCCCCAGCCGAACGGGCTGTAGAAGATCCCGTCGCCTGGAATGAACGTATAGCAGCTAAACCACGGATTCCAATACCAACCCCCGCCAGACCATCCCGGTCCGTAGCCGCCGCCGGCAATGTAAGCAGGCGCGGCGTCAACGTTCGCTTCCGCAAGATACGCAGAGCGCAGACTGCTCCAGCGATACAGGTCTCCGGATTTGTATGTGTCCTTGTCGAAGCCCTGCGGTCTCATTGAATCTTGGTCGAGCGTAAATTCGTGCCCACCCTGCACTTTCACCTGCTTGCCGTTTTCGTCAACGATCGCTTCGCCGTCGAGAACGAGCAATAGATTGCGGGCCGCGTCAAAATCGTAGAACCCGTTTTTCACGAGTTGCGTGGTAACGCCGTCTGCATCAATGCGAATGTCGTTCTGCTTATGAATCTCGGTGACTTCGATCGTTGCTTCGCCTTCCTCGACCCCGATCTCGGTATTCGTAAGGCCCGGCGAAATCATCTTGACTGAGCTGTTGCTTCCAACTCGCAAGAAAACACCAGGTGTGAGCAAAAGTTCCGCTTTCCCGTTTTGAGTTGTAATCGACTGGCCTGCTTTCAGAGTCTCCGCACCCACCGATTTTGAATCGAGCGGTTGAGAACCCACTGAAACCTGGCCCTCGACATAATTCAAAGTACCAGGTACCGCACTTCCTCGTGGCTGAGTGTCGCCCCTGGCTGGAATGGCGAGCATAGCCGCCAGAAACAAACCGCCAATTAGACTTGAGTTTAGACGCCTCATCTTCTTCCACCTCTAGACGATTAGATGCGGCATGATTTTCTTCGATGCGGCGAGCGGATTCAGGTCGCCATCTGATTGCAGAGTCCCGCTTTCCCCCGCGCCGTTCGGGTCAGCCACTCGGAACTGGTCTCGAACAGGATACCGACTAGAGCCTAAGTCCTGATTAACGAGCTATCTCTAACGACGTCGTTATGGCATCAACCGGGCAAGTCCGGTACTGGTATGCAAGATGTCCGGCAATCCCACTAATCGTGACTTGGCGACCGGGTCCGAAAATTACTTCTCGGTAGCAGAATCCGAACTGGGTTCTATTAAATTTCCCGATCGTTAGCGATTGATACTCATCTCAGGATTCAATATCAACCGCACATGGACGGCCACCTCGTTGGGAGGAGGAGCGCTGAAAGCGTCTGTAGCTGGATAGTCCTCAATGGTGATCAGCTGGGATTGGGAGGGCTGGTTTTCTTCCGCGACATATCCGATTACACTCGGCCAGTGCGTGTTCTGAACTGCGTCCAATAGACCGGGAAGGTCCTCTCCCTTGATCACCGAAGAGCCTGTAACAACTTTCGCCTTCGGATCTTGCCCGTCGGTAGAATCCGGACCGTTGAGATCGAGTACAAACCTCGCCTCACGAGTGGTGCTATGGACCTCGGGCGTCCCGTACTTTGGACCGCCATAGTCCTCGCTGTAGCTCAGTACGATCGGCCGCTCGACGTGAGTAACCTTCAGATCGCCAGTCAACTGCAATCTGCCGTCGTCAAGTAGCTGAGCATGCTTCGATTTGAAGGTCATCATCGTATAAGTCGCCGTGTTTGGGATCTGCCCGTCGGCCCATGTGCCGTCCGAATTGACGGGCGTCGATCTTGGACCGGACGAAAAAATTGTAAAGGTGAAAGAAGCGTTCCCGGGATTCTTCGCATCGAGGGCCGCATTGCCAGTGACCCGTCCGATGCCCATCAGGAACTTGGAATTCTCGTCGGCGGAGTTTGCTACGGAAACAGTGGCGATTGAAAGATCCGAATTCAGCGTAAATGAATTTACCTGCGCGAAAGTCGGCGCAGCACCTATCGCTGCGAATACCAGTCCTCCAAGGACGTTCGTAATAGTCTTGTTCATGATTTCCTCCTTCAATCAACGGAATTGCCGGGCGCAAACGCCATCGAGTAAGCCGATAGCTGGATATGTACAGACGGTCGTGACATTTACTTCTGTTTGGGCGGGTAGTTCTTCAGCAATTTCGCCATGGCCTTGTCCAAGTTTTTCATGTTCTATTCGTGATTTGAGCTGGGGTCAATTGTCTTGGTCGCGCGTCCAGTCCAAACGAGTTGCTTCGTTCCCGAGTCCTACATATCAATAACCAGAGTCCCGACACTGATCGTCGAACTCGTCCACGATCCCATGCCCATGCCGAAGGCTCGTGAGTTCCAGGCATCCCATTGTGTTTCCTGATCGACGGCAGTCTGGTGGCCGATATGGAGATCCGGCTTGTCGCTCAGTCTCGGTCATCCTTTTCGACGCCAGCTGTGAGTCCAGAGCCTGCTTGATTTCCGCATCCATAATCTGGTCAGGGTGAGTACCGCCGATGTTCACCCATCTATACGTGCGATATTTGGAGAAATCTATTTTTGGCATAAAGTTATAGCGCACTTCTTGTGCGGTTAACGTCCCCGCTGCTACCAACAGCAGTGCCACGACCAGGACTGATGAAAAGAACTTACCGTTTTGTCTTACTCGCACTTGCGCCTCCTTCAGTTTCATGTTTCGTGTTCCTGCGGCAGAGCTCTTGTTGTACTTTTCCTTCGCATTTCGCCTGCACCAGCAGAGGTTGATCACAATGAGGTTTAACTCTCGAACGGGCCCGATGTTCAACATTGCCCCTTCCCCTCGATGTAGGCTTGCCCCTGCGTCATTACCATGCTGTGCATGCTGGCAGGTGCTTCGTTGGGGACTAGTGCCTCCGACGGAGATTGATGATGGAGTCGGAGATCATCAGAAAGGCCAGAATCACCACGATTCCAATCAATGCGTACGCCACAATTCCTCACTTTCCGTTCCAGCCCTCACACTTGGCCTCGAAACTGAGAGCCCCGGTACTCATCGCACCCTCATCTTCGATTCGACCGACAGCCCAGGCTTCAATAGCCCTTCCATGTTGGGTGCCTCTCCCGACTGCGAACCGCACGCTTCGTGATCCACAACAGTGAATGCTTGCTTTTCATCGACAACAGCTTGAGTGCCATTCTTGTTCGGCATCGTGTTCCTCGTAAATACTGATGTCGCCGGTCAAGTCTTCGCCTCCAGAACATTTCCGCGGATCATGCAGGCGAGCAGTTCCAAGCCCTGCTTCGTGAAGACACCCGAGGGCCGGAATCTTGCTCCTTCTTGCATCAGCTCCAGAAGTATGTCTTCTCCCTCCTCGGTAATGTCAGTCATGCCCTCCAGATCAATGACAAGTTCACGGCCATGCAGATCTGCTGTCGCCTTCTGCCACACGCTCCGCAGCAAGGCCGCCCATGGGGCGACGAGCTTGCCCTCGATCACCAACCGGCGGTGACTCGAGGTGTCGAGAATGGAGATCTTCAGCATTGTTCTTGCCCTCACCCGCGATAGGAGCAAGGCCCACGCCAAACTCGGAGAGCCGTAAGTCGCTGAATTTTCAGGGAGAAAATCGGGCCGGAGATGTCAGAAGCCAAAAAAGTCAAGGATGTCGAACCGAAACAATCTCGAAAGCTGACGCAATTCGATCGGCGCAGGCAGGAGGCCAGGGACTCAGGAGTACAGCTTCGCGTAGATACCGAGTTTTCTCATTCGATACAAAAGGGTGGTACGGTTGATGCCCAGACGGACTGCCGCCCCATCAGTTCCACCGACCCGGCCCTTGCATGCGGTTAGCGCATCTGTGATCTTTTCGCGCTGCTTCTTTTCATACTCGCCGGCGACAGCATTGACGTCAGGTCGCGAGCTGCTTGATTTACGAACCGTGCGCTTCCTATCAGCGGTGACCGTATCGGTCGCTTTTTCCGTGTCCGTTTTTCGCAGTTCTGCGAGCGGTGCTTCAAGCGATTTGCCGCGCGTCAGGATCACGGCGCGCTCAATGAAATTCTCCAATTCGCGGATGTTCCCCGGCCATTCCCAAGCTGTGAGTCCCTTCATCACAACAGAAGGGACCGATTCGATTCGTTTTTGCATCTGATTTGCACATTTCTGCACAAAATAACTGACGAGGAGCGGAATATCCTCCCTCCGTTCGCGGAGGGGCGGAATTCGGATTGGGAACACGTTCAACCGGTAATACAGATCGTTGCGAAATTCCTTGCTGGCAACCATCTCTTCGAGATCGCGGTTCGTTGCCGCTACGAGACGGACATTAACCTTCCGCGTATGAGTACTTCCTAGCCGTTCAAACTCCCGCTCCTGCAAGGCACGGAGCAGCTTCGGCTGAATTTCAATCGGGATGTCGCCGACTTCGTCCAAAAACAGCGTGCCTTGGTCGGCCAGTTCGAGCCGGCCAATCTTTTGGGTAATGGCTCCCGTGAACGCGCCTTTCTCGTGTCCAAACAACTCGCTTTCGAGGAGACCAGTGGGAATAGCGGCACAATTCAGCTTCACGAACGTGCGGACTTTACGCCGGCTGTGGTCGTGAATCGCGCGCGCTATTAGCTCCTTCCCCGTTCCGGTTTCACCAAGCAATAGAACCGTGGAATCACTCGGGGCCACGGTTTCAACCAATTGCAGCACGTGCCTCAGCGCCGCGCTATGCCCAATGATCCGTTCGAAGCCCATCTCAGAGCGAATTTCTTCCTCAAGGTAGAGTTTTTCCTGCGCGAGCTTATCCTTGAGTTCAGAAATTTCCCGGAATGCAAGCGCGTTTTCAATTGCGATGGCTATCTGTCCTGACGCCCGGCTAAGGAAATCGACGTCCTCAGCCGAAAATAAAGCCTGCCGCTTACGTGCGATTACGAGGACTCCGACTGGCCGACCACGGCTGACGAGTGGTATTAGACAGTGAACGCCCAAGCCCTCTGCAACTACCAAGTCGTATACTTCAGGCCCAAGTTCCTCACGATCATTTGAGATTTCGATCACCGGTTTTGAGCTTCCCCAAGCCCGCTTGAAGGCGCGGCCTGGCGTGACCACAATCTCGTCCTTAACGAATCCTTTCGCATCGGGAAAATCGACCACATAAATCCGACTCTTATTCGATGCCTCATCGAAAAACGCGACGCCCGCGGCATCGGCTTGCACGACATCTCGAATGTTGGCGGCAATCGCACGCAACAGTTCCCGAAACTCCAGGTTGGAGCTGATTCGGTTTGTCAGGTTGAGCAGCAACTGCAACCGGGCCCCTAGGCGGGACACTTCTTGGAACGCGAGCGCGTTTTCAATTGCGATGGCTATCTGTCCGGACGCCCGGCCGAGGAAATCAACATCTTCTGGCATAAAAGGGGTCTCTGTCGTGCGCGAAGTACATAAAATTCCGAGGACCCGACCGCGATTTACAAGTGGAATAATGCACTGGGCTCTTATGCCTTCCGCGGCCGCGATCTCCGTTGTTCCAGACACGAACTTGTCGGATTCCCGGCTGTCAAGGACCACAGGTTTCAAGGTGTCCATTGCTTTTTTGGCGGCGGTGCTCGGCACAACCAGCAGATCTTCTTTGATGAGCCCCTTGCCGTGTGGAAAATCCATGGCGAATACCCTAATTTTTCCCGATGCTCCGTCGGGCAGCGAAACGGTCACCAAATCAGCGTGTATAACTTGGCGGATATTCGCCGCAATCGCGCGCAAGACCTCCCGCAGGTCCAGGCTCGACGTGATTTTGGTCGTCAGATTCAGTAACAACTGGAGCCGGTCGTTCTGAGGCTGCAGCTCTTCACTGATGCTCATTGTCGCTTCGTAACGGTTTCCACCGTTCGCCACGGGTATAGGAGCAATTATGCCCATTTTCTCTCGTTGATGCCGCATGAAACTAGATAGCTATAGGGCGCTACCGAATCTCCGCCAGGATTAGCGTGATGTCGTCATGAAGAGGCCGGGCGCTGTACGAGTTGACGTCCTCAATGATGGCTGCGCGCATATCGTGAAGTGACGCGGTGGCCGCTTTGCGTACGATTTTCTCCAACCCTTCAACGCCTAAGATTTCCTCGTTCTCATTCCAGACCTCAGTCAGTCCATCGGTATAAAGCATCAGTCGATCTCCAGCGGAGAACTTGAATTCCTCGAGAGCCTTTCCTGGCACAGCCTCCACTAGTTGACCAAGGACAGTACTGAGGGGCCCGATTCGGCGAACCGACCCGGTGGAGGAAATCAGCAGTGCTGGAGGATGACCCGCAGCGGCATAGATGAGTTGCCGCCTACTGAGGTCCAGCCGGGCGGCGGCCATAGTGAAAATAAACCCACTGATCTGCATGTATTGGATTACGAAGTGGTTTAGATTTCGCAGCATTTCGTCTAGTTCCATCCCATGGCGCAGTAACGAAATGGTCTCCGTATAAATATGGTTCGCCAGCAAAGCAGAACCAATGCCGTGACCAGAGATGTCGCAAACGATCAAATCCAGATGCTTACCGTCGAACGGAAACACCAAGCCGAAATCTCCGCCTATCGTGTGCACGGGCCTGAAGAACGTCTCGACGGCCACACCCCCCCAGCGAAGAGGCTGTGGGGCTAGGCTCTCCTGTACTCGGGAAGCGATGGCCAGGTCGCGGTCAATTTGCTCCATGCGGGCTCCGAGTTGAACATTTGCTTCGCGGAGGCCCAGCTCCGCCCTTTTTTGCTGCGAGATGTCCGTACATGTGAAGACGAGAAAAAGGCTTCCATCAGCACCTGTCAGTTCACGGCCGCTGATAATCACTGGTACGCGTGTTCCATCGGCCCTGCGAACAAAGAATTCGTATCGGCCGAAACCAATGTCCTTTATCTGAGCCATTCGCGCCAACGTGAACTCGTAGTCGGCCCCAGAATAGAATGCGTCAGCGGTCTTCCCAATGAGCGTCGAGCGCGGAGCGCCAAGAAGTCGCTCCATGCACTGGTTGACAAAAAGAATGCGCCCAGTGTCGTCCGAGATCCCAACACCCTCGTTGAGCATTTCAAGGATGTCCTGCATTTGTATCAGCCATTCCTGCTCAATGATGGTCATCACCAACTCTTGGGATAAGGATCTGCGATGCTTGGATACTATTCTTGCCAGCCGCCACCCAGCGCCTGATAGAGCTGGACAAGCGCGAGCCGCTCGTTCAGTTGCGCCTGGACGAGGTTCAGATCCGCCGAGAAATAATTTGTTTCGCTGGTCAGCACCTGGAGATAACTTGCGCCACCATTCTTGTAAAGCACCCCGGACAATTGATTCGTCTGCCGTGCGGCCTCCGTGAGAAATTCCTGTTGCTCGCGGAACTCACGATCTTTTTGATAAGCGACAAGCGCATTCGAAACCTGTTCGAGTGCGTTCTGGACGGTCTCCTGATAGGAGAGCACCGCTTCCTGCCACTGCGCTCGGGTGAGCCTGAGTCCCGAACGGAGCCTTCCGGCTTCGAAGAGCGGCTGACTTACGCTGAAGGCTGCAAACCAGGTCTGGGATGGCTGGCTGAGGAACCGATTCAAGGCGTTGCTTTCCAGCCCTCCCGTCCCAGTTAGGGAAATGCTGGGAAAGAAAGCGGCTTTGGCGACGCCGATTTGTGCGTTCGCCGCAACCATCATCTCTTCCGCTTGGCGCACGTCCGGCCGACGCTCCAGTAATTCCGATGGAAGGCCGGCCGGAACGTTATGGGGGAGGGGCTGTTCGGTAAGCACGCGGCCTCGGGGAATGGAATGGGGATTTTCGCCTAGCAGAACGCTCAGAACATTCTCCTGTTGCTGGATTTGCCGCTCTAGGTCTGGGATCGTTTCGGATGCGGTGTAAACGAGTTGTTGCGATTGACTTACGTCCAGTCCGGAGTTCGAGCCGTGGCTTTCAAGGAACTGAGTTAACTTGAGGGACTCTCGTCGTGATGCCAGTGTGCGTTGCGAGATTTCGAGTTCGCTGTCCAGCGCGCGGAGCTGGAAATAAACAATGGCCACGTTAGCGACCAGCGAAGAAAGTACCGCCCGCTGCCCCCACTCGGTTGCGAGTAACTGCGCACGCGCCGCCTCGGTTTGTCGGCGGTATTTTCCCCAAAAGTCTAGATTCCAGATTACCGATAGATTTAGTTGGCCCGCGTTGACCTGGTAAGCTGGAAATACGTTTGACACCTTGGCGTTTTGTTGGCTGTAAATGTCGGCGCCGACGCTCGCGGAAGGAAATTGGTTGGAGCGAGTAATGCCAACTTGCGCCTGGGCTTCGAGAACGTGGGCGGCGGCGATGCGCACATCATAATTTTGCGCAATGGCCGTGTGGATCAGCTGCGTGAGCACCGGATCCTGATACACCTGCCACCATTGTTCATTGCCCAGCGACGACCCTTGCGCGGCCTGTTTCGGAGCGGGCGCACGGTATTCCTGCGGGACATCCACAGTCGGCCGCTTGTATTTCGGCCCCATCATGCAGCCGGCTTCCATAACCAGCACGGCTAAGATTCCTAAGAGTGCAGTGTCCTTCATAATTCAATCCCCCAAACTGGGCGCCTCGGCAGGAGCGAACGGCGGTGCTTTCCGTTTCTCAGCCCCTGAGAATTTCTCAACGACATAGAAGATCGCCGGAACAAAGAACCTGCCGATAAATGTCTCCGCCAGCATGCCTCCGATGACAGCAGTTCCCATGATTTGCCGGGCAACCGCGCCGGCTCCCGATGCTGTCCAGAGCGGAACGCAGCCGAGAATAAAGGCGAGCGCGGTCATCATGAGGGGTCGAAAGCGAAGCCTCGCCGCGGAAAGTGCCGCGTCGACGAGGGACATACCGCGTTCGTAGTCCTCCTTGGCAAAGGCCACGATGAGAATCGAGTTCTTGGCAGCCAGGCCGATGAGCATCACCAGGCCAATCTGGGCATACACATCGTTCTCGATTTGAACCATGTACGCAGGCAGAAAGTGACTGAGCACGACGCGACGCAGCCAGAGCGCAGCGAGAGCACCGAATACTGCGACTGGCGTGCTAAGCAGCACGCTAAAAGGCACTGTCCAGCTTTCGTAGAGAGCTGCAAGAACAAGGAAAACAAACAAGAGTGAGAATGCGAAGATCACCGAAGCAGGTACGCCTTCTTCCGCCTTCACCTCTTGATAGGACATGCCCGTCCAGTCGTAACCCATCTCGGAAGGCATGGTTTGCTTGAAGACTTCCACCAAAGCGGCTCTTGCCTGATCGGAGCTGTAACCTGGCGCGGCATTCGCGTTGAGCTGGGCGGACCGGTACTCGTTGTAGCGCATGGTGAACTCGGGGCCGGAACGAGTCTCGAAATCTGCCAACGCGGAGAGCGGTACTGCCTCGCCCTGGTTGTTGCGCACGTAGAACTGCCCAAGATTTTGCGTATTCGATCGGTAAGGCGCTTCCGCCTCCACGTAAACCTGCCAGGTACGTCCGAAATCGTTGTAATAGTTGACGAACAGGCCACCCATGTAGGCCTGAATGGTGTTGTACACATCCGACAAAGCCACGCCTTGCTTCAGTGCCTTGTCCCGGTCCACATTGATGAACTCCTGTGGCACACTCGGCACAAACGTAGTGCTAACCATGCCTATCTCAGGGCGCTTGCGAGTGGCCGCCAGGAATTTGGCGACGTTGTCGGCTAGGAACTGCACATCCTTGCCGGCACGGTCCTCCAGCACAAACGACACCCCGCCGGAAGTGCCTACACCCGGTATCGCTGGCGGGGAGAAATCGAAAACTGTTCCTTCCGGCAGGCGGCCCAGTTCCTCGTTCAAACGCGTCTTAATCTCCTGATACTGTTCCGCCCTGTTTGTGCGTTCCCCCCAGGGTTTTAAGCTGACCCAGAAGAAAGCGTTATAGGTGGTTCGCACAACGCTGAGCAAGCTGAAACCAACCACGCTCGTCGTGTACTGGACGCCCGGAGTATTTGCGAGAACATTCTCTACTTGCTTCGCGGCCGTGCTTGTGCGTTCCAATGAGGCCGCGTTGGGGAGCTGCATGTTGATGTAGACGTAGCCCTGGTCTTCGTCGGGCAGAAAGCTAGTGGGGAGATGGGCGCCGAACAACCACGCCGCCAAACCGGCGACAACAAGAAGTACCATCACCACAGCGGCCTTACGAATCAGGTCGCCCGAGAGCCGTACGAAGCTATTGGTAGAGCGCTCGAAATACCGATTGAAGTAGCCGAAGAATTTTCCGAGAGGTCCGCGAGTCTCCCTTTTGGGCCGGAGGAGTAACGCCGCAAGTGCCGGGCTGAGTGTGAGAGCATTGAATGCCGAAAGCATCACGGAGACTGCGACCGTGATTGCAAATTGCTGATATAACCTGCCAGTGATGCCTGGAATGAAAATGGTCGGTACAAATACCGATGCCAGGACGAGTGCAATGCCAACCACGGGGCCAGAAAGTTCCTTCATGGCTTTCAAAGCAGCATCCTTGGGAGACAATCCTTCATCAATGTGGTGCTGTACTCCTTCAACCACCACGATCGCGTCGTCCACCACCAACCCGATAGCCAGCACAAGCCCGAACATTGAGAGGGTATTGATGGAGAAACCGATCAGCGGGAATAGAACGAAAGTGCCGATGAGAGAGACCGGCACAGCCAACATGGGGATCAGCGTTGCGCGCCAGTCTTGCAAGAAGAGGTACACGACAAGAATGACAAGCACAATCGCAATCACCAGCGTCTCAATAATCTCTTTCATACCTTCCCTGACGGGGAGTGTTTGGTCGAGTGATATCGCGTAATCAATATCTCCGGGAAAGCGCTGCTTCATCTGTTCCATGAGCTGACGTACGCCCGCCGCGGTCTGAACGGCATTGGATCCGGGCAACTGGCAGACGGCGATACCGGCAGCGGGCTTGCCATTCAGCCGACAAATCATGCTGTAATCCTGAGCACCCAATTCGACTCGGGCCACGTCTTTCACTCGAACGGTCCCGCCATTTGGCGCCTCGCGCACGATGACGTTGCCGAATTGCTCTGGCGTTGTAAGACGGCCTTGAGCCAGCACCGCATAAGTGAATTGCTGGTCTTTTGCCTCTGGTTCGCCTCCGACCTGACCAGCTGGGTTTACTGTGCTTTGGGCTTTGACAGCGTTGACAATGTCCGTAACCGTGATGCCCAGTTTCGCCAATTGGTCGGGCTTCACCCAGAGCCTCATTGCGTACTGACCCGAGCCGAAGACGATTGTCTGGCCCACGCCGTACAACCGTGCAAGGGGATCATTGAGGTTGATATATGCATAGTTCGCCAGATAGGTGGCATCGCGCGTGCCATGCGGCGAATATAGGGCGATCAACATGAACGGAGCCAGGGCCGATTTCTTGAGGGTGACTCCGTAGCTGTTCACCTCTGGCGGTAACTGACCATTTGCCAGTTGCTCGCGCGACTGCGTGAGCAGCAGGTCTGTGTTGGGATCCGTTTTGACATCGAAGTCGACGAACATGGTCATTTGTTGATTGGCGGTGGCGTTCAGCGAAAACATGTAAGCCATGTTGTCCACGCCGTTGACTTGCTGCTCGATCGGCGTAGCGACGGCCTGCTCGAGAGTCTGCGCATCTGCGCCCGGATAATTGGCTTGCATGAAGATTTCAGGTGGTGCGATGTTCGGAAATTGCGCCACCGGCAAAGTCATGATCGTAATCGCGCCGACGACTACGGTGAGAATTGCGATCACGATCGCCACTATCGGACGTCGAATGAAAAAGTTCGCCATGGCTAGCGATCCTCCGTTTCTTTGTAAGGCGTTGGGTTCACCACTTCGCCATTTCGTGCTTTCTCTGCGCCGACGGCAACGACTCGTTCTCCCGGTTTCAGGCCGGAAGTGATTACCCAAAGCGGGCCAACTCTCGGCCCGACCTCGACAGTACGGAACTGCGCGCGGTTGTCGGCGCCGACCACAGTAACCTGGTAGGTTCCTTGCTGCTGATTCACGGCCGCCTGCGGCACCAGAAGCGCTCCAGTGATGTTTCCGGTCGGCGCCTGAATGCGTGCGTACTGGCCGGGTCGCATCAGATTTCTGGGATTGGGGAACTCGCCCACGATCTGAATGGTTCCGGTCTGCGCGTTTACTTGGCGATCCGCGAAGATGATTCTGCCGGGATGCGGGTAGGGACTCCCGTCGGCCAGGGTCAGGTGGAGCGGGATTTGTGAAGCGTGAGTCGGCCAATCCACGCTCCCCGGACCGCCGCCGTCCGCCATACGCAGGTATTCCTGTTCGCTCATGGGGAAATAAACCTTGATTGGACTTACCTGCGAAACCGCCGTGAGGACCGTGGACGGCCCTACCAGGTTGCCCACCTGCACCGTATTAATGCCGGCAATTCCGTCAACTAGCGAGGTGACTCTCGTGTAGCCCAAGTTCAGCTCGGCTTGTTCGACCGCCGCCTGGCCGGCCTCCACGGCCGCCTTCGCGCCGCGGAGCGATTGTGTGTCCGTATCCAGCTGGCTCTGGGGAATCGCGTGAGCTTCCGCTTCGGGAATGTCACGCCTCACGTTGAGCTCGGCGCTGGCCATCTGCGCCTCGGCCTGGGCCAGCTGTCCTTTCGCCTGGTCGAGCGCGGCTTGAAACGGCCGCGGGTCGATTTCGAAGAGGACTTGGCCTTTTCGCACGAATCCTCCTTCCTGATAGTCCTGCCGAATCAGATAGCCGCTCACGTGCGGTTGGATCTGGGCATTGACATACCCTTCAAGCGTTCCCACCCACTCCCCCTTGAGGTGTACGTCTTTCTGGATGACTGGCGTTACTTCGACCTTGGGCGCTGCAGGGGGCGGCGCGGAAGCTACCCGGCGTTCGCATCCAGAGCTAAGGGTCGCCACGAGCACAAGCCCGATCACGCAACCAAGCTGGTTCGAAAGCCTTCGTTTTCTCCGGTCAATCAAGTGCTCAATAACGTGCTTGGTATAGATTCCGCTCGCGGTAAATTGCGCACCATCTCTGGCCAGCATGCGCAAGAACCGTTCCCCGCTCTTGTCGATGAACGTGACTTCGTTCAGGTCCACGATGCACGTGCGTCCTGCATCCGTGCGGTGGTTCACCTTCCAGCATGTCCTGAGCTCGTGTACCCAGGGGCCGACAAGGCGGCCATGCAGAATCCATCTCTCTTCCGTCGGAGTCCTATTGAAACTGATCTTCAACATGCTATTTTCCTCGGTCCTTGTGATTAGAACTGGCGAACAAAATCGTCTCGATGCGGATCTCATTTCTTCGGGCCCCCGTCGTTGCTCTCGGTGTACTTTTCCAGGAGCTCGCGTTCCGCCTGCATCCAGTCTTCCAGGTCGCAACCGTGAATTCCGCCACGTTCGACGTGAATCTCAAACGCTCGCTGACGGATTTCTGTATGGGACGGCCCGTTCTTTCCTCCTTTTTCTTCCAGGACGTCCGGCTGAATACCTCGTGGCATGTTCCGAGCATCAGTGGCTAGATTTCGTGATTTCACGGTGTCTCCTCGCTTTAAAAAGGTTTCCATTAACCTCGACCGCCGCCCTCCGGTCCACAAAGCCCGATCGGGAAAGTCGGAACCCGTGACCCCGGGGCCGTCTCGCCATTGAGAACCGAACGACGATGCCGGCGAAGGGCTTGGCTGAGTCTCCAGAAACACGATTCAATGACAGCGGTTGGTGCCCGAGAGACCATCTGGGAGATGCTGCCGAGAAAAACTAGAATCTTCGCTGCGCCAATCAAGAGAAACGCGATCATCAGGACCTCCTTCTGCGCGAGTTCTAATTCCAAGCGCAGCTCAGGCGATTTTGCGAAATGCGCCGGGCGCCCTTAGCAGCAGCCGAAATCCCGTCTCTGGACGTCCGACGTGATCCCATGTTGGGTCTCAGTGCTTCGCCCAGCGCCCTTCTCGCGTGGAACACGCGAGCTTTGACGGCGGCCACTGAGAGACCCATGTACCGGGCCGTCTCCCGGATCGATAGCTCTCCCAACTCCTGCAACTCGATGGCTCTTCGTATTCTTGGCCTCAATTGCCCCACTGCCTCGGATAAGATTCGTGTCCTTTCTCGCTGCAAGTAGCTCGCTTCAGGGTCTGGACCTGCATCTGCTATCTCGATGGCGGGCGTGGTTCCTTCGTCGCTCCCAGAATCATCGATCGGCACCTCCCGCAGGGCGCGCCGCCTGCGCAGCAACATCAGGGCTTGGTTGATGGCGATGCTGGTTGACCACGTGGAGAACGAGGACCTACCTTCGAACTTGTGCAAGTGGACGAATGCTTTCTGAAAAGTTTGCTGGACGATGTCTTCGGCATCCTCTCGAACTCGTGTATAGCGGAGCGCAATCAGAAAAATCGCTCGCCGGTGGCGTTTGACGAGGGCTTCAAACGCCACTTCATCTCCGCGCTTGGCGGCAGCGACGAGTTCTTCGTCCCTAGCTGAATCACGGGAAGAAGCAGTGGTCACACCTGATTTGCTCATTCCGTTCAGAAGTTGACTTGACATCGTGCCTCCTCCTCGAATCCTTTGAATGTGCCCGAGTCTTTCAACATTGACTTTCACCCTCGCTTGAACCATGGGCAAGAAACAGGCCAAATCTGTGGAGTCGTAAGTCGCTGAATTTTCAGGGGGAAATCGGTTCGCAAATGTCAGAAGTCAAAAAAGTCAGAAATGTTGAACCGGAGCAATGTCGAACACTCCGAGCGACGCCTCAAACAGGAGGACAGCCATTCAGGGATACAACTTCGCGCAGATGACAAGCTTTCTCACACGACAATTGGTCGGCTTTTCTTGCGGAATGCACACGCGCCCGAACATCTCGCGCTCAATGTGACAGGCGACAAGCCGGGGTGCTCTTTGGAGGTCGACTGCAACGTACACCGCATTGGGATCGAGTTGCGCCAGGGGCGCTGATTCTCCGCTTGGGGTTGAGGTCAATTTGTTGAGAGATGTACTCATGACGCGCACGCACGGCTTCATGTGTGAAATCGAGGAAATCGCACGCAAACGCTTCCGATAGTGATTTGCACCAGGGGTCTCATCCGTCGTTGGGATTCTCGCGTGTCTCGTCTACAAGCCGTTTCATAATGTGTTTCGTGGACACGCCCGAACAGCGAAATCTGGCTCCCGCTTTCATCATAAGAATGTCGACTCTCCCAAGTGCGAGCGGGCGACGTCACAATCAGTCGTTACTTCCTTGTTCCCAAAAAACACTGAGAACTTGAATCCGCCCGATGTTTTCCAGAGCTCGCCCCGGATGGACGGTTGAAAATCGCGACGGAAGAGCCGAACTCAACGAATTCTCGCCGGAATCGAGCGACCAATTAGGTGAAGCAATGCCCCCTATGTTGGTTGACAGCTTTAACTTTCTTGACTTCTGACGCCTCTAAACCAATCGTCCCTCGAAGATTCGGGGACTTACTCCTTCGCGTGTTTGGCTTGGATCTTGCACTTCATCCAAGTCGAGGTCAAATGGCAACGTTGAAATGCCTTGGGCCATTTGCGAGAGATGAGCACCATGCGAAGTCGAGGCGCCTCAGAATTCTCGAAGTTGCAGATGGCGCAACATGCCCTGGCCTTTTTGCTGGGATTGGTGTTGTTGTTTGCAGCTTGTCCACGAAGTCTAGTCGCCCAGGATCAGGCAGCTTCGGCGCAGGCCCCATCCGGCCCGCCGATCCCTTACCTAGGCTATTTCTTTCGTATTCTAGTGCGCCAAGGGAGGCATGCCCCCGACGGCGCAAAGAGCTGCCTCCTGGACGGCAAAATGGTCACGAAGATCTGCAGTTGGCCAATCCTCTGCAACCAGGGGATTCGAATGGGAACAGCTCTCGTGCGGATGACTGCGTCCGGCAACCGGAGACCTTGAACCAGCAAGGGCTATTTAGAAAAGCTGCAAGATGAGCGCAGTAAGCAGGTCACCAAGGCGGCTCCGCCTCCGGGATTCGCTGACTCTTTAATTCCGGGCGCAGAAAAAGGCAGCCGTCAGAGAACGAGGAGTAAAGTCGCAATGAGCGCAAAAATGGTGGTGACGAGCGCGCAACTGATCTTGGTTGGCGATGCACTATCTCTTCATTCGACAGTTCTAGAGCGGTTCAGGGATGTGGGATGGGAGATTCGCTACGCAGCCGACCCCCGCGAGGCGCGCATCATCCTGCGGGAGCGAGCCAGCTCGATTGTCCTTTGCAGGGCGATATTACCCGACGGAAACGCTAGAAACCTTATTCCTGCAGTCCTGAGCGCGTCCGGTTCACTGTTCCTTTACTTTCCTGTTGAGGTTGGCTGTTGGTGGATACCGCTGGTATTTGAAGGAATCCTGTGTGCCAGAGAAATAGCTGTTCCTTCGAGTGTTTTTGCCAGGCTCCTCCTGGAGATCCTGACCAAGGCGCCAGGAGATAATCAGTTCTCGAAAGCTGCAAGCGAGTACGGATTTGGCACGACAAGAATCGTACGGTTCGGAGATCAGCACGTTACCGCGTAGGAGGTACGGATGAAAACTGAATGCGTGAAAGCAAACGCAGAAGTCGAAATTTCAGCCGGAAACTGGAAGCAGTCGGATCCCGGTCTCGCTCCTCTGAAATTCGACATCGCCGTTCATGAAGCCGAGCGAGGAGCCCGCGCAAAGGCAGATGGAATTGCGCAGGGGGAATTGGGATCTTCTGGGCGCAATGGTGGGCGAGACGAACCTCGTCAGAAGCTCGTAATCCTCTCGAAGGACGCGGGAATCCGCGAACGCCTCAAGCGCTTGTTCGAAACTGCGGATTATGCGGCAATGGAATTCGATCACGCGGCGGAAGCGATCGAAGGAGTTCGATCAGGGGCCGACCTGCTCCTCCTGGATACAACCGCCAACGCCACGGAAATTCCCGAGATTCTGGCAAGCATGTGTAATGTTTCGGCCGCCGAACGCGTCCCCATTATCTTTTTGGTCGGTGAGCAAGCCACTGAGCGCGCCGCCGCCCTCCATTTCGGCGCGGACCATGTGATTTCACGGTCTTGGGACAGCGGCGAACTGTTGGCACGGGTTCGAGCGCAGTTGTTAGAGCAACAGGCGGAGCGGCGTTTGCGGGACAAAGTATGGATTGCCGAGGAAGGCCAGGAGATCGCTCCCGCAGCATTCGAGGCCCTGGCCATCCCGGAGAAGATGACAAGTGATGCCTACCCGCTTGCACGCCGATTGAAGATTGGAGTAGCCGCGGTATTCGCTGCCTTCATCGTGATGATCGGTGCTTATTTCTTGTTCGTGCGTAGTGCGCGACATCAATCTAAAAACTTGGATGCCGCTATCGTGCAGCTTGGCGGTGATGCTCCGCGCCTACATTATCTCGTGAACAGGGTCCGTGAATTACACCAGAAGCCAGGCGTCGCACCGGTCGCAGCTCAGATCGCCGAGTTGCAGAAGCAAGCAAATGATTTGGGTTCAAGGATCGCGGTTGCAGACAAGGACTTAGCTGAAATCGTAATATTGCAGAAGAAGCTTGCGAATACAAATGCACGCCTGAGGCGAATCGAGGCCAACGCGGATGCAGCCGAGCATGTCATTGCGAGTAACGAGAGAAGCATTGCCCTTCTGCATGTATCGGTCGGATTTCGCGAGACGGCCAGCGGCCGCTGGTTACGGTACACGGGATTGGACGCGCAAGGAGAGCCGATGCGTGACAGTGATGGCTTGCCGAGCGTGACAGTCGAAGGCACCGGGCCAGAGGTGCAGAGCCACATTCTTGGCACTGGGTTCCTTGCGGGTCCCGAAGGGCGGCTCGTCACAAATCGTCACGTGGCCGAACCGTCGTGGGATGAGCTCGGGAGCGTGAGACTCGCAGGGTTTCAGCCGGAAGTCTTCGCAATTCGAGCCTACTTTCCTGGCGACTCGCGTGCCTTTCAAGCGCAGGTTCAGGACATATCGAAGGATACGGATTTGGCAACGATTCGCGTAGATTTGCAGGACCTGAGACCTCCGGTTCTGGCAATCGATTCGAAGAACGGGGCTACCGAACCAGGCGAACCGGTTATCGTGATCGGTTACGCGACGGGGTTGGACGCTATTCTGGCTCGCGCGGACGAATATTCGGTCCAGGAGATCGCTGACGCGAGTGGTGGCGAGCTTTCCCGGGTGCTCGACGAGTTGGCGCGACGCAACTTGATTCGCCCAATCGTGACGCAAGGCCATATTGAAGACGTTCTGCCCGACAAAATTCTCTTCGATGCCCAAACCACTTCAGGAGGTTCTGGTTCCCCGTTGTTCGATCAGCAAGGGAAAGTTATCGGCGTAACGTACGCTGTGTTGCGCGGTTTTGCAGGACCGGGCTTTGGAATTCCGATTCGTTTTTCGCAATCGCTCCTGAGTAGCTCCCGACCGTGAATGCGATGCCCTCATGGTTGAGCCAAAACCACATCCTTTTGAAGCACATCTGGATTAAGGTGAAAGGCCGACGCGGCGGAGCAGTTCCTCGAATCTGGGATCCGAGCGAAGCTCGTCGAGTGTGGGATCGATCTTCAGAGCTGGCGGCTGGGTTGTGTGCATCTCCATTGATTTTTCGAGCCACGCGAAGGCGCGGTCCTTTTCCCCCAAGATGCTGTAAAGATAGGCCAGCAGATCAGGATGTACAGTACCTCCTTGTTTCGCAATCGATTCCAAACCCGCAGCCCATGCACGCATGGCGCCTGTGAAGCCGCTCTTTGTGTATCCGTGGCGAAGGGCCCTCGCCAGGTCGTCGTCACTGAAGCCGCTCATCGCCGCTTCCCACTCATCGACTGCCTCCTTGAACATGTGGGCTCGCTCATACCCATACCCGAGTTGGAAGTGATCAAGGGGGCCGAATGCGTGACGAGCTATATCGCTGCGCTTGAGTTCGATGAAGCGGTCAAATCGCCGTTGGCAATAAAACATCCAGGCCACTCTATCCGTGCCGGGATCGAGTGCTTGCGTGCGCTCCGCCTCTTCCATGGCCTCGTCCATCTGGCCAATCGCGCCGAGATAGGCTGAATATAGATAATGAGCCGCCGCCAAGTTAGGTTTGAGCGCTACCGCATGTTTTGCTTCCTGCTCCAGAGCAGACCAGTTCCAATAACGGTAATCCATTCTGCCTAAATCCACGTACGCCTCTGCCAGGTCGGGATCGATCGCCAATGCTTTTCTGAGTGCCTCCCTCGCAGGCTGCTCCATTGAAGTTGGCGGGTATGGGAAAGTTGCCGGCACACCCCAGATTTCCCCCATCCCGACAAAAGCGGGTGCGTAGTTAGGATCCTCCGTCACAGCGCGCTGGAAAAAGGCGACGGCTTGATTCAACTCTGCCTCGTGCATTTTCTCTTTGTCGAAATGGAAGCCCAATTCCTTGGCCTTTTGATAGTGATACTGCCCCTGTAGATACGCTTCGATGGCCTTCAAATTAACCGGCTGTCCGCGGGTCATGCGCAGCTTTTCCTGCGGTTTCACTTCCACGCTGATTTCCTGGGCAATCGTTCTGGCGATGTCTCCCTGCAAGGACAGAATATCCTGCATGTCGCGCTCGTAACTGCGTGCCCAGATGTGTTTGTCCGTGTCTGCTTGGATCAACTGGGCGGTGATGCGCACGCGGTTCCCCGAACGCTGTACCGTTCCTTCCACCACGGCGTCTACGCCCAACTCGCGCGCGATTTGCGGGAGCGATCTGTCGGTTTTCTTGTACCGCATGGCGGAAGTGCGCGATATCACCCTTAGGGCGCTGACTTGGGAAAGATCGGTCGTCAACGCGTCGGTCATTCCATCGGCGAAGTATTCCTGCCCGGGATCATTGGAAAGATTTTCCAGCGGCAAAACTGCCAGTGAACGAATGGCAGCCACATTCTGGCGGCTGTACCATCCCCACCCAAGCTTTACCGCAGCCACCACTATCAGGCAAAGTGCTGTCAATAGATATTTCCTGTTCGCAGCAAAGGCGCCGGCGCGAATCTGCTTCGCTGTTTCTCGGTCTTCGATAGGTGCCGCTGCTGTAACGGGGCTCTGATCTGCAGGCTGTTCGGAGAGGGAAACGTCAACGGGGTCCGCCGTTTGCGTGGCGCCCATGCTTACGGGCGCGATGAACCGATAGCCTCGTCGCGCCAGCGTTTCAACGTAGCGAGGCTTCTCAGGATTGTCCCCCAACGTGCCGCGAACCTGGGCGATACAAAAATTGATTCCATGCTCGAAATCCACGAACGTGTGCTGACCCCACAGTTGCTCCCGAATTTGTTCCCGCGTAACGATTTGCCCGGCGTGTTCGGTCAGCAAAAGCAGCACTCGACACGGCTGGGGGTGCAGCTTCACCGTGTTACCAGCCTTGCGCAATTCACCGGTTGCGGCGTTCAGTTCGAACGCACCAAATCGAATCGGCGTGGCGGGCCCCGGTAAAGCCATGGGATCTCCAGGGGGACAGTGCCCGGATTCTAACATCACCAGAAGTGATGATTCGAGCAGAATTTGACCTTTGACGAGCGCTTAAGTCTCCCGATTTCTTAAGGCTAGACTCTTACCTAATTCTGCTTCTATTCCCATTGAGTTCTGCTCGGGGGAGAAATACATTCTGGAAAGCCTTGAAGTTTCTGCGCAGGTTGTGCGGATTTTGCCGCCAAGAAACTGACCTGGTGCGAATGAAGCGGCAGTCGGTCTGCTGCAGCTCAGAAGCACACTGGCGTCGCAGTCCGAACGCTTGTCTAGCGCAGGAGAGCACACTAAAGGAGACGCAACATGAAATCCAGATCATTGGCCCTACTGACCGTGGCGGTATTGTTCGCTGCGCTAGCAGTCCCGGTTTGGCTTGACGCGCAGTCTGATCGCGATCACAGCGACAAGTATCCGCACTACAAGCTTGTCGACATCGGTACATTCGGCGGGCCGAACAGCGGGAATAACGGTGAGAGCATCGTCATGAACAGCGCGGGGGGTGTAACCGGCTCGGCAGACACGTCCACGCCCGATCCTACTTGTTTTAGCGACTGCTTCGTCTTTCACGCCTTTCGATGGCGTGACGGGGCCTTGACGGATCTCGGCGCGCTGCCGGGCGGCCCGAGCAGCGCTACCAATGCGATCAACTCTCACAACCAGGTCGCCGGTTTTTCAGAAAACGGCGCCATCAATCCCCTGAACGGCGTACCAGAACTGATTGCTACCGTTTGGCAGGACAGCAAAGTGATAAACCTGGGAACGTTCGGAGGCAATTTTAGTTTGGCGAGCATGAACAATGACCATCAGCAGGTAGTCGGCTGCGCGTCCAACGACATTCCCGACCCATTCACGCCCACCGGCATCTTCTACTTACTCGGATTTGATCCGAACCAACTCCGCGCATTTTTGTGGCAGGGCAAAAAACTGCATGACCTTGGCACATTGGGCGGGCCGGATGCTTGCGCCGTGTGGATCAATGACCGCGGACAGATCGCGGGAGCTTCATTCACGAATTCGAATGCGAATGCAGATACCGGACTGCCCACGCTGGATCCATTTTTGTGGGATGACGGCAAGATGCTTGACCTCGGCACACTGGGCGGAACGATTGGCCTGGCCTTTATGGTCAACAACCGACGGCAGGTGATCGGTCAATCGAGCGTGGCAGCGATTCCAGGGGCGTGCGTTGGAGGCTCTGGAGGGGCGCCCGGATGTCACGGGATTGTTTGGGAGCGGGGCGTTCTGACGGATTTGGGGACGCTCGGCGGTGACTTCTCGATCGCAAACTGGATCAATGATGAAGGGGAAATCGTTGGAGTCGCAAGCACGACAGGCGAGGCGACTGTCCACGGCACGCTTTGGAAAAATGGCGTGATCACCGATCTGGGGACCCTGCCCGGTGATTGTGGCAGCCAAGCGTTTGCGATCAACTCTTCGGGTCAAATTGTCGGGCAGTCTCTCCCTTGCGATACCAGCCGCCCGCGGGCGGTGCTGTGGGAAAGAGACCGCACGATCCATGACCTGAACGTTCTGGTGAAGCAGGGCTCCGGGTTGGAATTGACGGATCCAAAAATCATCAACGATGCCGGAGCCATTGTCCTTGAAGGCTTTCTGTCCAATGGCGACCAGCACTCCGTCGTCCTGATCCCGTGCGACGCAGACGAAGAGGGCAGTGTGGACACGAAGGAGGACGCAGCCACCGCGGCTCCTCGGAACTCGGCGGCCACCGACAACGGTCCGTCAGCATCCTCTCAAGCCCATCCAAACTCGCATGCGACCGTCGCTCCATGGCGCGCCGAAATGCATCGCCGATTTCGCGTTCCTACTTCCGGCCTTGCAATGCCCAAGAATTAAGCCAAATCCTTCTGTGCGGGAGGAACGAATCCGGCCACGAGGACGGTTCATGAAACGACCACAATCGTTAGGCAGCTAGCAACGGATCCCGATGCCGGTCGGGGGGTGTACGGCATGAGGAGAGTTTAGCCCTTTCACGACTCGGCCGAAATCATTTCCTTCTGGATCCGCATAGAGATTTGCGAATAGTTCGGCTATTTGCTCACTTTAAGTTTGCCAAAAAAGTTGCGGAACGTCTCTTGGCACTTCTGCCGACCGCGCCCAGATCAAGATTTTCAGCTTGAGGGCCGTGGGGTGCTTCCACTCCAGCCGACGCTTGTGAGGAGATTGAATTGGAGCTCAGCCCCGAAGTGCACCTTGCGGTCGAATCGGGAGAAATACTGCGCCCTTCTGCGCTGTTGACTCTCCAAGGATAATTGAGACCTCACAAGTGTCTTCAAATCTCTGCAATTAGGCCCCAAGTGTAGGGATTCCAGCGGAACTAGCGGAACAGAGAGAAATTGCGCGACTGGCTGGCGGAGGGGGTGGGATTCGAACCCACGAGACCCTTTCAGGCCTAACGGTTTTCAAGACCGCCGGTTTCAACCGCTCACCCACCCCTCCGGCTGTCTTCAGTTTAACAGGCGAACCCCACCCTTCCATAACGGAAGGGTGGGGCATTCGACAAACAGGATTAGTTGGTGTGTGTGGGAATCTTACTATCGAGCAGGGAGACCAATGGCTGACCTGCGCCAGGCGTCTTGACGGCGTTACCGCGAACGATTTCTTTCGAGGTGACTGGCTTCTCATAGACACGCGCGTTTGCGTCCTTGTCCGTATGCAGCGTTGCTCCTTCGAGCGAAACGCCGGCGAACAAACCCTTGGCGCGCGCGTAGGTGTACACGTCCGCGCCGCCCACGGAACTGGCTTGCGCAGTCGCCCCCGGGCCTGCTGCGGCTGTGGCGTCCGTCCCCAGCTTCGTCTTATCGTTAAGTACCGCGTTCACACCCTTGTCGGTGGTGACCAGCAGCACGAAGTCAGTGGACGTAGCGCCTACTTGAATGCCGACACTGGCTCCGCCGATGCTGTACATGGCTGGTGCGGACCACTTGCCGTTGAAACTGTCTCCCAAGCGGCAACTCATCGCTCCACGCCCGCCGCTGCCGCCAATGCCGACTCCAACCTTTTTGACACCGGGCAGCACGATGATGCACTTGGCCTGGGTCAGCAGGTTATTGGGAATGCTGCCTCCATTGATCATATCCACGAGTACCGTCGCTGAATTCTTGAGTGTCTCTTCATCTTTCTTTTCGTCGGCGCTGAAAGCAGGCAGTGCAAATAGCAATGCAAGCAGCCCGGTAAAGAGATAGGACAATCCTGCTCTAACCACTAGATGACTCGTCTTTCGCAATCTTCTTTCAATCATGTGTTCTCAACCTCTCAAGTTGCGGGGTGGGCGGTGGTCTGCCGTGAGCCGGGCCTGTGTTCTTGCAAACGATAAGCTCTAGCAAGGCCCCAAGTCAAATCCGAAAATCCGCGAACCGGCCAGGTTCAAATTCAGGGTCACCAGCGACGTTACGGCATCCATAGTCTTGCCCGATACCGAGTGATAAAAGATATGATGTCAGGCAGTCGGAACAATTGCGGGAAGTGCGGAATGAATTCACGCACGATTTCGTCCACACAACTACTCGCCGCGATGCTTGCCGGATTCGCGTTGCGAATGTTCTTCATCGCGCACCGCCCGTTCTATTCCGGTGACACACACTTCTATGAAGAACTTGCACGGAATTGGCTCGACCATGGAGTCTACGGTCTCTTCGTCAACGGCCAACTGCTCCCCGTTGACATGCGCATGCCGGGATACCCCGCGTTTCTTGCCGCAATCTATGAGGTGCTGGGACGTTCGAGAACAGCGGTACTGATAGCACAGGCCCTGCTGGACCTGATCACCTGCTATATCATCGCAATGATCGCAGCGCGGCTTGCCCCTGCTGCAAAGCAGGCCACAGTGGCCAGCGCCGCACTGTGGTTGGCAGTTCTTTGTCCGTTCACGGGGGGCTACACCGCCGCGGTACTCACAGAAACCCTCGCAACATTCTTCACCGTCCTGTCGTTCTATGCCCTCATGTGTGCGCTCACCGATCCCTCGATTGAACTCGCAGGATCAGACGCCAGCGGCGCGGCGCTCTTCCCGTTTGTCCGCTGGGTTTTGCTGGCCGGAGTTCTTGCTGGCCTTGGGACCTTGGTACGCCCTGAAACTCCGCTGCTCTTGGCGGCCGCCGGCGTGGTTCTGTGCATTCGCTGGCGGCGTCCAGCAGATTGGCGGAAGCTAGCGTTGGCGGGAACGTGGATGGCTCTGGGGCTCTTGTTGCCCCTCTTGCCGTGGGCAATGCGAAATGCACGTACGCTGGGACGTACTGAATTTCTGGCGCCGCACTATGCGGAATCGCGGGGCGATTTCATTCCTCGCGGCTTTTATGCCTGGACCGGAACATGGATGGTGCGTCCGCGTGACTCTTACATAGTTCCCTGGAAACTTGGCAACGAGCCGATTCCCACAGAGACGCTGCCCAATTCCGCATTTGATTCTGATACTGAGCGCGCCCGTGTGGAGTCTCTTTTGAGTCGCTACAATAACGGGCTGAAAATGACGCCGGTGCTCGACCATGACTTCGCGGCGCTGGCGCGCGAACGAACCGCACGACACCCTCTGCGTACATTTATTTCTATTCCCCTCACCCGCGCGGCCGCACTGTGGTTCACGCCGCACATTGAATTGCTCCCCTATTCCGGCGAACTCTGGCCTCCCGGCGATCGTTGGCGAAGCAATCGAATCGATTTCGGCGTCACACTGGCCTTGGGGATTCTCAACATACTCCTCATCGGACTGGCTATTGCGGGCGCATGGATGTGTGGCAGCAAGCCTGGCCTGGCTCTTGCGATTGCATTTCTTGGAATCCGCACTGCTTTTTTCACACAAATGCACAGCATTGAGCCACGTTACATGATCGTTTGTGTTCCTATCTTATTGGCGATAGGCGCTCAAGCCTGGGCGGTTACCCAAATGCACTTTTTCAGCAGGGAAGTCAAAGCGCCGGGACCCGTTGCTCTTCGGTGAAGTTGCTTAAGCTCTCTGTAGGGCAAGACTCCGGCTCAAAAATTTAGGTCGCGGCTTGAGAAGGTAGGCGCAAGACCGGCTCAGTGAACAGGCCGGGAAGTTGGCCGCGCGGGCCAATCCTGCGGTGCGAATTCAACTCCCCAAAAATGTGGGCTGGGTGAGAGAAACTCTACGCCGACACGCGTACCTTTCTCCGAGGTGTCCCCGAGATACACCACCCGGCATTCCTGCTCTTCTTCTGTCACCGGATTTATCAGCGCGATTTCCCCGCCCAGGTGCAGTGTCTCGTGCAGGTACAACAGTCCACCGTGCGCATTAATTACAATCGTCTGGCTGTTTTCACGGAATTTCCGGCCTTCCGCATTCTTACCTGTGGCGCGCACAGGTATCCTGGTGAAAACTCTGGAGCTGCGCCTCTGGTTGCTCTCTGTCGTTTCCGGCATGGTCATACGTTATCCTGCAACGCGACCGGCAGCTAGTCAACGAAATGAGCAGGCCGCGTGCCCAAAAACACAGTTCGCAATTGGCTTGCTGAATTTGAGTAAGGTTACTTAGAATAGGTCGTTTGTTTCATTGCGGTGTGTCGCTGGTGTAGAGTCCACAATTCCGTCCGGGCGGAGCGTTTGTCAAATCTAATTCTGGGGGCAGGTATTCCGAATGAACCTGATCGATTACATCGAGTCCAAGCGCGAGGAACACCTGAATGAGTTGAAGGAATTTTTGCGTATTCCCAGTGTCAGCACAAAAAGCGAGCACAAACCTGACATCGAGCGCGCCGCCCAATGGGTGGCGGACAAATTGCGCGCTGCGGGCCTGGAAAGAATCGAAATCGTTCTGACAAAAATGCATCCGCTGGTTTACGGCGAATCGATGAATGCGCCCGGCAGACCCACTATTCTATTTTATGGTCACTATGATGTGCAGCCCGCCGAGCCACTCGATCTCTGGACCAGTCCCGCCTTTGAACCCGCAGTGCGCGACGGCAATTTGTTTGGCCGCGGGACGGCTGATGACAAGGGCCAGGTGCATATTCATTTGAAAGCGCTCGAAGCCTTGAATCACGCGGCCGGAAAACTTCCGCTCAACGTCAAAGTGATGATCGAAGGCGAAGAAGAAGTTGGCAGCGCCAATCTCTGGGATTTCGTTCAGAAAAATCGTGAACGCCTGAAGGCAGACGCGCTCGTTGTCTCCGATACCTCCATGCTGGCGAAAGGTGTTCCGTCCATCACCTATGGCCTGCGCGGCCTCAATTATTATCAAATTGAAGTCGCCGGACCGGCGCAGGATCTTCACTCCGGAGTCTTCGGCGGCGCCGTTCCGAATCCCATCACTATCCTGGCGGAGATGATCGCAAAGCTTCACGACAAAAACTTTCGCGTTACTGTTCCTGGCTTTTACAACGATGTTGCCGTCCTTTCCAAGCAAGAGCGCAAAGCATTGAATTCTCTGCCTTGGAAGGAAAAAGAATTCCGAAAAACTGTTGGCGCTCCGGGACTCTGCGGCGAGAAGGGCTTCTCAATCGTCGAGCAGCTTTGGGTGCGGCCCACGCTCGAATTGAACGGCATCTGGGGCGGATACACCGGCGAGGGCGCAAAGACGGTGATTCCAGCGAAAGCCTACGCCAAACTTTCGACGCGGCTTGTCCCTAACCAGGATCCCGGAAAGATTGCCAAGCTTGTCGAGAAGCATATCCGCAAGCTCCTTCCGAAATCTGTGGAATGTAAATTTGAACTTCTCAGCGCCGGCAAGCCCTGGGTGGCGCCATATTCACATCCCATTTTTCAAAAAGCGATTCACGCCCTGGAATCTGGATTCGGGAAGAAAGCCGTGTTCATCCGCGAAGGCGGTTCCATCCCCTTCGTCACGCAAATGCACGACACATTCAAAGTTCCTTGCGTCCTGATGGGCTTTGGTCTTCCCGACGAAAATGCCCACGCGCCGGATGAACATATCGCGCTCGAAAATTATTTTGGCGGCATCAAAGCAGTTGCGCTTTTTTACCAGCAACTCGCCGCGCAATAGCGAGCGCATGTCCCGGATTGAACTTCGAGGAAAAGCCCATTTTTCGGCCTTTTTTTGATGTTTCTACTTGCGTTCATTTCCCACTGCGGCTATAGTTCACGCGGTATCCCGGACCCCGGGGACGCACCACCACTTCTGAGGAGGAACAAGAAATTCGATGGCAAATCCGCTAAGCAAGTCCAAAATCATTGCCCACATGGCAGAAAAAGTCAGCACCAAAGAGAAGCCAGTATCCAAAAAACAAGTCGCAAGTTTCTTTGACGAACTCTTTAACCTCGCGGTCAAAGAAGCCAAGAGTGCCGGAAAATTCGTGATCCCCGGTATCGGCCGCGCGGTGAAGGCGCACCGCAAGGCGCGCATGGGCCGCAATCCGGCTACCGGCGAAGCCATCAAGATCAAGGCCAAGACTGTTGTGCGTTTGCGCGCAGCGAAAGCTTTCAAAGACGCCGTATTGAAGTAGCCCGGCCCGGCGCACAGATTCGCGGCAAAACCCTCAAGCATGCCCGGCAGTGGTTTGCTCCGGAGGCTTGGGGGTTTTGTCTTTTCCTCCACGCAATATTTCAGTAGCATCGGCCACACTCGAGCGATCGTACGAAAATCGGCCTTTTTATGAGGAGAAATGACTTCTCCCTACTGGGATGAAAATCTGGCGGAGACTTACCGCCGGTTCCAGTTTGAATTTCCGGAAAAGTCGCTCGCGGGAATGTCGGTCGTCGTCGCCGGCGGCACGGGCGGGCTGGGGGCGGCAACGGTTGTGCGTCTGGCGCTCGAAGGGGCGCATCCAATCGTCGGCTACCGGGAAAATCGCGAACGGGCTGGCATGCTTTCCGCGGCCATTGAAAAACGTTTCGGCCGGAAATTGTTGCTTGTCGAGGGCGATATCGGCGAGGCGAGAACTCGGCAGAAGTTCCTGGAACTAGCGTCGAACTCAGGCGCGCCCCTTGCAGGCGCGGCAATTTTTCCGGGCCATCCGGCTCGTGTGGCCTGGCAGGATCTCGACCGCGAATCACTGCTCGCGTCCATGGAGAAAAATTACGTCGGGCCGTTGCTGCTGGCGCGCGACTTGGGCGAGGCTATGGAGAAAAACTCGCAAGGAGGCAGCATCGTGCTGCTCGCTACTATGCAGGCGCTCGGCGCATTTCCCTCTAGCCTGAATTACGCCGCCCCTAAAGCAGCTCTGCTGCACGCGGCAAAGATATTGGCCCAGCAATGGAGTCGCGTGCGGGTTAATGTCGTCGCGCCGGGTGCAACAGTTGCCGGCATGGCCAGTGCGAGCATCCAGTCGGGGAAATACGATCGGCACATCG
>Ga0210384_10000914_pt1 | contig 42176 bp, 37 predicted proteins | sample IncBWH2MmetaG_FD_160574 | JGI IMG/M metagenome (GOLD analysis project Ga0210384, IMG submission 160574) | Forest soil microbial communities from Barre Woods Harvard Forest LTER site, Petersham, Massachusetts, United States - Inc-BW-H-2-M | ecosystem: Environmental > Terrestrial > Soil >... | reverse complement strand
CGATGCGCTGCGTCGAATAGTACATAGCGACCGACAAGGCCAGCCAGCCGAAGGCTATAAGATAGCGCGCCTGGATCTTCGTCGTCAGTTGACCCACGATGGGCGTTTGAAAAAGCAAGACGAGTCCTCCGGCGGAAAGCGCAAAGCCGGCGAGCTGCGAGGTGTAGCCGACGAGGGTTTGCAAGAATTGCGGCATCAGGACCAGGCTGCTGAATAACAGGACGCCCAGCATGAACAACATCAGGCTGGCACTGGCGAAGTTGAAACTTTTGAACATGTGGACATCGATGATGGGCGCTTTATGAAACCACTCCCAGATCACCAGGGAGATAAGGCAGACGGTGGCGACAACGATGAGCGTGGTGATGAAGTGCGAGCCGAACCAATCGTCTTCCTGGCCCTTGTCGAGCAAAATTTGCAGCGCGCCTATACCCAGAGCGAGCAACGAGATGCCGATGTAGTCCAGTTTCACGCCCGCCGACTTAATACGAGCCAAATAGGGCGGATCTTCAACGACGCGGCGCACCAGAAACCAGGTCATAATCCCAACCGGGATGTTAATGAAAAAAATCCAGCGCCAGGAATAGTTGAAGGTGATCCATCCGCCGAGGGTGGGACCGATCGTGGGCGCCGTAATGGCGGTGATGCCGTACAGGGCAAATGCCAAGCCGCGCTGGTGAGGCGGAAACGTATCGGCGAGAATGGCTTGCGCCATGGGCTGAAGTCCGCCGCCGCCCGCGCCTTGCAGCACGCGGAAGAGAAGCAGAAACCCAAGACTCGGCGCGAATCCGCAGAGCAAGGAACTGACGGTAAAGATGCCCAAACAGGACATGAAAAAGCGCTTTCGTCCGAAGGTGTTGGCGAACCAACCGCTGATCGGGAGAATGATGGCGTTCGAGACCAGATACGAAGTGAGGACCCAGGTGCTCTGGTCGTTGCTCGCGCCCAGATTGCCGGCCATGTAGGGAAGCGCGACGTTGGCGATGCTCGTGTCGAGGACTTCCATGAATGCGGCCAGCGCCACGACAACGGCAATCAGCCAGGGATTGAATTTGGGCTTCCAGACATCCTGGTCGATGGTGAGTGCAGCGGAACTCATTTGAGGTACACATCGGGCACCACGTTCATGCCGGGGCGAAGCTGACGTTCACGGTTCTCGCCTGGATCGAGAACGATCTTTACAGGAATCCTTTGAACGATTTTGACGTAGTTGCCAGTGGCATTTTCCGGCGGAAGCAAACTGAAGAGCGGGCCAGTGGCTCCCGCAATGCTATCCACGTGTCCTTTCAGAGTCCGGCCGCTGGAATCGATGTGGATTTCCGCTTTTTGACCCACACGCATGTGCCTGAGCTGCGTCTCTTTGAAATTGGCGGTGACCCACACTTCATCGAGAGGCACGATCGTGAGCAATTGCTGGCCGGCTTGAACATTCAGCCCGACGACAACTGTCTTATTCACTTCACCAGAGACCGGCGCAACAATTTTGGTGTAGCCGAGGTTCAACTGGGCTTGTTCGAGCAACGCGCGTTTTTCCTCAACATCGGCGATGGCCGCGCGAGCGCGAGCTTTGGATGACGACACCTGCTGCGGCCCGGTCTCCGCGTATTGATGATTGGCTTCCGCTTGCACCTGGCGGCTCTGCGCTTGCGCGACGAATTGCTGCGCCGCGGACTCATTGGCGCGCGCGGCTGCGACGGCGGCAGTGCTGGATTTAGCGGCGGCCAGCGCCTGATCGTAAACCTGCTCGGCAACTTCTTTCTTGTCCACCAGAAGCTTGTAGCGCTTCAGATCGTCTTGCACCTTCACGTCGTTAGCTTGTGCCTGCTCCACTTGAGCTTGCGCGGCGGTGAGCTGCCTCTGCGCGGCAATGATTCCCGCGCTGGTGTTCACGATGTCGGACGCCGTGGAACTCAGTTGACTCGAACTGTTCACAGAAGTAATCGGCACCGTGATATTCAGCGACTGCGCGGTGGCTTCCGCGCTGGCGAGATTGGCTTGGGCCTGGGCCACGGCAACCTCATAGTCTTTCGGATCGATCTCAACCAGAACTGTGCCTTTCTCCACCCACTGGTTGTCGTCCACGTTCACCTTGATTACATAGCCGGAAATTCGCGCGCTCACGGGATAAAGGTGCACATCCGCCTGTGCGTCGTCGGTGGATTCGTACCTGCTGAGATAGCGCCACAAGAAGACGCCGGCGACAAGCGCGGCCACGATGACAGCCAGGATCACGACGTTTCTGCGGCGCTTGGGGTTCTGGCGCGATGGGGGCTTATAGTAATCGTCCTTCAATGGCGAAGCATCGATCGGAGATTCTTTGGCTGCGTCAGGCACCGAACGGGGTGGGTTCTCGTCCGCCATGTTCATTGTCCTTTGAAGTATTCTTTGACGCCCTGTTCCGCGAGGCCGAGAGCGCGGGCCAGGGAAATTTTTGCGAAATTGTAGCTGTAAAGGCTTGAGATGTATTGTTCGTGGGAGCTCGCGACCGCTTCTTGCGATTGCACCACTTCGACTGTGTCGGTGACACCAGCGCTGAAACGATCGCGTGATTGGAGCAGCGTCTCTTCCGCGAGGTCGATGTTGCTGCGCGCGACGTTGACTAATTCGGCCGACGACTGCAAATTCAGCAGTGCGGTGCGAACGTCAGAGTCAATCTGGGCGCGGAGATTGTCCAAACGCTCGCGGGTTTGTTGGAGCCTCGCATCGGCCTGCAAAACGTCACCGTGGACGCTGTTTCCCTGAAAGATCGGAATCGAGAGCGTTCCACGCACGTCGAACACTTGCGTTGCCGAGGAGGGATGCGACCCCGCGGTGCCAACGTCCGCGTTAAAGGCAAGCGACGGGAGATAGCCTGCCACGGCAGCCTTTCGGGAGAATTCTGCTGCACGCACGTCGGTCATGGCTGCCAGGTAATCGGAACGCGAAGCGTAGGCGCGTTTGAGGGCTTCGTCGGCGGTGATGTTTTCGAACGGCTGGTACGGCGACTTGTCCGTTAATTCGAATTCCTGGCCAGGAGCCAAGCCGATCACGCGCGCTACAGTCAGTTTCTGGATGGCGAAGTTGTTCTTGGCTTGAATCAACTGCTGCTGGCGAGTCTGGAGCTCGACCTTGGCACGCAGTCCGTCAATGGCCGGCGAAGTGCCGGCATTCACTTGGTCGTTTGCCTGATCGAATAGCGCCTGCGCCGTCTTGACCTGCGCTTCCGCCGTTTCAATGCGGGCTTCGTCGGCGATGGCTTGCAAATAGGTATAGCCCACGGCCAGCACGACGAGATCGCGGGCGTCTTTAAAGGTGTATTGGGTGGATTTCAAGTTCTGGGTGGCGGCGCGGGTAGCGTTGATGGACTTCCAATCAAACAGAGATTGGGTTACAGATACGCGCGCGTCAAAATACGAGAAAGGGCCATCGGATGGCGGAATCGTGGCGCCAGCAATACTTGTAATGCCAAGCTCAGAGAGATTGATCTCCGAAGCCGCCACGTAAGGCGCTGCCGTCACGTGCGGCAGGAGAGCGCTCAACTGCTCCCAGCGCTGGCCGCGGGCCGCTCCAATGTCCGCGCTCGAAAGTAGGAGTCCAAGATTCCGCCTCAAGCCGCGGTCGATGGCGTCCCTCAACGAAAGTGGGATGGCCCCGGGAACCAGCTTTGTCGGCACACTGCCAGCAAATGGACTGACTCCCTGTGTTCCGGGTATGGCTTGGCCAGGCGTGCTCGAACTGGTTGTTGTACCGGACTGCGCAAAGGATGCTGCTGCTCCGTACAGAAAGACACCTGCCATCAGAAATGTGCGGCCTGGTCCGTAGCTGAGCTTCATGGGAGCCTCCTCGGCCTCGCAATTGGCTAGGCGGCGGTGCCGGGGAAAGTATCCTAGTCCGGCTGGCTATTCTGGGCAACTCGCATCTGCCAAATGCACCTTTGATGTATCAGGAAGCGACACGGAGATAAGTCTTCCTTGTGAAGGGATGGGGTGGACGCTCGGCTAGGCACCAAATCTGGGATAGGCCTGGCTTTGGATTGGGCCTAAGCAACGATTAGGCACATAGGTACTGCTGGGCGGTTGACTCCCGGCAGGATGGCTTCCAAAATCACAAAACGGGGTATATCGGGCAAAACACCCCCGAAACCAGGAATGCCACAAGAGCCAACTGCCGTGGAACAAGCCGTATCGCGCGCCTTGCGTGAGAACCTCGAACGGATTCAGCGAAACGCCGACGAGCTGCACCAGGCCGTTGGCGATATCGTGGCTGCTTGCGCGAGTACCAAGCCGACGAATGCGCTGCCGTCGATGTTACGGGCGCAGACTTCGGCTGCGTCGTTGTCGGCGGCGCTGGAAGTATTGTCGCGGTTCGTGACGATGGCGGTGCAGCCTGGGCAGCAGCGATCTGGGCTGGAAGCGCAAATCACGCATCTAATCAGTACGGCTGCGGCCGAGCCTGCCGCGGAGCCGGTGCGTCCGCATCCTGCGGTGCCCACGCCGATGGCGCAAGCGCCTGCGCAAGCAACTTCGCAACCCACTTCGCACGTCACTGCGAAAGCTTCGCCGCGTGTTGAGCCGCCAGCTGCTCCGCCTGTTGCTCGGCATCCCGAACCGGAGCCCTTGATTGAGCTGGAGACTGAGTCGGAAGCGCTCGACTTGGTCGAGCCCCAGGCCCCGGCGGTTTCCACGGAAGCGGAATTCGAGAGCGATTTTGACGTCAACCAGTTAACGCCGGAAGAACAAGAATTGCACAGGCGGGCAAATCGGGTGGCGAAAGTTTCGATGCAAGATATTAAGATGCTTAGACCGGAGCAAGTGCGGCTCGGGCGCGAGAAAAAGGATCTTTGCATTCGATTGAAAGACGACATTGAAAAAGCTCATCGAGAATACGACCGGCGTTTCAGACCCATCATGGACCACCCAGTGGATTACTTTTATCGCTGGATGGTGGAAATCCTCGCGGAGGGCGATCCTCACGCACTCGGCGACTATCCGTACGCCACGCCCGCGCGGCATCGCTAAGACTGCGGCCAGGAATGCGGTTGCGGCAGGTTCATGGGCCGCGGCGGCGCGAAGCGTTTTCGGAGTCGTGCTGATCTTGGCGCTGGTGGCTGGCGGTGCTTCGGAAACTTTTGCGCTGTCCTCGCAGAAGAAAAAGAAAAAAATAAAAAAGCCGGCGCCTGTTCCATGCCGTGTGGGGTGCAAGCCCGATACAGCAACGCAGGGACTTGTGGAGGGGGACACCCCAGAAGATCAGGCGCTTCGAAGAGAACTCTCGGGGCTGGCGCGCGAAGTCCATAACGCTGCACCGGGGGCCTACAACAATCTTTCGGCGTTTGCGGCGAAAAATGCGGCGAACGTTTGGGGCGCGCGCGCAGCCCTGGCGCTTGGCTTTGAAGACCACTCCCAGAAGCACGACCAGCAAGCCCTGGCGTGGTTTACGAAGGCGAGTGCGGACACGCTTCTGCGCGAGTATGTCCTTTACTGGACGGCGCAGGCGAAGCTAGGGCTGGGGCGCTCGAAAGAGGCGCTCGCTGATTTGGAGACAGTACAGCACGACTATCCGAATACGGCGATGAAGGAGCAATTGCTCGAGAGTCTTGCACCGCTGGCTGTCGAACAGGGCCGGGCGCAAGATGCGATCGACGCATTGAATTCTTATCCGGCCACCGGCAGCCGTCCCACGCTGCTGCTCGAGAGGGCCCAGGCATACCAGTCGTTGCATCAGCTCGACCGCGCCGCCAAGGATTACCAGGCGATTTTCTACAAACATTCCCAGAGTGATGAGGCGAAAGCAACGGACGCCGCGCTGAAGAAAATCTTGCACGAAATGGGCAAGGAGTATCCGTATCCCGGCGTGGAATTGCAGCAGCAGCGGGCTCAAGCGTTCTACGACGCTCACAAATGGAAAGAAGCGCGGGTGGAGTTTGAAAAGCTTTTGGGAATGCTCAACGATCCGCTGAATCCCAATCGCCAGCTGGCTGAACTTCGCGTTGCGCAAGCGAAGGTGCAACAGAAGGGCTCCGCGAAACTTGTTGCATCGTTGAAAACGCCGGATTTCGAAGTCGATGCGGAACGCCTTTATGCGCTCTCCCAGTTCTATCGTACCGAGAAGAAGTTCGACGAAATGTTTGCGGCCCTCACTGAGCTCACGCAAAAATATCCTCTGAGCAAATGGAACGAAGAAGGCTTCATGGCGGCGGGGAATTATTATTGGGTGGGCCTCGACCGCACCAAGGCCGCCAGCTATTACCAGCGCGTTGTGGACACTTTCCCGAGCGGAAGAAATGCGTTCAATGCGGAGTGGCGCGCCGCGTGGGTCGCCTATCTCAACCGGCAGCCCGACGCGGAGGACAAACTCAAGAATTTCTTGACGAAATATCCGGCCTCGGCCAACTCGTCCGATGCGGTTTATTGGCTCGGCCGTATTGCTGAGCGCAACGGGAAAATCGCCGAAGCGCGCAGCTACTACCGGAAGGACGTCGATCGCTTTCCGCAAACCTACTTTGCGCATGCTGCGGCGTCGCGCCTGAGCAAGCTGGAAACCGCCGACGCAGATCCGCCGGAGATTCTGGACAAAATTCCGCCGCCCCCAGCTCTCCGGCCTTTCGATGAACCGATTCCCGCCGCCGCTGCCGACCGCTGGGCGCGCTCCCAGGCGTTGCGCACGATCGCGTTCGACGCCAGCGCTGAGCTGGAGCTGAAAAACGCGTATTTTGCCACTTCCTCGCCGCGATTTTTGTACGAAGCCGCGCAAGCTGCGTTCGACCAGGGCCATTTTGCCGCGGGGATGGCTTACGGGCGCATCATCGTTCCCAATTTTGATGCGCGCAAAATCGACGATTTGCCGATCAACGTCTGGAAAGTGCTCTATCCGCTCCCGTACGAGGCGGTTATCCGCCGCGAAGCCGCCAAGAACAATTTCGACCCTTTGCTCGCAGCAGGGCTGATGCGCCAGGAGTCCACGTTTCAAGCCGATGCACTTTCTCCTACCAACGCGATTGGGCTCATGCAAGTTGAGCCTAAGACGGGGAAGCTTCTTGCCAAACAGCTTCGCGTGAGTTTTTCCACCAAGAAGCTTTTTGAACCCGACTACAACATCCGGCTTGGTATGCTGTATATCTCCAATTTGGTGCGCTTGACCGGTGCACCTGAGTACGCTCTGGCAGCGTTTGACGCCGGCGAAGACCGCATCGCCGCATGGAAAGCCGAACGCAATTACGATGAGATCCCCGAACTTGTGGAATCCATTCCTTTCACCGAAACCCGCGATTACGTGCAAATCGTCTTGCGCAATTCCGAAGTCTACCGGATGATTTATGGTCAGTCGGGTGCGCCGTCTTCCTCGGCGGCTGGCCAGGACGATAAGCTTTCGCCGGGCAATTTTCGTGCGGCTCAATTGCACTGACAATCTCTCTCGTGCGGCAGGTTAAATGAACCCCTCAGAATCCAGCATGGCGCAGGCGGCGCGCCGCATGCTTTCTGCTAAAGCGGAACAATTCACCGAATCCGTGATTCGCGAGATGACGCGGCTGGCGATGAAGCACGGCGCCGTCAATCTCTCGCAGGGCTTCCCCGATTTTGCCGCGCCAGCGGAAATCAAGGAAGCAGCTCGGCAAGCCATCTCTGACGACATCAACCAATATGCGATAACGTGGGGCGCCAAACCGCTGCGTGACGCCATCGTCGAGAAATTTGACCGGACGCAGGGCGTGCGCGTTGATCCCGAGCGCGAGATCACCATCTGCTGCGGCTCAACGGAAGCGATGATGTCCACGATGCTGGCCATCATTAATCCTGGCGACGAAATCGTCGTATTCGAGCCTTTTTACGAGAACTATGGCCCTGACGCGATTTTGAGCGGAGCCAAGCCCCGCTTCGTGAAGATGCGGCCGCCAGAAAACGAGAAGTCTGTCTGGACATTCGACGAGAAAGAACTGACGGCGGCGTTTGGCCCGCACACCAAGGCGATTATCCTCAACACTCCCAACAATCCGACAGGAAAAGTTTTCACCCGGGCGGAGCTCGAATTCATACGCGACCTCTGCGTCCGCTGGAACGCCTTCTGCGTCACCGACGAAATCTACGAACATATTCTCTACGACGGCACCGAACATATCTCGATGGCGCGGATCGACGGAATGCGCGACCGCACTATCGTGATCAACGGAATGTCTAAGACGTACAGCGTCACCGGCTGGCGTGTGGGTTGGGCCATCGCTCCGCCCGAACCGACTGCCGCAATTCGTAAGGTCCATGACTTTCTTACGGTTGGTGCTGCGGCGCCCCTGCAGCAAGCTGGCGCCATCGCGCTGAAATCGCCGCAGTCCTACTACGACAAACTAGCCACGGACTACGCCGTACGCCGCGAGCGCTTGCTCAAAATTCTCAGCGCCGCCGGGTTTACGGTTTACAAGCCGCTCGGTGCGTACTACATCATGACCAATATCTCGCACTTTGATTTCCCTGCGGATCAATACCCGGCGGGCTCGCGGGACGTCTCATTTGCCAAATTTTTAGTAGAGAAAATTGGCGTAGCGGTTGTGCCTGGATCCAGTTTTTATAATGATGCCCGCGATGGCGCCTCTCAGGTTCGATTCACATTTTGTAAAAAGGAAACCACGCTTGCCGCGGCGGAAGAGCGGCTGTCCAAGTTGCGTGCGTAGGGGCCACTTCTCAGGAAAGTTGGGGAGGAGATCCTAGCGGAAATCGGCAGAGACCTTCCGTAGCTATGCTCCGGAATCGAGACTCGGTCCGTTAAAGTATCAAGGAATCCTATGCGCACCTTCGCTCCGCTTGTCTTCATTTTGCTCGCCAGTACGCTATCAGCCCAGGAAATTCAGCCTTCCCACGCGTTTGACTACGACCAAAACGCGCCGCTCGATATTCAAGAAGTCCTAGTCGAACACCGCGGGGACATTTCCGTCCACGATATCTCCTATGCTAGCCCTAAGGGTGGACGTGTTCCCGCGTATCTAGTTGTGCCGCCGGGGAAGGGGCCGTTCGCCGCCGTCCTTTGGGGGCATTGGTATTGGCCTAACTCAGAATTCTTCAACAGAAAAGAGTTTCTTGACGAAGCGGTTGTGCTAGCCCAAGTTGGCGTGGTTTCACTGCTGCCGACAGGTCCAGGAGCGCGTGCCGGGCACGTGCAAGACCGAACGCCTCTGAATGAACAACAGATCACAGACCTGATCCAGGCCATTGTGGACTTAAGGCGGGGCGCTGATCTCCTTCTGGCGCGCAAAGATGTGGACCCACAGCGGCTTGCCTATGTCGGCCACAGCTACCATGCCACTGCAGGCGGCTTTTTGAGCGGGATTGACAAGCGTTTCAAAGCGTTTGTCCTCATGGCTGGCGGACTATCGGACGACGTGGACTCAAAGTCGGAGGAATATAAGCAATATCGGCAGAAAATAGGGCCAGAAAAATTTGACGCCTTTGCGGCCAAATATGCGTGGTTAGATCCTGGCAAGTTCGTTTCCCGCGCGGCACCTGCCACTGTTTTTCTTCAATACGCCACGAAGGAAGACTTCCTGACGCCTGCGCGTGCTTACCAATATGAAGTAATCGTAAGTGAGCCTAAGAAGTTCAAGCTTTATGAAGCCCCGCATGCCCTCAACGCCGAAGCGCGTCGCGATCGAGTCGCCTTTCTCACCGAACAACTCAAACTCAGAGCACTTTCGCCGGCTCTAATTGGCAGTATCCCAGAACTGCCTCAACCCTCAGCGCCGAATCCTTGAAATATTCGCGATATCCCAGATTGTCCAAGCCGTCAGGGCAAAAGTAAGAAATAGGGTAGCTTTCAAAGAACTACTGCAGATTCCTGCTGCTCGAGGGCAAAGACCTGTCCCGCACTTGGGAATTTTCTGGAGGAATCCCAGGATGGGTCGTCGAATCCGTGGAGAGCTCTAAACTCTATCTAAATCGGTGATACCTTCAAGGCAGGTTCTCAAGATATTTAAGGGGTAGGGAACTGACGGTCGGTTGCCCTGTGGTGGTTAGCCCCCTACCCCGCGAGTGGTCTTGCCTATATAGACGAGGGCAGCTCGATTTTAGTTTCCTGAATCTCCAAAAATATTTCTAGAATCCATCAGCCTTACAAATCAACGGTATCCAGGTACCTGGCGACTGCGGCTTTCCACTTAAACTTCTCCTGAATGGCGGCCTGCAAGGCCTGGGCCGCTTGCGGTTCGCCGTGCGTCAAATAAGTCTGCTTCGGAGGGGCAGGCAGACCGCTCAACCATCGCAAAAGTTCGCTTTTCCCGGCGTGCGCGGAAAATTGGCCCAGCTCCACGATTTCGGCACCGACAGCCACTTGCTGGCCGAAGATGTTCAACATTTTTGCACCTTCTTGTAGCGCGCGCCCGCGCGTCCCCTGGGCCTGGAAGCCTGCGAGGATCACGGCATTGCGTGCATCCGGTAGGCGGCGCGCCAGATGGTGCAAAACGCGGCCTCCCGAGGCCATCCCGCTCGCGGAGACGATAATGCATGGTGTCTGCACGTTATTGATGGCCTTCGATTCCTCCACCGAGCGCGTCAGATGAAATTGGTGGACGTCCAGGGGGTCACCTTTCCCCCCGGCGTCGATGCGCGAATAGTCCAGGTCGTGGTCTTCCTTATATTTCAGGTACAGATCCGTGGCGCTCAGCGCCATGGGACTGTCCACGTATACGGGGAGGCGCGGGATCCGTTGCTGATCCTCGAGCTGACGCAGGTAATACATGAACGTTTGCGTCCGCCCAATAGCAAAAGCGGGAATCACAATCGATCCGCCGCGCTTCGAAACGCGATTAACTATCTCCGCTAATAGCTCTGCCGCGTCGCCCGTCGCATGCTCGCGGTCGCCGTAGGTCGACTCGCAAAGCAACACGTCCGCTGTCGATGGCGGCGTTACAGGATCATTCAGAATCGGCTGATCGTATCGGCCGATGTCCCCCGAAAACACCACCACAATCTTCTTCCCGTTTTCGGTGATGCTTAGTTCCAGGCTGGTGGATCCCAGGATGTGCCCGGCATCATACGCGGTGAAATGAAACTCCGGGCTGATATCGAAAGCCCCGGTGCGCGGCACTGGTTTCAGCAGCTTCAGCACAGGATCCACGTCATCCGTCACGTAGAGTGGCTCGTGGACTTCGTGATTGCTGTGCTTCTCAGGCTTTGCGTGTAGCGCGTCTTCTTCCTGAAGATGCGCAGAATCCTTGAGCAGAAGCCCGGTGAGATCAATAGTCGCGGGATTGGCAAAAATGGGTCCTCGGTAACCATCTTTTACGAGTACCGGCAGCCAACCGGTGTGATCCAAATGCGCATGGGTCAGCACCACGTAGTCGATCGTCTTAGGATCAACCGTGAGCGGTTTGAAATTCCGGTCGCTGAGTTCCTGTGAACCTTGAAAAATTCCACAATCGACAAGTAGCTTCTTGCCCGCCGCCTCGACGAGATATTTCGAGCCGGTAACGGTTCCTGCCGCGCCAAGAAAGGTCAGTTTTGCCATGGGCCTCGCCGTTGTGTTGTCGTCAATGCCGCGCTCCACCTTACCCCAAACCCCCGTCCTAAAACAAAACTCGCGGACTTGCCGGAGCGCCAGAAACAACGGGGGCGAACCGAATCGGCTCGCCCCGTGTTACTCGTATTCACTTCCGCAGAAGCGGAAGCTTACGAAAGGGAAACTGACAAGTAGCAGACGTTCAATCCGCCGCGCTGGCCTGCTTCTTTGCGATGATCGTGTCGATGTTCAGCCCCAGTCCCTTCGCGACGCCAGCTCCGTAAGCGGGATCGGCTTTGTAGAAGTGCTGGATTTGCAGCTCCTGGATTCGCTGCGGCACACCATTGCCGAGGCTCGAGACGATGTTATCGATCAGTCGCTGCTTGGCATCCGCAGGCATCAGGCGGAACAGATTTCCCGGCTGAGAGTAGTAGTCGGCGTCGCTGCGGTGATCGTGCCTCGCCACCGTGCCGCTCACCATCTTCGGCCGCTCCGTGTATCGCGCATCTTGAGTCGGCCCGCCGAAACTGTTCGGCTCGTAATTTGGAGCGGCGCCGCCATTGCCATCGAACCGCATCGCGCCATCCTTGTTATAGGTATGGAACGGGCACTTGGGCTTGTTCACCGGCAGGGAATCGTAATTCACGCCGAGGCGATAGCGGTGCGCGTCCGGATAGGAAATCAGTCGCGCTTGCAGCATTTTGTCGGGCGAAAAACCCATGCCAGGCACGACGTTTCTCGGTTCGAACGCCGCCTGCTCGACTTCCGCAAAATAATTCTCCGGGTTGCGATTGAGCTCGAGTTCGCCGACTTCATGCAGCGGATAGTCTTTATGCGGCCACACCTTTGTGAGATCGAACGGATTGATCTGGTAGGTCTCCGCATCTTTCTCCGGCATGATTTGCACGCTCACCCGCCATTTCGGAAAATTTCCTTTCTTGATGGCGTGGAAGAGGTCGCGCTGCGAGTAGTCCGGATCGGTGCCTTCCAGCGCGCCGGCTTGCTCACGGAAGAAATTCTTGACGCCTTGCTTGGTCTTGAAATGCCATTTCACGTAGAAGAGTTCGTTCTTCGCATTGATCAAGCTGAACGTATGGCTGCTGAATCCGTCCATGTGACGGTAGCCGTCGGGAGTGCCGCGATCAGAAAAGAGAATCGTCACCTGGTGCAGCGATTCCGGCGACAACGACCAGAAATCCCACATCATTGTCGGCGATTTCAGGTTCGTCTCCGGATCGCGTTTCTGCGTGTGAATAAAATCGCCGAACTTCAGAGGATCGCGGATGAAAAAGACGGGCGTGTTGTTCCCCGTCATATCCCAATTGCCCTCTTCGGTATAAAACTTCAGAGCGAAGCCGCGCGGGTCGCGGGCCGTGTCCGCCGAGCCTTTTTCTCCGCCAACGGTGGAAAAACGGATAAACGTCGGCGTTTTCTTTCCCACCGTATTGAAAAGCTTTGCTGTTGTGTACTTGGTGATTTCCGCGCTGGTGCAAACAAAGTGTCCGTGCGCTCCCGAGCCCTTCGCGTGCACGACGCGCTCTGGAATGCGCTCCCGGTTGAAGTGCGCCATCTTTTCGAAAAGCAGAAAATCTTCAAAAACAACCGGCCCGCGCGGCCCCACCGTAAGGGAATTCTGATTGTCGCCCACCGGCCGGCCTGCGTCGGTTGTCATAATCTTTTTTTCTTCCGCCATGATTCCTCCTCAGTTCGCTTGCAGCACCGGCCCTCTGGGCAGAATCCTGCACGCTGCTCAGAAGCTACGCGCGCGGCTGCTATACTTCCAATATATAGTTCGGATACGATGGATAGGCATAGCCTATGGAGCTTCATCAACTACGCTACTTCTGTGCCGTCGCCGAGGCTGGCTCTTTCAGTCGTGCGGCCGAGCAGTCTCACGTGTCCCAGCCGTCGCTTTCGCAGCAGATCATGAAACTCGAGGATGAACTTGGCGCGCGCCTCTTCGACCGGCTCGGCCGCTCCGTGCGCCTCACGGAAACAGGGCAAACTTTTCTCCCGCGAGCTCGCGCCGTCCTCCGCGAACTCGAAGCAGCGCGCGGCGATGTCGTCGAGCAAAAGGATTCTATTGGTGGCTCTGTCACGATCGGCGTGATCCCTACCGTCGCGCCTTACTTTCTTCCCCAGCGGCTCACGCGATTCTCGCGAAAATATCCGCAAGTCCGTCTCACCGTGGTCGAAGAAATCACGCCGGCCCTCCTCGACCTCTTGCGCGCCAGCAAGGTCGATCTCGCGATCCTTGCTCTGCCCATCCGCGGCCACGAATTCGAAACATTTCCCCTGCTAACGGAGCGCCTCTTTGCCGCATTGTCCCGGAGCCACAAGTTAGCCACCCGCCGCGCCCTTTCGTTGAAAGACCTGCGCTCCCAGCCCTTTTTGCTCCTGCGCGATGGCCACTGCTTCCGCGATACCGCCGTCGCGGCGTGCGATCGCGCCCGTTTGCACCCGCAGATTATTTTTGAGAGCGGCCAGTTCAGCAGCCTTCTGAGTATGGTGGGCGCCGGCATGGGCGTTTCCATCGTTCCGGAAATGGCGGTCGATAAAAAGTCGCGGTGCCGCTTCGTGCGCATTGACGATCCCGCCGCCGCGCGCACGATCGGCGCCGTCGTCCTCCGCGGACGCTCTTTGTCCCGCGCGCATCACGCGTTTCTCTCTCACTTGCGCGCAGCGCCCGCTCTGCGTCCTTCCTGACGCACACCTCTACCGTTCCTCCGGTCGATGCTTTCCAGCAATGACAGATCGATTTTTGGCAGGCGCCTGACAGCGCCGCATTTATGTTTTATAGGCTTTGTGCCGGGCTAGCGTTTTTCCACGGAAATCGTCATGTCGTGAAAGTTCAGCGTCAACGCCGCTCTGTAAAACAATTCAATCCCCACGGTCGCGTCGAACAGTCCATCGGGCTCATGCACGTCCGGAGTAGGGAAGTAGACTAACGGCGCGGGGCCGCTCAACGTCACGCCGCGAAAGCTTTCTTTCTCCGCCGGGGCTTCTTTCATTTTCACTCCGCCGTCCGTGAAGGGAAAATCCCGCGATTTATTGGTCTTCGCCGCCTCCACAAGCTGCAACTTTTCAATCGAAGCCGTATAGACGAGCAGCGTCCCACTGTACATCGTGTCAATCTGCGCCGACACTTTCCTTCCATTAATTTCAAATCCATCGGCCACCACGATGGGCGGCCCTTCTTTTCCGAATTTGACCAGCGAGATTTTGCCGCACGCTCCCGCGCAATCGGCTGGCGCCGTCAATACCTCCGAAATGCGCACCTTGCGTGCCACGAAATCGATCTGCAGGATGCGATCCTTAAAGGCTGTGTAAGCCAGCGTACCGTCGACGTGCGGCACCTGGTTCTGCGAGACCATATCCGAGAGGACCATCGCCAAAGTCCCTACATTCGCAAGCTTCGCACTCCCAACGTTTATAGAGGGAATCACCGTCTGGTACATCCCCGGAGGCGCTCCCGCTGGCAGCGGCGCCGTCGGCTTCAACCCGGCCGCTTCCGCATAAGGCGCATCCAGAACAGAGTCGACGTTTCCCGTGTCAATTCCCATCTTCAAGTTCGGGCCGTTCCCGATCCGCGCTTCAACGCACGGCATGCCGTCGCAGTCCAGCAACGGCACCTCAGTCGCAAATTTCCGGCCTCCCGCGTTCTGTGCGTGCGCATGCGTTACGCATAATGCTGTGAGCGCAGCGAGACAGAAGATGGGCAACAATTTTCTGAGCATGAGCAGTCCTCGCGGGCAAGAATCTGGATTTGTAGTCATCCGAAATGTGGCGGTCAGCATTGGCAGCGGCTAGCTTATAGGAAAAACTGAAAAGAGAACCACGGTGCAGGACGTTTTTTGGTGGAGCCGATGGGATTCGAACCCACGACCTTCCCGGTGTCACCGGGACGCGCTCACCAACCGCTCAATCATGATCCGGTCCTTCCAAGATTTAAGTTGCCGCTCCCGGCGAACAGCTTCTGACCGGGTTAGGAAAGGTTCCTGATGCATCAGCTTCCAAGGACCCCGGTTTTTCAGCGATTTGGAATAGTTAGCATTGTGATAGGACAATCGCTCTTCCAAGTCTTGCGTTTGGCCTATGTAGAAGCGGTCCGTCGATTCGCTCCGGAGGATATAAACATAGAAAGGCATAAGAACACACCATGAAACTTGGTGGAGCCGATGGGATTCGAACCCACGACCTCCTCGATGCCATCGAGGCGCGCTCCCAACTGCGCCACGGCCCCACCGGGGGATACTCCAAAAGTTTATCACACCACGCCGGGAACCTAACCGCCTCTTGTGCATCCCACTATTGGGAAGTCGGATTCGGCATCCTTCTGGACGTGAAGCCACCCCGGCGTTATTCTGAAGCTCCTAAGTCTCAGGCTATTGCACAGATGGAAAGGAATTGGGAAGAAATGCAGCAAATCATCCAGAAACCATACAAGACATCCTCGACGCTGGCCGCGTTATCGCTCGCAATTGTTTCAGCCGCGCTGTTCCTGCCGCTGCCGCTTGCCGCCCAGCAGACCGGTCCATTGCCGCCGCCCCCCAGCTACTCCGCGCCTACTCCGACGCCCTTGCCGCAACCGCGCTCGAACCCACCAAGCGCGCCTCATCAGACGACCACGGAGTCTCCTCTTACGACCGATCCCCCCAAAATTCCCACCGATCAGATTATTCAAAAGTTCGCCGAACGCGAGCTCGAGTTCAAAAAAGAGCGCGACAATTACACCTACACCCAAACCTTCGTGATTCAAACCATTGACGAATATTCGGGACGCCCCGACGGCGAGTATCGCATGACCAGCGACATTGTTTTCACTCCTGCCGGCAAGCGCACCGAGCATGTCACCGACGCCCCCGCTCCGTCGCTCCAGCGTATCCAGATGTCACAGCAGGATTTCGACGACCTCGAGCACGTGCAACCGTTCGTCCTCACCAGCGACGAAGTGCAGAAATACGATGTCAAATACGCCGGTCAGCAGCAGCTTGACGAAATCAATGCCTACGTCTTCGACGTTGCGCCAAAAAAAATGGAAAAAAATCAGCGCTACTTCCAGGGCCGGATTTGGGTCGACGAAAAAGACTTCGGCATCGTCAAAACGGATGGCAAAGCCGTCCCCGACATCAAAAAACATGGCCAGGAAAACGTCTTCCCGCGTTTTGAAACATTCCGCGAAAACATCGAAGGCAATTACTGGTTTCCGACCTACACGCACTCTGAGGACACACTGCAATTCAGTAGCGGCGGCGTCCGCATTCGCATGACCGTTCGTTACGAAAATTACAAGCGTTTCGGATCCACGATCAAGATCGGCCCGGCCACCGAGGTCCCCAAGGAAAAGCCGTAGCTCTTTCCTACAAATGGTTCCTGAAAATGGGGTGACGAAAGCCCCGAAGGTGTTGTCTACTTACCGGGAGGACCCGTCCGTTTGCCCCCAGCCCGCACAATCGCCAAGCGCATCCTAATCGCTCTCGTCTTGGTCGTTGCGATCGTTTATTTGTGCGACTTCGCATCCGTTCGCATGCGCATGATGCATGCGAAACCCGGCGACCCATTCGAAACAATTACGTCGCTTCGCATCCTCGCCATCGGCGAAAAGGGCGGCAAGACCGAATATGACGTCGATCCAGTTCAGCCCCAGCAAACCGCCGTATGCGTCCACGCTTTGTTTCCGCACAACGGCGATCTTCCGTGCTGGTATCTCAAGAAAAAATTCGCGCAGCCCATTCCCATGGTCATTTTTCCATTTGCAAAAAGTCGAAGTTGACCGGCGAATCCCGGCGCCGCGATCTCTTCCCGTTATCGCGATCCTCGTTTGCAGTTACTCACGTTCCAGAAAGCTGTCCTGCGGCTTGGCAGCATCTGCAGATTGCAATAACATAGTCCTCAGTCCGAGAAAGGTTTATTTCGTTGTCGTTCAACGGAGGCTCGTCACGAGCCATTTCTTTCGTGCGAAGTGGAGAGCGATGCGCCCAGGTCACAGAGTTCGTCTTGCCTTGTATTTGTTTGCCGGCGCTGCCGTGTTTCTGATAGCCCGCTCGGCCGTCGCGCATGCCATCCTTTTGGAATCGAGTCCATCCATCAACACCACCGTCGCCGGCCCCGCCATCCCCGTCAAGCTGCGTTTCAATGTGCGTATCGACGCGACTCGTTCCCGCCTGACGCTCGTCAAGCCCGACGCCTCCACGCAATCCCTGGCCATCAGCAGAGACGCCCCCGCGGACACCCTGGCATCGCAAGCCCAAGGCTTGGCGTCGGGCGAATACCGCATTCGCTGGCAGGTCTTGGCTTCCGACGGCCACATCACGCGCGGCGAAATTCCATTTAAAGTTACGCAGCCCTGAGACTCATTCTTGGCCCGTCTTCTCCAAATCTTCGGTTTCCTCTCTGTCCTGTTCCGCGGCGGTACGCTGAGCCTTGGATCGCTCACGATCGGCGGCATCGTCTTTCTGAACTTCGTAGCGCGCGCCGCGAACTCGCAATCTGATGCCGTCAACCATGCCTGCCTTCGCTGGATTCGTCGCGCAGCCGTAGCGTTGGCCTTCATGCAAATGGCGTACATTCTTGCGAGCACTTTGATCCTCATGCAGTCCGCGGACATGACCATCAGCGACGTCAGCGGCGCGAATTTCGTCCTCGCCGGCGTTCTGGCCATTGCCTCGGCGTTGATCATCGCCGCTCTCGCCGGCGCTCAGCATCCAAAGAATTATGCCGTCATGCTCGTACCTGCTGCTCTCATCCTCGTCTCCTCGGTGATGACCAGCCACGCCATGGCCCGCCTTGACTTTCGTTTTCCACTCGCCGTCGTTACCGCACTTCATCAAGGCGCCACCGCCACCTGGCTCGGCGGCCTCTTTTATCTTCTTATCGCCATTCCGCGCTCCCCCGATAACCAGTTCGCGCGCCAACTCATCGCTCGTTTTTCAAAACTCGCATTGATAAGCGTCGCGGTCCTCGCCGCCGCCGGATTTACGCTGAGCCTTGCCTACGTCGGCTCAATCCCCGCGATCTACGGCACTTCCTACGGCATCATGGTGGCCACAAAAGTCGTTCTTTTCGGGACCCTCTTGCTCCTCGGCGCCCTGAATTTTCAAATCGCCCGCTCACCCTCTGGCGGCGCCGTAATCGCCAGCCTAAAACGCTTCGGCGAAGCCGAACTCGGCATCGGCATTACTGTGATTCTCACCGCCGCCTCGCTAACTTCTCTTCCGCCGGCAATGGATCTAAAAACCGATCGCGTCACCACCCAGGAAATCGTCGCTCGACTCGCGCCGCAAGTCCCGCGCCTCGCCAGCCCGGCCATCCAGGACCTCCCCGAAGACATCTACGCCGCCGAAGTGAAAGCATTCGACGCTGGCACACTCTCGTCCGCCTCGTTCGTTCCCGGTCAAGCCGGAACGCGTCCCAACACTCCCGCGGAAAAATCCTGGTCGGAGTACAACCATCACTGGGCCGGCTTGATCGTTCTGGCCATCGGCCTCCTCGCTTTTCTCGCGCAGACGAAGCATTTCCCCTGGGCGCGAAACTGGCCGCTCCTCTTTCTTGGTCTCTCCCTGTTTCTTTTCTTAAGAAGCGATCCCGAGACGTGGCCGCTTGGCCCCAATGGCTTTTGGGTCACGCTCCAGGATCCGGAAGTCCTTCTTCACCGCATCTTCGCGCTGCTCGTTATCGCCCTCGCGATCTTCGAATGGCGTGTGCAAACCGGCCGCGTCGCCACCGCTCGCGCTCGCCTGATTTTCCCCGCACTCGTCGCCGTCGCCAGCGCCCTGCTGCTCACCCACTCGCACAGTCTCGGCAACATAAAAGAAGAAGTTCTCGCCGAACTGAGTCACGCGCCTCTCGCGGTCTTGGGAGTCGTGGCCGGCTGGTCCCGCTGGCTTGAGCTTCGCCTACCTGCAGAGAACAAAGTCCGCGACAGAATGGCCTGGCTCTGGCCCACCTGCCTGGTTCTAATCGGTCTTCTTCTTTTGAATTACCGCGAAATGTAGTTGGCCAGAAGCGTCTCGTACCGCTTGCGGGTCTTCGCTCAAACGCTCAATTGCGCCTCTTCAGTTCGAAACTCGCCTTCCCACCGCGCCACCACCACGCACGCCAAACAATTCCCCAACACGTTCACCGCGGTCCGCCCCATGTCCATCAACTGGTCGATGCCAAACAGCAAAAACAGCGGCTCCGTCGGCAGGTGAAACGAAGTCGCCGCAGCCAGTACGATCACCAGCGACGCCCTCGCCACGCCAGCCGTCCCCTTGCTGCTGATCAACAAAGTCAGCATCATCACGGTCTGCTGTCCAATCGTGAGATGAATCCCCGCCGCCTGCGCCACAAAAATCAGCGCCAGCGCCTGATACAGACTCGATCCTCCCAAATTGAAGCTGTAACCGGTAGGCAGCACGAACGCCACCGTCTCGCGCGGCACTCCAAACGCTTCCATCTCTTCCATCGCGCGCGGCAAAGCCGCTTCGGAACTCGCCGTCGCAAACGCAATCGTCACCGGCTCGGTGACAGCTCGCAAAAATTCCTTCAACGGCGTTTTCACCAACAAAGCAATCGGCAACAAAACGCCCACAATGAAAACGATCAGCGCCACGTACATCGTCGCCAGCAGCTTCAAAAGCGGCAAAAGCACTCCCAGCCCCAAATGTCCCACGGTGTAAGCAATCGCCCCAAAAACACCGATCGGCGCTGAGTACATCACCAGATTCGTGAACTTGAACATCGTCTCCGAAAGGCTCTCCGCAAATGCCAGCATCGGCCGCCGCTTCGGCTCCGGCACCAAAGCCAGCGCCATCGCAAACAAAATGCTGAACACCACCACCTGCAACACCTGCCCCTCCGCCACGGATTTCGCAATGTTTTCCGGAAAAATATCCGTAATCAGTTGCGAAGCCGTGTGCGGCACAGCATTCAGCGGCGCTGCCTCCGCCACCGGCGGCAAATGCACGCCCTCGCCCGCGCGGCTGATATTGATCGCCGCAAATCCAATCACCAGCGTAATCACCGAAACAATCTCAAAATAAACGAGCGACTTGATCCCCAGCCGCCCCACTTTCTTCAAATCCGCGTGCCCCGCAATCCCCACCACCAGCGTGCCAAAAAGCAGCGGCGCAATGATTACCTTGATCAACCGCAGAAAAATGGTCCCCAGAAACTGCACTCTCTCCGCAGCCGTCGGCCAGTCGTGCCCCAACTCCGCCCCCGCCGCCAGCCCCACCAAAATCCACGCAGTCAGCGACCGCCGCATCCCCGCATACCCAGCGAGCAACGCAATCGCCACCCATCGCAAAATCACCGGCACAAGCCCAGGCAGCGACATCACGTTCCAGCTCTCCAGAAGCGACGCAGCAATCGCCACCGTCGCCGCAACAATCATCGCTCCCAAAAGTTTGTTTTTCATCGTCCCGAAGTCCAATTTCTCATTGGCCGCGAACGGTATGCTGGATACGCGAACCTGTCAATCCCAATCCGCCGGTAGATAGTCTTGCAGTTTCCGTCCCGTATAACATTTCGATAAAACAACGTGGAGTGCGTTTTCAAATAGCCACAGACCTAGGCAACCCGCCCGCGCTTCCATGATTCTGAGTGCCATAACGGCTGTCCCTTGTAGTTGTTGAAAGCAGGCTTCGGGCCAGGGAACCGCGCGACCGGTGCGTCGCCGCCCTTAAAACGCTTGCGTGCGAGGTGTCCTTATGCGGCGCGTGTGCTGGACGACTCTTCCTGTTCTTCTCTGTTTCGCTCTTCTCTACTCAAACTCCGCCGCCGCGCAGGATCAGCAGCCCACGCAAACTCAAAACGCCACGCCCAAACCGCAAAGCGCGAAAGACCGCAAGCAGCAAGCTCGCAAGCTAGCCAAGGAAAGCGCTCCCTACAACACTTGGCTCACCGAGGAAGTGGTCTACATCATCACCAAAGAAGAAGCCGACGCCTTCCTCCGCCTCACCACCAACGAAGAGCGCGAACAATACATCGAAGAATTCTGGCGCCGCCGCAATCCCGATCCCGATTCTCCCGAGAACGCCGCGCGCGAAGAACACTACCGCCGCATCGCCTACGCTAACGATCGCTTCTCCTCCGGCATCCCCGGCTGGAAAACCGATCGTGGCCGCGTCTACATCCTTTGGGGACCTCCCGATGAAATCGAATCGCACCCTTCCGGCGGCACCTACGATCGCCCAGCCCAGCAGGGCGGCGGAACGACCACCACCTATCCTTGGGAACTCTGGCGCTACCGCCACCTCGAAGACATCGGCGAAAACATCGAAATCGAATTCGTCGACCCCAGTGGCTCCGGCGAATATCACATCACCATGGACCCCGGCGAAAAGGACGCCCTAGCCAAAGTCCCCGGCGCCGGCCTCAGCACCTGCGAACAACTCGGCCTTTGCTCCAAAGCCCAGCGCTTCACCAACACCAACGGCACCACGCTCCCCGCGCCCATGGGCGGTCTCTCCGGCATGGATGAGTTCGATAATCTCAATCGCTATTTCAAAGTTCAGCGCCCACCCGAACATTTCAAAGACCTCGCCGCCATGGTCAGCGTCCAAATCCTCCGCAACCAGATTCACATGGACTACCGCTTCGACTTCCTCCGCGTCACCCACGACTCCGTTCTCGTGCCCATCACCTTGCAAGTTGCCAATCGCGACCTCAGCTTCAAAGGCAAAGACGGCGTGCAATCCGCCGTCCTCAATCTCTACGGTCGCATCACCACGCCAAGCGGCCGCGTAGTCGACACCTTTGAGCAAGTGATCTCCACCGATCTTCCAGACTCCCTCTTCCAATCTTCCGTGAACCTGTCTTCCATCTATCAAAGGTCCGTTCCGCTGCGCTCCGGCCTCTATCGCCTTGACGTCGTCCTCAAAGACGCGCAAAGTGGCAACGTGGGCACCATCGACGCCGCCCTCCGCGTCCCGCTCTACGAAGAAGAATCCCTCGACGCCAGCTCCCTAATCCTCGCCGACCAAATCCGCCCTGTCCCCACCTCTCAAGTCGGCCAAGGCTCCTTCGTCCTCGACTCCTACAAAGTCCGCCCTCGCATCAACCCCGAATTCTCCCCCGCCGACAAAATGGGCATCTTCCTCCAGCTTTACAACCTCAAGCTCGACCCCCAATCCCACAAAACCAACGTCTCCGTCGCCTATCGCATCATCAAAGACCACCAGCAAGTCTGGAAACAAGACGAATCCTCCGAGCAGTTGCAGCAATCCCGCGAACAAATCACCCTCGAGCGCAACCTCCCCCTCTCCTCACTCGCGCCAGGCCACTACACCCTCGAAATTTACGTCCTCGACCTCCTCACCAACCAAACCGTCACCCGCACCGCCGACTTTACCGTCAAGCCCCTGCCCACTCCAAAACCGATCACTTAACCTAGCCTCGATCCGATCGATTCCCCAGTCGCCTATAACGGGCGCGTCCAAACCTGACCCCAAATACAGGGTGTGCTGTATGGAACCGAAGACGCTCAAATTCCATCATAGACTTGACAGGCATGGTTTAATGGCATTCCGGTGAACAAGTCATCTCAGATCACGGTGGAAAGCGGGACAGAGCAACTCTGGCTGCGTGCCAAGTCGGCGTTATTAAATGGACTTGGCTGGTGCCTCGAAAAGTCCGGAGCGCCAGCCAAGTTGAAAGAGTTTGAGTTCGTTGACCCCGAAACGAATGAGACCATTTATCTCTCAACGGGCACCCGATATTTGGTGCTCCACATTGGGAATAAGAAGTTCTTTTTCGACAGGGCCACCGGAGTTTTTGACGGTACTTCTACTTTACTTCAGGACTGTGTTGCCAACAGGCTTGAACTCGGCGATTAAATTCGCCTCGTGTGTCGTTCGTTCTGCCACGTTGGTAATCACTTCCGCGAAGAAGTGGGTAATTCCGGCAACGGGGGGATTATTCAGCCAATACTGAAGTCTCTCCCTAAAGTTGCCGGTCTTACCCACATATAAGATGGTGTACCAGTTCGCACGCCCAACCTGCGGACATGCAAGCCCGTAAACCCCGCCGACCTCGCGAAGAGTGTCGACGGTTTTCTTGTCGAAAGCATAGAGTGTGGTATCTCTAAAGGGCATATAGTTTCACCTCCTCCCGCCTGAATTTGACTGCAACCTATGCTACATCTGGGACGCTTGCTTGAAGTTATGTACAGCCATTTCAGCTGTCCAAACATCGTCTGCGATTCCCGCCTCGATCATGGGCGCAAAGTCACCAGAGATCAGTCTAGGCGTCCTTGAATTAGATGTCAAGATAAATTTAGTACTTGACATAAAACAATACACTGCACTAAGCTGACCTCAATCCTTCTGGGAGGAGGGTAGTGCTATGCAAAACCCGTTTCGTCCTGGCGCTGGCCACATGCCGCCGTATCTTGCTGGGCGGGAAAAGGAGACTCAGGAGTTTGGCAAACTTCTCGAACAAGACGTGATTCTCAAGAACCTAGTCCTAACCGGATTAAGAGGATTGGGGAAGACTGTCCTGCTAGAAACATTCAAACCGATGGCAATAAAATCCGGCTGGCTCTGGGCTGGAACTGATCTTTCGGAATCTACCAGCATTAGCGAAGAGAACCTAGCCACCCGTCTGTTGACCGACCTTTCGGTTGTCGTCAGCTCATTTGTGATTTCAAAGAAAGAGCGGGTGAAAGTTGGATTCGCACAGCAACCTGAGGAAGTGGCAATTTCCCTCAATTATCCCGCCCTCAAAGCTATGTACGAGAATATCCCCGGCCTTGTCTTGGACAAGCTGAAAGGAGTTCTGGAAACAGTTTGGCCCTACGTAGAAATCTCCGGACGCAAGGGAATCATCTTCGCGTATGACGAAGCCCAAAATCTAACCGACCATGCCAAAAAAGATCAGTACCCCTTATCCTTATTGCTGGATCTGTTTCAATCCCTTCAAAGGAAGGGTTACCGCTACATGCTGGCGCTAGTGGGACTTCCCACATTGTTTCCCAAACTCGTTGAGGCGCGAACATTTTCAGAGCGCATGTTCAGCGTAGTTTTCCTGACCCCCTTGAACGAAAAAGAAACCAGTGAGGCTATTCGCAAGCCGATTGAGGACGCCAAGAAGGATTGTCCGATCAGTTTTGACCTGAAATCAGTCAAGACAATCTGGAAAGTGGCGCGAGGTTATCCATATTTCGTGCAGTATGTTTGTCGAGAGGTGTTCGATATTTGGGTTCAGGCTGTGGAAGGCGGGAAAGAACCACCGTCGATTCCTGTTGGAGAAATCGTCGCTAAGCTAGACTCAGATTTTTTCGCTGGCAGATGGGCTAAGGCCACAGATCGACAGCGAGAACTTTTGGGAGTTATTGCAGAGCTTCAGAATGCAAATGCGGAATTTACGGTACAGGAAATCGTTGAATCACCTGCAAACAAAACTGCAAAACGATCTTTCAGCAGTAGCCACATAAATCAAATGCTCGTTTCGCTGGCCGAAGCTGGGTTGATCTATAAGAATCGGTATAGCAAATATTCGTTTGCTGTCCCTCTGCTCGGCGACTTCATAATTCGCCAGAAGCTGCAATTCCAGGCCGCATAACGACTTGTCGGCCTACCGCAGCGAGGCCGCCGCACACGCCGGTTTTGCGTGTGGGGGTTTAGATCTTACTTCAACTGCGGTGAGAACGGGATCGCGCGCCGAGCGAAGATGTATATCGAAATAGACTATTGACAAATAGTGACTCTTGGCTTATACTGTTTTTGTAGATTATTGGGTTTATGCCGATAACGCCAGCGTCTCGCTGGCGTTTTTGTTTTCTGGAGACTCCCCTTACGCCTAACTCTTTTATTCACAATACTTACGAAGCGCGCCCGTTTTGCACAATTTTAGTGCAAATTCGCGCAAACAAGTCATTCAGAACCAACACTTGTAAAAGTGCATCAAAACAAATGACTTGAACTGCTTTTGAATGAGTAATTACGCAAAACCCCGGGGGGAGGGGTAGTTATTGTTAACCTGGAAAGAGCAAGCTCGTCATCTCCTTAGAACTGTTGCATCGTCTCGTTTGCAACCGAAGCAACAAGACCCTTCGTGGGCGTCTGCGGTGGGTAGAGAATGGGAGCCGAAGCAAAGATCAAAGTTGCTGGCATGATAGGTCTGGTTCTCGTTTCGTCGCTGATTTCAGGCAGTTTTGCCCAAGAGTCCAGGCAACCGAGTTCTGTGCAGACCGCCATCCGGATTCAATCCTCCCTGGTCCTCATCGACGTCATCAGCAAGGACCCCAAGAACGGCCTGCCCGTTCGAGACTTCCAGAAGGAAGACTTTCGGGTATTGGACGATGGGAAAGAAGTCTCAATCGCTTCCTTCGAGGCTGGAGCCGGCCACAATACGCGGCCCGTCATTCTTTGGCTTGTCGTGATCTGCAACGAAGGCGGAAAAGTCGGAGGTTCAAGAGAGTTTGTAGGCAAGGAAGCGTACTTTCGTCCTGCCCTCGATCATCTGGAAGAACATGACACCGTCGGTATTGCTCATTGGTGCGATAACGGAGAGACCCAGCTCGATCTGCTGCCCACCGAAGACCGCGATAGCTCCATTCGCGTGTTGGCCGAAACGATCAAGCCCATTTCCTTCCACGTCGGGGGAGACAGTGACGCCGTTGGGGAAGTTACCTATCGAAAAATGCTGCGCCTCATTGTCCAGGACGCGCATCGTAGAAACCCACAGCCCCTGCCGGTGATTGTTTTTCTCGACGGAGATAACACCGGCCAACCGCGTTCCGAACTGGACCCGGTGGTGAATGATATTTTGGAGACCTCTGGAATTGTGTTCGGCATCAAAGACGAGAAGGCCCCGAGTTGTTGCGGCCTGATGATCGGCGAGCAGTCACAGATTTCACACTATGTTGCTGGCCACACGGGTGGAGAGTATTTTTCCGCTCCTGCACAGGGCTACGCTGCCGCCCTCGACAAGATTCTGATGCAATTGCACTTTCGCTATGAACTCGGGTTTATTCCTACGGTGATTGACGGCAAACGTCACAAGCTTAAAGTGGAACTGACGAAGGAAGCTCGAGGGAAACACAAGGGGGTTCGGCTAAGGGTTCGGCGCGAATACATTCCTGTTCACGAGCAGCCGGATTGGGTGCATTGATTTGTGGTGTATAGGCCTCTAGCAGACCAATCTGATGCATCAGTGTCCACAACGGAACAGACATGAATCTTCACCGCGTCTTAGCATCTTGCTGAGGTGTTCGCATGCGACCTCAACCGCAGAAAAAAGTGAGGCGAGCAGACAGAATCGAGGGGTCTATCGTCCTGTATCGCTCGGCAGCAAAAAGTCAGTTCAAAGCCCAAACGTCGGTTCTCCGTGCGGAGCCGTGGTGGAATATGGTCTTCGCGGTCCCGCTCTTTCTGCGCACACTGCTTCGTCTTGTTTTCGTCTGTCATCATTGGCATAAAGGTCCTCCGGTAACGCTGCGCGAGTCAATTCCATCCAACCTATCCGGATGCAGGCCTGTATTTGGGCGAGGAAGCTACATCACTTGCTTGGATTGCGGTCAAAAATTCGCTTACAACCACAGGACCGGCCGCATGGTGGATTTCTGGGGCATTCATGACGCAGAAGCGTTAGCAAGAGTTCGTCGGAGAGTTACCGGATTCTTTTCGCCTCTGCGAGGCCGGGTGCAGCACGCGCCGGTTTTGCGTGTGCGCGTTTAGAGTCCACTGCAACCACCGTCTAAGTGCGCGGACATCTTCCTTCCGTCATCGCGCCTCCCCAGTTTGCGCTGACCCGCCTGCGCACTCCCGCACGCGATCGAGCAGCAGCTCCCGCTCTCGGGCGTTACGTGTGAGACCCGCCGCACGCTCGAACTCCGAGCGCGCCTCATCGAAGCGACCAAGCTTTTTCAGCAGGTCACCGCGCACGCTCGGCAAGAGGTGATAGGCCCCGAGTGAAGACTCCGCCGTCAGGGCGTCAACGAGCTCGAGACCGGCGGCCGGACCGAACGCCATTCCCACGGCAACCGCGCGATTCAATTCCACGATGGGTGACGGCGCGACTTGAGCAAGCGCATCGTAGAGCGACACGATGCGGGCCCAATCCGTTTCCTCCGGCGTAACCGCCCGCGCGTGACAAGCAGCAATCGCAGCCTGGAGCGCATACGGACCCTGCCTGCCGCCGAGCCTCTCGGCCCGCTCGAGCGCAGCGAGGCCACGACGGATCAGGAGTTGGTCCCACTCCGCACGGTTTTGCTCGAGCAGCAGGATGGGCTCGCCCGACGAACTCACGCGCGCCCTCGATCGCGACGACTGAATCTCCATCAGCGCGACGAGCCCGTGGACCTCCGGCTCCTTCGGCGAAAGCTCGGCCAAGATGCGGCCGAGGCGAAGCGCCTCCTCACAGAGGGCAGGCCTCATCCAGTCGTCGCCAGCCGTGGCCGAATACCCTTCGTTGAAAATCAGGTAGATGACCTCAAGCACTGACGACAAACGCGCCGCGAGTTCCGCGCCGCGCGGGACCTCGAATGGAACTCCCGCCTCGGCAAGCGTTCGCTTGGCTCGCACGATTCTCTGCGCGATGGTCGGCTCCGGAACGAGAAACGCACGCGCGATCTCTTCCGTCGTCAGGCCCCCGAGCAAGCGCAGCGTGAGCGCAACGCGTGCCTCGGTGGAGAGCACAGGGTGACAGGAGATGAATACGAGGCGCAGGAGATCATCGCCAACTGTATCGTCAAGCGCGGCATTGAAATCCGGCACGGCCATCTCCTGCTGGGCCTGGAGCTCGCGACCGAGCTCTTCGTGCTTGCGCTCGAGCCGTTTTTTTCGGCGGAAGTGGTCGATAGCACGGTGCTTCGCAGTGGCCATGAGCCAGGCGCCTTGATTATCCGGGATGCCCGACTCCGGCCACTGCTGGAGCGCGGCGACGAGAGCGTCTTGGGCGAGTTCTTCGGCGAGACCGACATCACGCACGATTCGCGTGAGACCGGCAATAATCTTGGCGGATTCGATTCTCCAAACCGCTTCGATCGCGCGATGGGTATCCGTAGCCGTCACGACTACCCATCACACCATCTTCAATCCGCCTGCGCAAGCGGGCGCTGCGGCTATCAGTTCGCGGCCATCCGTCCTTGCGAAAGACTTCTACGGTTTGGGAGCGAAGTCCTCGGGCCCCATCAACTGGCGGACCTCGGTCTCGCCCTCCCATCCGGGCCAGTGTTTTTTGTGAAGTTCCATGAACGCCACGGCCCCTTCCAGCGCCTCTTTCTTTGACTTGTATTCCAGAACCGCAAACCCGCCGACGACTTCCTTGGCCTCACTGAAAGGCCCATCTATCGAGCTTATCTGCCCTTTGGAAAGCCGGACACGTGTACTTACGGCAGTCGGTGCTAGCCCGCCGCTTAGGACCATCGCGCCGGCTTTGACCGCGTCTTCACTGAGCTTCGCCATCACATCCATTAATCCCTTGGGTGGTGGGCCCTGGTTTTCAGAGTGCTTGACCATCATCATGAATCGCATCTCTTTTTTTCTCCTTGTTCTTAGCTTTAGAAACCGAGCTTTCCGACGTTCTCTAAAAACAGCTTGTCGTCCTTGGGTTCGACGAAGTCGAACCCTAAGCTTCTCAACTCAATCTGTTCAGATATTCTCGTTGTGAAAACCCGGATTAGGCTGTTGCGCCCAAGCAGGTATCCGCTTCATAGAGCTGCCGAAGTTCGCACTCGCCCTCGCCCACGACCTTCAAGAAGTCTTTCGCCAATTGGATGGCCTCTTCCTTGGACTTTGCTCGCAGAATGGCGAAACCGCCGACCAGTTCCTTCGCCTCCGTAAAAGGCCCGTCAGTCACCGTCAAATTCCCGTTCGTGTTGCGCACCCGCGCGCCCAGAGCGCTGGGCAGGCAGCCCTCCGTTCCCAACAGCCATCCGGCCTTCATGCCTTCCTCGACCAGCTTGCCCATCTTGGTCATTTCCTCCTGGGAAGGGGGAACGCCTCTTTCTGTAGTCTTATAGATGCTTAGGAATTTCATGATCGCGTCTCCTTTTATTCGTATTCTTGAGCGCGCCCCTCAATGGGCGGCGCTCAGGAACGGTTGTAAATTCCCGCTCTACTACTACGTCGAACGTGGGTCCGAGAAATCGACACGCTCGAGGACTTTTCTTCAGACGGCTTCTCTTCGACCGTTTCCCGGCTCCGTCGCCGCCCGTCGCCCCTATGTCGAAAGTGTTCCATAGCTATGACCAGATTACCGGGCGAAATCCGACGCTTCCTGCACCGGCCGGATCTCAACCTCAGTTTCATAGTCGAACGGGGCACGCTTGAGCCATTCCACGGCCTCCTCGATGGACTTGACCTGCCACAACCAGTACCCGCCCACGAGTTCTTTGGCCTCGCTGAAAGGCCCGTCGATCACGGCGCGCTGCTGTCCAGAAAACCTGACGCGCTTGCCCTTCGAGCTGGGACGCAGCCCATCGGCTCCCAGAAACACACCCGCCTTCATCAATTCCTGATTGAACTTGCCCATCTCGGCGAGAAGTTTCTCACTGGGCATGACGCCCGCCTCGGAGTCTTTGTTGGCTTTCACGATCACCATAACTCGCATTGTATTCTCCTGTTGGTCTAGTTTGGGAGCCGGGCGCCGGCCCGTTTCTAACCGGCTAAACTCCTCTACTTACGCGTCGAACCACAAGCAGTTGAATCGACACGTACGGTAACTTTTTTGAAAGTATTTGTTAGTGATTCGCGAACCATGCGCCGCCCAACAATCTCTCCGGGTATTTCGTCCGCACGCTGGCCCCTCGGACAAATTCTCCATGAACTAGTGATAGGATTCGCCAGGAGTTTCGTACTCCTTAATACAGATGAACGTCAATACGAAAGTTCTGATTCTGGAAAGGAGCCTCCGTGAATATCAGTGATGCCCAACGGGATGTACGAAACGTTTTCTTGAGTGGCTTTCCGGGTCAGTTGGTGTCGAGCCTGGTCTGGCTTGTGTCAGCCGTCTTGGCCACTTGGCAGTCGCCTAAGTCAGCGATCATCGCGTTGCTCGTGGGCGGCTTCTTCATCTTTCCGCTGACGCAATTGCTCTTGCGACTGATGGGCCGCCCTGCATCCTTACCCAAGGGGCATCCGATGAATGCTCTCGGTATGCAAATTGCCTTTACGCTTCCGCTGAATCTGCCGCTCGTAGCTGCTGCCACCCTTTACCGTCTGAACTGGTTCTACCCCGCCCTCATGATCGCGCTCGGCACGCACTATTTGCCGTTCATCTTCTCGTACGGCATGCCGCAATTTGGCGTTCTCGCGGCATTGCTGATTGGAGCTGGTCTGATCATCGGCCTGTACATCCCCTCTGCCTTCAGCCTGGGCGCTTGGCTGACGGCGGCGGCTCTGCTGCTTTTTGCTTTTGTCGGCCGAAGTATCGGACTGCGGGAGAGTAGACAGGTCCAGCCGATTAGTCGGTAGGGCTGCGATTTAGCCTGACGATACGCAGAAATGAAAAGGCGGCCCGACGAAGGGCCGCCCTCGAATTGCTCCTGTATTTGCGAGCTTGGATGTTGATGTTATCGACGTTTCCTATTGCTTGTCGAACACCTGAACATCGTGCGTTTTTGCGCCCGCTGCCGTAGTGCCGGTCGAGTCCACGGTCGTGACCTTTCCATCCGCCGAAACGGTCACTTTGGAAGTGCCAATGACTTTGCCGCCCATTTTCAGGGTCGCTACAAAGTGGTTAGAGTCAGTGCGCGTGGCCGCTATGGTGTCCGCGCCGCTTGGAATGGAACCCGAGATGGGATTATCTTTGCCGTCAAATTGGACGGAGAAGCCATACACAATGGGCTTTCCGTCGGCAGCAACTCCTTCAAACGAGTATTTCACGCCATTGCCTTGCGCTTCGACCGTGCGCGTCAGGCTGTTGGGTGCCGGTCCGGGATCGTATTTCGATTTTGTGACATTTAGTTTCCAAGTTCCGACGAGCGGATTGCTTTGAGCCCGTAGAGTGGAAAAACCAACGACAGCTAGGAGTGCGAACGCGACAAACCGTAAGACACGCTTCATATGTGACCCTCCTTGGGTCCGATCCTTCATAGCTGGGCTGGGAGACTTGATTTCTGGCTGGGAATTTACCTGGATTGCGGGCCCTGGAAAATGACTTGCACAACACAATAGGGTCCACCAAGGCTCAAGTCAATGATATTTAAGCTACACCCGGACCCAACGCCGGACCCCGCACACATCGGCTTTGCGTGTCCCCGTTCGTAACCCAGTTTCCGGTAACCCTCCCAATCCGCAGTTGGTCTGCTACCCTGGCGGCCATACTTCGAAATCAAAGTTAATCGTCTGTTTAGGAGGGAGTTGGTATTTTCCGCCGTCGATCCGAATAACCGTCTGGAGAACTGCTTGCACAACACCTCGGTGCGTCGCGATCAAGGCTGGGCATAGATATGGCAATTAGAACGTTGTACGTCGAGGAACTCAGAGCCACGATGCGCGGCCGTTTCGCGTTGATTGGTGCCGGCGTCATCCTGTTTGCCGTCGGCTGCGTGGCCACCGTGGGCACCCAGGACACCTGGCTGGACGGCTACGGCATCATCGCGTATTTCCTTGTTCCGCTAGCCTTTGTCCCGCTTTCGGCCGCCTTCCTCGCCAGCCCGCGCGCGAATCGCTTCGTGGAGAGCGTCTTCACAGCTCCCGTCGAACGCCGCGACTGGTTGACCGCAAAGATCCTGGTGGTTGTCACCATGGCCGCCGCGTATTACGTCGCGCTCGTCCCCATGGTCCTGGTCTATACGCATCACGTCGGCGTGCCGCTGCTCTTGCAGAAGTTGCTGATCTGGGCTCCCTGCCTGCTGCTCGTGAGCATCGCGATGGGCACCCTGATCGGTGTGATGTTTATCGGCGAAAGCATCGCCGCTCCCGCTGCGACGGGCATGGGCGTCTTGCTGGTGTATGCGGGTTTCGTGCCGCTGCAAGAACTGTTGGTTGCGCAGGGCAACGGTGCCACGCGCACGGGCCACCTCACTTTGGTGAGTCCCGCCGTACTGCTCAAGAACGCTTTCGGGTTCACTCTGGCTGTCGGAAGTATTCCTGCCACCACGACGCGGACGTGGATCAGCCTGGCGGTCATAGTCATCGTTGCGTTCGCGCTCGCCGTGTGGGCGTTTCTGCGAACGCAAGGCGTCGAGACGTGGGAAGCCACCCGTAGCCAACGCTGGATCATCGCGCTCGGTATCGTCGCCATCATCGTGCTGCCCATGGCGATGGCGGACACCAACTATGACAAGCCCGCCCCGCACGCAACCAACGCTCCTTCGATCCAGCGGCTCTTCTCTAGGGCCGGCAGCAGCCTCGCTTTGGCGTGGCCAGGTGGTCAGCCGCCCGCACGTTGTTGCAGCACGATCCTTAATCGAGATGAGTGGCCGCCGTTCGGCACAGACGAGCCCACGCGGAGGGATTTATTGGTCTTGCTGCCGGTCGAAGCCACGCAGCGCGTTGCGGACGTGCATCTCCAGGTCGTGGGAGAAAACGGACTGGAAGCAACAGCTTCTCCAGAAGCGCTTTCGCCTGCGCCGCAAGCTCTTGAGACGCACACCTACGCAAATGACCTGGGCCCGGCGGCGGCTGACGGACACCATGTCGTAAACGGTTGGGTCGCGCGTATCCCGGTGACGCTCACTCCAACCCAGCCCTGGGATATCGGCGGTGTCCGCTATCCACTGAAGGTGACGGGCACGTATCAAGTGGCAGGCGAAAGCCAGGCGCGGACCTTCAGCGCGCGGGCGGCCGTTGACGCCCAAGTGTCGAAGGCTATCTACGAAATGGGTTTTGCGTCGCTGATTCTGCCGCTCGTGTGTTTTGGAGCGGCGTTTAAACGTTGGAGGCAGACGCGGTGAGCGAGCCAACGGCTATTGGGGCAGCAGACTACGCTATCGAGATGGACGGCCTCACGCGCCGTTTTGGTGACTTTGTGGCCGTCGACCACGTCACGCTAAAAATCCCCAAGGGACAGCTCTACGGATTCCTGGGCCTGAACGGCGCGGGAAAGACGACAACGATCCGAATGCTAACCACGCTGCTCCCGCCCAGCGCGGGCACCGCGAAACTTTGGGGACACGACGTGATGAAGGAACCTCTTGCTGTCCGGAAGCTCGTGGGACTGGTGAGCGACGAGACAAGCGAGAGTCAATCGGCATGGACCGCACGCGAGTACCTTTCGTATTTCGCTCGCATCCGCCACATGCCCAATCCCGATCAGGAAGTCGAGCGCATCCTGGACGACGTCGGCCTGGACGCCAACTTTCGAGGTAAGCTGATCCGAACCTATAGCACGGGTATGAAACGACGCGTGGAGATTGCGCGGGCGCTCATGGGCCGCCCGAAAGTTCTCTTTCTTGATGAACCCACGCGTGGATTGGACTTGCCGGCCAAACGCGACATGTGGAGCTTGTTGCGCCGCCTCGCGGCTACGGAGAGCGTTACCACGTTTCTCAGCAGCCATGACGCTCAGGAAATTCGCAGCCTGTGCAGCGAGATCAGCGTGATCGCCAAAGGCCGTCTCGTACACACCGGTCCAACGCGCGAGATGGGCGGCGACATCGACGCCTTCGAGGAACGTCTCATCGGCATGCTGACGCAATCCGAACGCATCGAGCCTCCCGGATCCCACTTTCGGGCAGAATAAAGAGTGTCTGAGAAATTGTCTCCTCGAGGTTCACCGTCACTCTTGGCCCCGCCCTGCATCCAACGGTAGGAAATGTCAGGAGCGAAGGAATGACCGACAAAACGAATTCCTCGCACCAATCCAGCGTGGCTCTCCCGCCGGACGACCCGCTACGCAAACTAGCTACAGCACAGCCGGATACAAATCAGAAAAACCACCACATTGGAGTTGTGGGGGATACTTACACGATTCTTCTAACGGGCAAAGACACAGCGGGCCGGTTTTGCCTGATCGACATGTATGTTCCTCCCGGCGGAGGGCCGCCTCCTCACCGTCACGATTTCGAGGAGACCTTCTCCCTGCTGGAAGGCGAGGTCGACATTGTCTTTCGCGGTGCAAAGCAGGTAGTACGCGCCGGCGAGACGATCCATGTCCCCGCAAACGCTCCCCACCAATTCCACAATTCCTCGACCCGCCCAGCGAGAATGCTCTGCATCTGTTCGCCAGCCGGCCAGGAAGATTTCTTCCTGGAGCTAGGTGTGCCGGTCGCAACCCGCACAACGCCTCCGCCAGTGTTGGACGCAGCAGCACAAGCAGAATTCAGGGCGAAGGCTGCAGGGCTTGCTCCAAAGTATCGAACGGAATTACTGCAACACGCCTGAGTCTCGGCATCGCCCCGAGTTTATAATCGTTAATGCCTGGTAAACGCAGGAGCGGTAAACGGAAACTGACGCACCGCCCAGGAGCCCGGCCGCTCCCTATTCCGTGGCAAAATCGTCTAAAGTGTTGCTGAAATTCCATGGCCACGGAAACCCCATGAACCGTAAACGCGCATTCATTTTGGCTCTATGCTTTGCTGCATCACTCTCCGTCGCACAAGCCGCCCCCAAAACGGTCATATACAAGGTCGGCGTGGTGAACCGCCAATTCACTCCGCCCGAGGCCTACGAGTGGCGCGACGCAAAAACGCACGCACTCATCACCGACATCTGGTATCCCGCTGATCCCGCCGCCGTCGAGCAGATGCAATGGATTGGCAACCCCGACAACCCTTTCGCCAAGGCCGGGAAAGCCGCGCGCGATGCCAAGCCCATCGCAACGCCCGAAAAATTCCCGCTGATTCTGCTTTCGCACGGCATCGGCGGTTCTTCTTCGATGATGGCGTGGCTCGGCTCAGCTTTAGCCTCGCATGGCTATATTGCCGCCGCCGTAAATCACCCAGGCAATAACGCTCTCGAGGACTACACCATTCCCGGCGCCGTCTTCTGGGGCCAGCGTGCTCACGACCTGAGCGCTCTTCTCGATCTACTTCTCGCCGACCCAACCTTCGGGCCCCGCATTGATCCCAAGCGTGTCGGCGCAGCCGGCTTTTCCCTGGGTGGCCTCACCGTCATCGAACTCGCTGGCGGCATCGCCGAGTTCTCTCGTTATCAGGACTTTTGCAAATCGCCCAAAGCAGATGGCATGTGTACCGATACGATCGAGTACCCAGGCCTTCTGGCTAAAGTCACGGCTCTCGCCAAAACCGATCCGGCCATCCAGGCCGCGTTTGTCGAAAACTCCAAATCGCATCGCGATCCGCGCATCCGCGCCATTTTTGCCATGGCTCCCGCGCTCGGCCCGGCGTTCTCGCCAGACTCACTTGCAAGAATTTCCATCCCGACACAAATCGTCGCCGGCTCAGTTGATACCGTCGTCCCTATCGAAACCAGCGCCAAGTTTTTCGCTGCCAAAATTCCCGGCGCGCAACTTTCCATTCTTCAAGCCGTAGGACATTACACGTTTCTCGGGACCTGCGCGGAGCTCGGAGACCGCACCCAGCCGCGGATCTGCATTGACCAAGCGGGTATCCTGCGCGACGAAATTCACACGCAAACAGCCACCACGGCCTCAAAATTTTTCGACACTAATTTGAAGTAAAGCGAATCTGAGGCAAACTCGAAACTAGCTTGAAGTGAATTCCACGGCAGGTGCCTTGCAAAAAGGCAAGGCTCGCATCAACTAGGCAGCAAAAATCTTTTCTTCGGAACGCCCTTCTCGCGGTACAGATCGCGGTCCGCCGCGCCCAAAATCTCGTTTACGGTCTCCCCGTCGCTGGGATAAACCGCCATGCCGATACTAACGGAGATTTTCGGCTCTTCGCCATCTTCCGCCAGCCGTTTGGAGATCCTTTGCGCCACGAGCCGCGCCGCCTCGGCATCCGTCTCCGGCAAAATCAGGACAAACTCGTCGCCACCGTATCGCGCAGCCGTATCCATCTCCCGCGAATACAGCCGCAACATATCCGCCAGCCGGCACAGCGCCCGGCTGCCCACAATATGTCCAAGCGCGTCGTTAATGCTCTTGAGCCCATCCAAGTCCAGCAGCAAAACCACAAATGGCCGCTCGTTTCTTCCAAACCTCTTGATCTCCGTCTCCAACGCCTCCACCATCTGCCGGTGGTTTGCCAGCCCAGTCAACGGATCGCTCACTGCCAGATGCCTTACCCGTTCTTCTGCCCGCTTGTGTTCCGTAACTTCTGCTGCCAATGCCAGCGTTGTGACGGCCATAATTCCCATGAACGCTTGCATCAAAAGCAGCGAAGCATTCTGCGATTCTCGGGCGAATGGTCCGTACCCGTGCAAAGTGCCCCACACGGCAATCATCGAGAGCACGCAGAGCGCGGTCGCTGCCTTCCGGCGCCCGAATCGAAAGGCTGCCCAGATCAGAAAGGGGATACACAGATACTCGAGAGGATAGTTCTTCAGTTCGGAATGGAACGGTTTGCCAAACACGGCCCAGCCCGTGGCAAAAAGCCCCAAGAACAAGAAAGCCAGCTCTATAACCTGCTCTCGTGTCCATTTGAGCTGTGGATTCTCCCACCACAGCAGCAACAACGGGGTCACCGTCACCGCCCCAACCGCGTCTCCCAGCCACCAAGTACACCATATCGACCCAAACGCCGCCCAATCCGCGAACCCGCAAACCGCAAGCGTGGCAACTCCAATCGTCGCGCTTACGCTGGTCGCAACCATTCCCGCCAGCAGCGCAAATTTGAATATGTCCTGCGCCCGCGCAAACGCCTCCTTGCCGCGCGCGAATCGGGTGACGAGGTAGCAGCCCGCCAAACCCTCCAGAGTGTTTCCAGCTGCGATCGCGATCGAGGTCGCCACCGAACCCGCCGTCGTCAGATTAACCAGAAACGCCCCAATCAGAATCCCCGGCCAAACCCTATACCCAAACACCAGCAGCGCCGCGATTGCAATCCCCGTACACGGCCATACCGCCGTCGCGCTCGCATGCACATACGCCAGTTGCAGCCCCAATTTCCCCGCGACGAAGTACACCACGGCCAGACCCGCCACCGTCGCCGCATTTTTCATCGCATCTGACCGCGTCATTCCGCACTCTCCGCCTCGCCCGCATACAGCCGGGGAGGGAATCAAGCACCCACGAATACACTGCCAGCGTCCCGTTTTGGGCCGATCCCTCGGCCAAAAACGCTACACTCTACTACCGTAATCCCCTATTTTACTAAAGGTTTCATGCTTACGGGGACCTAACTAACCCACCTTTTTCAACTTAATCAATCCCTAAATTCCGCCCCGCTCGCCGCTCGCGCTGGCTTCCCCACAACGCTCGAGCCGTGAATTCTAGCCGGGATTCTCATGCCCCTCCGGTTTGCGCGAAAGCTACTCTCGCCCGGCAAGCCATGCCTCCAGATACCCGCGCCCCATGCCATGCAATGTCTGAAACAGTATCCCCGCCATCCCCTCCGAGCTGGTCCAAGCCACTTGCCCCTTTCCGCTTAAATCCATGCCAAGAGCAAGTTCCAGCGCAAACTCTATCACCGTCCACTGCTCCAGCCCTCTCGCAGCCCGAACCGCCATCCCCCCTTCGCTTAGGTTGACGACTCGCGCGCGCTGCTCTCCTTCGCCATCTTTCAGGGTCACCGGCAGGTTAACCGCGTGACGAAAATAACGTCGCCTCTCCCGCAGCATAATGTCTTTAGCAATCGTTATGTGCAACGCGACGCCTTCCACGGTCAAGGGCGTGCGCATCACAAAATTTGCTCCTGCGTTCAACGTGGCGGTAGTTTCTCCCGCGTTCTGCACGCACGCGAAGATCGCCACCTTGCCGTTCGAGGACCCTTTTCGAATCGCCTCAATCAATTTCAGCGTCTCTGAAACCTGCATATCCACAAACACGCCGTCAATCTTCTTCCGCTCCAGATAATCACGCGCCGCCTCCGCCGTAGGTACCAACGCCAACTTGGCACCATATTTCTTCGCGCCTCCGGAAACCGCGGTGAGCGTGGCGTAGTCGTTAGACACCAGGAGGAATTCGAGCTCTGTCAGTGTGGACATAGTGGCAGCAACTCCCGGTCCGCGTGCGAAGGTCTTCTGAATTGGTCGCAATGAATGCTGACTCTATTTTTATCTTCGAAGGCGATGCGCTGTCGAGACTTTCCGCGTCCCCGCGCTTCCATCCAACAATCGTTTACAGCGTCAATCATGCAGCCAGTCAATAGCAGCCCGTTGTCGTTCTGCCGCCTCGCTCCATGACAAGGCCTCCCCGAGTTGATGAGATTCATTCACCAGGGCGCGTTCGGTAACAATCTTTTCACTCTGATTCCTACATTCCAATTCGTCGCTGGATAAGGTAATCCGTGGATCGCACGACGATCCCTTCGCTGTAAACTCGGAGAAGCAAGCTTCGGGGGGCGACATGGCGAAATACGGCAAAGCGGCCAGCGAAAGCGTCAGAAAAGCAATGCACAAGGAGAAGCGCGGCAAACTACGCTCCGGGAAGGGTGGCAAAGGCGGCGTGGTGACAAGCCGCAAGCAAGCCATCGCCATCGGTCTATCGGAAGCGCGCAAAAAGGGCGCCAAAGTCCCCAAAAAGAAATGAAGCTGAGCCGCTCTCCACTGCATGCTCGGCATGGCGCGTCAACTCGTCGCGAATTTCAAACGGAATTTGGATTTTCTGAAACAGGCGGGGCAAGACTTGAACCGCATAGATCATAATCAAATAGTTTAGCGTCGTCGCATCCACGACTACATCCCGGGGCTAAGCTCCAAAGCGGAGTCGACGCAGCGCGGCGACCGGAACATTCCCGCCGGAGGGATTCTGTGTTTATTTTTCTCCGCCGGGTAGAGTCCATACTTAAACTTACGAAAAACAAGCTGTAACCCATTTAACATCAGCACTTACGAGAGGGCAGGGCACCGGCATTCCTGGCTGCCTCTTTAAGGTTTCGGCCTGCCGGGGCGTAGTTCACCTGTGCCTGGTGCCCAAGTACCGTTGCGCTCGAAACCGCAAAGTGCCAGAATCGCGTTTGATGCTCAAGGCCGCATCGCCGCCGGGAAACATATTCGCTCGGGGCGGTGTCTAATACACTGAGAGCGGACATCGGGCGCGGCATTCGCAGACTGCCAAACCCGATAGCAAAGCGATCCTACAGTGCAACTGGGATTGCACTCGCAAGAAGGCCTGGGTCCAACGTTCTAAGGCGTTCTAACGTGGACCTAACAGCAGGGTGGTCCGGGCAAGCCAGCAACCGGGCCGGAAAGGCCGGCAGTGTCCGAATGGGTCAGCGCCCTTTCTTGGGGCCGCGATGAAGCTGAACTCGTCTCTGAGCTGCAAGCCGGCTCGGAAACGGCATTCGACTGGCTGGTCACCCACTACCACGCACCGGTCTATAACTTGATTTTGAGCATGCTCGGCGATACCTCCGACGCCGCCGACGGGTCGCAGGAAGTTTTCTTGAAAGCCTTCCGCGGGATTCGCAAGTTCCGACAAGGCAGCTCTTTGAAGACCTGGCTGTACCGCATCGCCATTCGCGAAGCGCTGAATCACAAGCGCTGGTTCAAGCGTCATTTGCAAAAGAATGTTTCGATTGACGCCGAGCCAGAAGATGGCCATGCCGCTATTGAAATCGAAGATCTCGGGGCAACACCTTTTGAGCAGTTGGCTTCGCGAGAGATTCAGATTGCCGTGCATCATGCTTTGCAAGAAGTTCCGGAAGTGTTTCGCACCGCCGTTATCCTGCGCGACCTCGAAGGGTTGAGCTACGACGAAGTCGCTGAAGTCCTCGAATGCAGCGTCGGCACGGTGAAGTCACGCATCCTTCGCGGACGCCGCGCTCTCCGGCAAATTCTCGAGCCGTTTCTTCGCGAGCAGGAGTCGTATACTTCCTCGCATAGCGCGGTTTACGCCAGCGCGCAGAAGGCCGGTGCCAGTTCGGTGGTCGAGCCGCAGCCGTCGCCGTTCAGCGACGCGTATACCGCGGCCCGCCGCATCCATGATTCTTCGCAAGAGCAAAATAATTCCCTGCGTGCAAGCGCCGCAGGGGAGGGGCTTCCATGAAGTGCAACACAGTACGAACAAAACTGGCGGGCTACCTCGACGATGCCCTCACGGGCACCACGTCGGCTGCCGAGCGAGTACAGATTGGCGAGCACCTGAACGGCTGCACGGTTTGCCGCGCCGAGTTGGAGACATTTCGTAAGCTCTCCGTCCTGCTTTCGCGCATGCCGAAAAATGTTCCGCCTGCCGATCTGGCCGTTCGCATCAAAGTGGCTGCCGCCCAAGCGCAGCATTCCCATGATTGGTCCAGCCGCCTGCGCAAAATGCGCGACCGCGCCGAAATTCTTCTCGACAACGTTTTTCGTCCGCTCACCGTTCCCGCTACCGGCGGCGTTTTTTCCGCCATTGTGGTCTTCGTCTTCGTGCTGCAATTGATGGCGCCGGGCGCCACCTTGCAGGCTGTACCCAATGACGTGCCGCTCGATATTCTCCGTCCTGCCGAGTTGGTTTCCATTTCGGATTATCCGCAAGCTTGGGGATCCGAGCAGCATGAACTCGAGCTTTCGCTTCCACAGGGCCTGCAGGTGTATGTGACCGTCGACGCTCGCGGCCAGATGGTGGACTATGAAATTCTTTCAGGTCCTGCGAGTCCGACCTTGCGCCATCAACTTGACGAGATTCTTCTTTTCTCGCGTTTCCGCCCGATGCTGAGTTTTGGCCGGCCCACCTCCGGCGGGCACGTCATCCTCAATTTCAGCGCCGTACACGTCCGCGGCTAACTCTCCATGAAAAACTTGCGCTTCTCCAGAACCGCATGCGCGGGCACGATGTTCTGTTTTCTTTTCTTCGTTCGCGCCGCTCATTCGCAAAGCCACTCGCAGAATCGTCCTCCAGTTTCGGCTCCATCGATCTCGTCGCATCCCTCAGCGGACGAGAGACTGCTTCTCGATGCAGCCACCGTGAACGCGCTGCAGCCGGGCTGCAATCCCTCAAGTGGGATGACGCCTTGGCCGCCGCCGCACGCGAGCACGCCCGCCTCCTGGCGCGTGAAAACGTACTTTCGCATCAACTCCCGGGTGAACCTTCGCTGGAACAACGTGCCGCCCAAGCTGGCGCAAAATACGCCATGGTGGCAGAAAACGTCGCCATCGGTCCCAATCCAGAGGAGATTCACGACGGATGGATGCATTCTCCGGGGCACCGTGGGAACATCCTTAACGCCGACGCAACGGCCGTGGGCATTGCAACGACGCGGGGAAGCGGCGGACTATTTGCTGTGCAGGATTTTTCTCGAAAGGTCGCGGATTTGAGCCTGGAGCAACAGGAAGAGAAGGTGGCTTCGCTGTTGAGAGGAACGGATCTGCTTGCTGTGGATGCAACTGAGGATGCGCGCAAGACGTGCACCATGGATCGCGGCTATGCAGGTACTTCCGTGTTGTACATCATTCGGTTTGAGGTGACAGATTTAGGCAAACTTCCCGACGAACTTTTGCAGAAGATCAGTAGCCGCAAGTATCGGAAGGGGGCCGTGGGTGCGTGCCAGCGAGGAGATTCCGGTGGTTTCACGCGATACCGCATCGCCGTGCTGCTTTATTGAGATTTGGAAAGAGAAACCTCGCGGAGCTGGGAATCAACGGTGTTTCGCGCATGAGCTGAAGAGTTGACCGAACAAAAGTGGCGGAGAAAAATATTTCTTGTTTCCGCGGGAAAGACGAAATAGAATACGCCCATGAATCGCAGCGCCTATTCGTATTGGTTTCGATTTTGGTACCCACCCATCTAGGAGGCGAGGGGCGATTCTGTAATTAGAAACAGCGCAAAAAGTTTCGACCCACTCG
>Ga0210384_10000913_pt1 | contig 42182 bp, 38 predicted proteins | sample IncBWH2MmetaG_FD_160574 | JGI IMG/M metagenome (GOLD analysis project Ga0210384, IMG submission 160574) | Forest soil microbial communities from Barre Woods Harvard Forest LTER site, Petersham, Massachusetts, United States - Inc-BW-H-2-M | ecosystem: Environmental > Terrestrial > Soil >... | reverse complement strand
CGGCTCGATGCTTGATCTGGAGGGCCGCGTCCTGGTGGACAACTATCCTTCCTTCAGCGTCCTGTTGTTGCGCGACGCTCCCGAACAAGTGGAGAAACTCTTACCGCAAATCGCCGACGGCTTGGGCATGACACTCGAAGACGTGAAGCAGCAGATCGAGGCGATGCGGGCCATGCCAAAATTCCAGCCCATCGTGATCAAGCCCGAAGCCAGCCCCTCCGATATCGCCTTCATCGAATCCCATCGAGTTGACATTCCCGTGCTGGAAATGCTGATGGTCCACCGCCGCCGTTACCCGCATGGAGATATGCTCGCCAATGCGGTTGGTTACGTGGGTGAGGTGAGCGCGGAACAGGTGGAGGCTTCCGATTCCAGCCTGAAACCGGGCGACATTGTCGGCAAAACGGGGCTGGAGCGCCAGTACAACGAAACCTTGATGGGTACGGACGGTTTGCGGCGCGTGATCGTCAACAGCATTGGCAAGGAAGTGGGCCGGCTGGAACAGAAGGACGCCATTCCGGGCAAGCCGATCCAACTGACGATCGACTACGATTTGCAAAACGTAGCGGACACCTACATGGCCGACAAAGAAGGGGCCGTGGTGGCCATGGATCCGCGCACCGGAGAAATCCTGGCGATGGTCAGCCGCCCCACTTTTGACCCCAACGATTTTGCGATCCGCATCCCGACGGCCGAATGGCAAGCGCTGAATTCGGATCCCCGGACGCCCTTGCTGAATCGCGCCATTCAAGGGCAGCTTGCTCCCGGGTCGGTCTTCAAGATTGTAATGTCCGCGGCGATGCTGGAGTCGAAGGGAGTCCCCGCGAATTTCACCGCCATCTGCCCGGGACACGCAGAATTTTACGGAAGGACCTTCCACTGCTGGCGGCCTGCGGGACATGGCGTCGTCGACCTGCACAAGGCCATCGTGGATTCCTGCGACGTTTTCTTTTATACGCTCGGGCAGCGGCTGGGAATTGACGTGATCCATCAATACGGCAGCGGCCTGGGCTTGGGCCGCCTCACGGGCATCGACTTGCCGGGAGAGCAAGCCGGTTTAATGCCCTCGGAGGAATGGGTGCAGCGCGTGTACCACCATAAATGGTACGCGGGCGAAACCATTTCTGTGGCCATCGGGCAGGGCGCCGTTACGGTCACTCCGCTGCAACTGGCGCGCATGATCGGCGCAGTGGCCAGCGGCGGGGACTTGCCCCAGCCTCACTTGCTGAAGAATCTTTCGACGAAGATGGATCGCTTTCCTCTGGCCGAGGAAACGGTCGAGCAAGTCACGCAGGGAATGTATGGCGTGATCAATGAAGGCGGCACGGGATCGAGCTTGAAACTTCAGAACATCGAGTTCTCCGGCAAATCCGGCACGGCCCAATTGATGAGCTACGGTGCGGGAAGCAAGATGGGACAAAAAGGAAAAGAAACCAACGGGTGGTTCGTGGGCTACGCGCCGCGGCGCAATCCGGAGATCGTGGTTGCCGCTGTCATCCAGGGCAGCAGCGAGCACGGGGGAACCACGGCAGGTCCCGTGGTGCGCGATATCGTCAAAGCGTATTACGACAAGAAGAGCGGAATACAAATTCAGGAGTACACGGCGAAGGAAGGACGGCCCAAGGTGCTGCCGACTTCCGTGGACGATCCATCACTGACAGCGGATCCGCCCAGCCGGTAAAATCTCGATGCAGAAGGGCACGAGTATTCACGATTACGATTGGTGGCTGCTGGCGACGACGTTCGCCATCTGCGGCGTAGGCGTCCTCGAAATCTGGTCCGCGACGCATGCCAGCCACCTCGCGGGCATGCACACGCACCAGATGGAATGGGTGGGCCTGGGTTTCGTGCTGATGCTGCTGCTGTCGCGCGTGGACTACCACACCATCATGGATCAGGCTCCCCTTTTGTATCTGATCGCCATTGTCGCGCTGATTGCGGTTCTGGCTATGGGCCACACGCGCTTCGGAGCCAAGCGCTGGCTGCCCATTCTGGGCGGGCTTTTGCAGGTGTCAGAATTAGTGAAGTTGATTATAATCGTGGTGCTGGCGCGGTTCTTTTCCGAGGTGCGCACGGAGGAACTCAGCCTGGTGGATTTGATCAAGGCCGCCGCGCTGATGGGTTTGCCGCTCGGACTGATCATGCTGCAGCCCGATCTGGGGACAGCGCTGGTGCTGGTGCCGCTCGCAGCCGTGGGGGCCTACCTGGCAGGGTTGCAATGGAAACATTCTCTGGCCATTGTGGCGCTGGCCGCCATCATGGTGCCGGTGGGTTATCATTTTCTTAAGCCCTACCAGAGAGAACGTGTTACAACATTCCTGCGCCCGGAAGAGGATCCCAAAGGCGCGGGATATCAGATCCTGCAATCGAAGATCGCCGTGGGGTCCGGCGGATTTTGGGGCAAGGGACTTGGCAACGGAAGCCAGAATCAATTAGGCTTCGTGCCAGTGCGGTACTCGGATTTTATCCTGGCGGCGCTCGCGGAAGAGCTCGGATTTGCGGGAGTCTTCGTTGCGCTGCTTTTGTATATGTTCCTGCTGTTGCGGCTGGTTCAGAACGCCCAGCGCGCGCACGATCGGGCGGGCATGTTTCTGATCATGGGCGTGACGGCAGTGTTGGGTTTCCATGTCTTGGTGAATGTGGCCATGGTGATCGGATTCATGCCGGTCACCGGAATTCCGCTGCCGTTGATGAGCTATGGCGGTTCGGCCACATTGTTCGTGTTTTTAGCATTAGGGCTGGTGATGAACGTGCGTATCCGGCGTTTCGTCAACTAAGCCGGTAGAATTGCTTTCCGGCCCGCGCCGCGCTGTGCAACGCGTGAACGGCCCGCCGGCAAGAGACAAAAATTTTGGAGCGAGGCAAGTGCCCAGCGGAAGAGCCAATTTTTCAACATTGTTAGCTTCCCCGGCCGTCCCGCATCGCGGGACCCAGCGCACCCATTTGCATGCGGGCTCTCATTCGAGCCCGCGCCCGGTGCGCCAGGCCGGAGTGCGGCCATGCCCTCCGAGGAGTTTTCATGTCGAAGGAGCTAGTGATCTCCGCGACCCCGCACGAAACGCGGGTCGCGATTATGGAAGATGGACAGCTTTGTGAAATTTACATTGAACGGGAAAAAGAATTTGCGTTAGTTGGAAGTCTTTACAAAGGGCGCGTCACCAGAGTTCTTCCGGGCATGCAGTCGGCCTTCGTGGATATCGGCCTCGATAGCGACGCCTTCCTGTACGTCAGCGATTTTCTGGAACATCTTGAGGACTACGACCATGTTGCTCCCGTCGAGCCGCGGGTCCACAGGCCGGGGCCGGCGAAGACTCACGAAGTGTATCCGCCGACCACGACCAACGGCGGCGTCATTGCTCCGTCTGTCGAGGCCGCTGAACCGTTAGCGGTGGCGACTCCCGTTGAACCCGCCGTGCCTTTCGACGCTGCTCCGGCCATCACGCCTCTCGAGGGCGAAACGTTTCAGGTTGCCGCCGCTGGCCAGCAGAATGCCACCGAAGGCGGCGTGCCGCCTGCGGCGCCGATGCAGCGCAGCCAGCGTCCGCCCTTTGAGCAAAGGAACGACCGCGGCGGGCGCGGGGGCTTTGGCAATCGCGGCGGACAGGGCGGCGGGCGCAACCGGCGCTGGGGGCGGCCCGATCGCGGACGCGGTGGGCGCGACCGCCGTCCGGGACGCGATTTGCCGCCGTCCAAATACGCTTCGCCTGCCGATTCCAGGCCGCGCGAATCCCAGCCGTACGAAGCCCCTTCCGGGGATTTCGAGCCCGTCATTCTGCCGGGCGAGTCGCTGTCCAAATTTAAAGATCGCGTTCCGTCCGCGCCTGCGGCGCCTCCGCCAGAGCATTCTTCGTTCGGCGCGGAAGCTTCAGCCGCGCCGCCTGCACCGCGGACTTTTACGGATGAAGAATTGTCGGCGGGATTGCCGGGGGCGCTCTATGCAAGCCGGCCCGCGGCCATTCCTGAAGAGCATGAAGCTCCCGTTGCGGAAGAGCGCGGCGAAACGTTTGCCGGCGCGGCGGAGTCTGCTGCATCTTCGCTGCCGGTGGCCGAAACAAGTCCAGCGGAGATCACGGACACGCATGCTCCGAATGGCGCAAGCCTTTCCGAGGAAGACGTAACCTCGCTCGCCGAACAGTTGGCTGAGGCCAAGCACGAAGAGGCGCAGGCCGACGCCGAAGAGCGCGCCGAGGCCGTCGAAGCCGTGGCTGAATCGTATGTCGAGCCCGCGGAACTCGAAGAGTTGCAGGAAGCGCTCGACAGGGATCACGAACGTGATCAGGAAAATGATCAGGACACTGATCGGGAGAACGATCAGGACGCCGATCACGAAGACGATCACGAGAACGCTGCGGCGGAAGCCGACGCCATCGCCGACGAAATGCATGACGAGGCGATGGCCGCGGAGGCGTCTCCAGGACATGGGGAAGAACACCTGGCAGAACACGAAGAAGGACGCGGAGAAGAGCACGGTGGAGAACACGCGGGGGAACACGCCCGGGTTGAGGGAGAAGTTCACGAAGAATTCCACGAGGCTGCGGAAGCGCCCCAGGCGGGCGAGGGCCAGCCTCCAACGAGCGCGCGCGTCACCGAGCAGCCGCGCGCGCGCTTCCAGCGCCCCGCGCGCCGCGGAGGCCGGCCGCAGCGCGGTGGGCGGCGTCCCGGCGGGCGCCCGCACCAGGCGCCGCAGCACGGGCATCCCAGGCACGAGCAGCACCGGCGTCCGCAGCTCATTTCCGAAATGCTGAAGGCGGGCGAGGAAATTATTGTACAGATTGCAAAAGAACCGCTTGGTAAAAAAGGCGCTCGCATCACCAGCCACGTGGCGCTGCCCGGGCGCTTTCTCGTCTACATGCCCACAGTCGATCACGTCGGCGTGTCGCGGCGCATCGGCTCGGCCGAAGACCGCTCGCGCCTGCGCCGCCTGGTGAACGAAGCCAAGGGCACGTTCCCCGGCGGGTTCATCGTGCGCACCGCCGCCGCTGGCGCCACCGACGACGAAATTCGCACCGACGTCGAGTTCCTCGGCCGCACCTGGGACACCATTCGCGCCACTTCCGAGCAGCGCCACGCGCCGTCGTTGCTGCACCGCGACCTGAATCTTGTCGAGCGCATCCTGCGCGATTATCTGAGCGACGATTACGCCGCCATCTGGCTGGACAACGAGGAGGAATTCGCCAAGGTCGTCGAATTCGTGGGCCGATTCCAGCCCAAGATGGTTCCGCGCGTGAAGCTGTACACGAAAGATGCGCCCATCTTCGAGGAATTCGGCATCCAGCAGGAGCTGGACAAGGCGCTGCGCCCCAAAGTGTGGCTCAAGTCCGGCGGCTACATCGTCATCAACCACACCGAAGCGCTGGTGGCCATCGACGTCAACACCGGCAAATACGTGGGCCGCGGCTCGACACGCCTCGAGGACACCATCGTCAAGACCAACCTCGAAGCGGTGAAGGAAATCGTGCGGCAGATCCGCCTGCGCGACCTCGGCGGCATCATCGTGTGTGATCTCATTGACATGGAAGAGCGCCGCAACCGCGAAAAGGTCCTGGCCGCTCTCGATCTAGCCTTGCAGCAGGACCGCGCGCCGTCCAAGGCGCTCCCGTTCAACGAATTTGGCCTGGTGTGCATCACGCGCAAACGCACCAAGCAGGCCCTCGAACGCGTGCTGTGCCAGCCCTGCCCTTACTGCACCGGCTCCGGCATGGTCAAGTCCATCCCCACGATTTGCTACGAGATTCAAACCGAAGCCAAAAAAATGGCCGCCGACCTCGACGCGCAAAATTTAACTTTGCGCGTCAACCCCGAAATCGCCAAGGCCCTGAAGACGCGCGAGTCCTCCCTGATCGAGGATCTCGAGCGCGCCACGCGCAAGACCATCATCATCCAGTCGGATCCGACGCTGCATTGGGAGCAGTACGATATTTATTAGCTTCGCGTGGATGACGAGAGATGCGTGTATCGCGAATTTGCGAGGGGGCACACGGGTCCAGCAAAGTAGGGGTCGGCTACAGCAGGTGGGCGTGAAAGGAGTCTCGTGTGGAAACTCTAAGCATACTTAATCCACCGATCACCGATATCCTTAACGACCCTCGCGTCACGTCCTCAGCCTTGTTGAAAATGCTTGACGAACAACAGAAAGTAATTACGCAGCAGTTGAAGGACCTGTTGAGCAAGGTGAAACCGGAGGACGCAACTCCATTCGATGTCATGATCTTCGCCTGCATTCAGCACCACTTGCATGTCACGACCCTTAATACGAAGCTGACTGCGAGGTCGGTGGATTTAGCATATGGGACGCTCCAGCTTAGCCACGCACTCGAGAGCCTGACGAAATGGCTTATCGGATTGACCATCGCGTTGGGTGTCGTGTCTCTTCCATTGGCCATAGATGTCATACTGAAATGGCTAAAATGAGGAGGAAGGCGGCTCGGACGGGTGGTTTGGGCGGGTGGCCCAGCCTTTGATCGGTTTTGAACTTACGGGTGCCGCACCCTTGTGTTATTCAAGGGTGCGGGTTTTCTGATTCTCGATTCGCCTTTCCCGCTGGCGGTTCCGATCTGTCCTTATCTTCGCGCGCGGTGTTCCGCATGGAAGAAAAACTCGCACCCTTCACAAAGGTCGTGAAGAGTGCGGCACTCGAACATTCAACCCGCACCCAGAACCTGGTATGGGTGGCCCGGCCGTCGCTTTGAATTATGGGTGGCCCACCCTTGACGATTTTCAAGGGTGGGGCTTTCGGCCTGTTTCTTCTTGTGCTCTGGAATTTCTCGATCCGTTGCGCTCGGCCAAGGCAATCGAAGCAAGTCAAAATCCACACCCTTCAAGAACGAAGGGTGGGCACCCGAACTTCAGAACCTTCGGCAACGTCCGGGCCGCCCGGCCAGAAAGGACAGCAGAGAGATTCTTCGCTGCGCTCAGAATGACACCCGGTTGGGCGTAGGCGACTGTAGTTCGGCAGGCGAGTGCCCCGGCCTTTGGTTTGAATTTGGAGTGCCCCATCCTTGAGGATCATCAAAGGTGGGGCAAAGATGAAAGCGCAGACAATTGAGGGTCCTGTGGGCGCCAGCCCCGCTTGCTGTCATTCTGAGCGAAGCGAAGAATCTCTCGGTGGTTTTGCGTATGGCAATGACCGTGACAGAGAGATTCTTCGCTGCGCTCAGAATGACACCCGGTTGTGCGTAGGCGACTGTAGTTCCGCAGCCAAGTCCCGCCAATGCGGATTGAAAGACTCGATCAACGCAATCTTCCTCACCCGTAACCATCCCTTGATTTGCTTCTCCCGCGCAATGGCGATACGGATGTCTCCGAAGGCCTCGAAATACACGAGTTCAGTCACGCGGTAGCGAACGGTAAATCCCGGGACGCGCATCTCTTTGTGTTCCCTGACGCGGCGTAGGATATCGCCCGTCACGCCGATATAGAGAACGCGTGATGCGCTGGCCATGATATAGACATGGTAGGTTTTCACCGGAGAGACCCTGGCACGCGATTATACGCACTCTGGCAAGGACCGTGACAGAGAGATTCTTCGCTTCGCCTCGGCGCGAGGCCTCTGTGCGAGCGCTCAGAATGACACTCAGTTGGCGAATGGCAAAGCCTTTGCTCGACCTTGAACTTTCGGGTGGGTGGCCAAGCCTTTGAGCGAATTTGAACTTTGGGAGCCGCACCCTCGTGGTGTTCAAGGGTGGGACTCTTCCTTGCCACGTGCACTTGAGACGAAGCCTCAAGCCGTATAGAGCGATCGCACCTGGAGCAGGATGTACATCTGGGAGAACTGGAAAAGGATGTACAAGGCAACCAGGGTTTCACCGAGTGCGTGAGCGGACCGATCGGCCCCCTCCCAAGCGAGCATGCCGATTGCGACGCCGACGATTCGCGCACAGAAGAACGCATTCCAGCCCCAGCGTTTTCGGTGAAATAGCCCGCGCAGCGATGTGGCAGTCAAAAGCAGTTGAACGGCCAGGCCAATCTCGATGGCGCGGAAACTGGCGACTTCGGTGGCGCCCCCGAACGTCGCGCCGAATTCGCGCAGTTCCATGAAAGCGTACAAGAAGGGCGAGAGCACCAGGACTGACGCGAGCATCACGAGCGTGATTCGCGGCCACCATCGAACGATCCATTTTTTTACACGTTGAGGGATAGGGAGCGGCGCCCTTCGCAATGAGATTGTGCTCAAGGGATGCTATCACCGTCGGGTGGCCCATCCTTGACGATTTTCAAGGGTGGGGCTTTCGGCCTGTTCTTTCTTGTGCTCTGGAATTTCTCGATCCGTTGCGCTCAGACCAGGCATTCGATGCGCGTCAAAATCCCCACCCTTCAAAAGCGGAAGGGTGGGGCACCAGAAACTGCAAAACCGTCGGCAACGTCCGGGCCACTCGCCACATTTGCTTCTTGAATCCCAGGGAAGATCGTATCTGAAATGGGCGAGCTCAATTTCAAAAGATAAAGTATAGTTTCGGTGTTCTGGTGGTTCGTAGCGTAAGCCCCATAGGCGGAAGCTTCGACGCCGGCAAGGTTGGATGCAACGGTCATAGGCAGCAGCGGCCCGATGATTGGCGTGGCGCGCCTGCACTCCAGAACATCGGCGACCCAAAAAGGCTGGTTCTGCTTCCGGCGAAAGGGAGGTGAATCCGTGACGCGGAAATTACTGGTGATGGTTGTATTGGGTGCGGTGGCAGCAGTAGCTTGCCGGCCGGCGTTGGCGCATCATGGCGGGGCGGCCTACGATGTCAGTAAGACGGTTACGATAAAGGGTACTGTCAAGCAATGGGTTTGGAGCAATCCCCATTGCCTGCTCTTCGTAGACGCGACCGAGGACGGCGGCCAGGCTGTCCATTGGATCCTGGAGACGCAAAACCCGCTGAGCATGGCCAATCTCGGCTGGGCCAATGATTCCTTCAAGCCGGGCGACCATATCACTCTCACGGCGACGCCCGCAAAGAACGGCCGGCCCATCGGACTCATCGTGGATGTCGTGCTCGCTGACGGCCACAAGCTGAACGCGAGGAATATCTTTGTAGATCAGCCAAAAACAGACGCGTCTCCGAAACAGTAAGCGACCGCACTGTCGCATTTCACAAAGGAGGAGATTTCGCTATGACAATCAGCCGCGCCGCCGGCCAGGCCCTCATCGTCGCCCTGCTGGTTGCGCCTCTTTTGCACTCGCAAGTCGCGCCCCCAGCCACCGAGAAGATTCCGCCGCTCCCTGCGGCCCCGCCTCCTCCCCTGATCCAGGACGGATGGCATCGATCCTTTCCGGGCCGGGTCGAGCAACGGGAGAAGCCCGCTCCTGCTCCCCGCCATGACATCGGCGGAACTTGGGATCCGGGCCCCACCAGCGGAATCCAGGTACTGGGCGCGGCCGCCAAGCCGGACGACGGCAAACCGGCGCATCAGCCGCCCTACACTCCTCTCGGACTGGAGACGTTGCAGCGAACCAAACCCTCTGCCGCGGAGCGAAGCGTGCTGCCGGGCGAGACCAATGACCCCATCGTTCTGGGTGATCCTCAAGGAATGCCTCGCGAAGACCTCTATGAGCTCCGAGTGACTCAGATCGTTCAGTCGCCGGAGAAGGTTCTCGTTCTGTACACCTACGGCAGAGTCTGGCGGGTGATCTGGACCGATGGACGAGACTTTCCCAGGGATGCGGAGCCGAGGTGGTTTGGGTATTCGATCGGCAAGTGGGTCGATGATACGACGCTTCTCGTCGAGACGCGTGGGGTTGATGAAAGAACCTGGATCGACCGGGCGGGCCGCCCGCACAGCGCGGACATGCGCGTCTTGGAGTGGTTCCATCGCGTGGATCACGATCACTTGGAGCTGTCGGTGGAGATTAACGATCCGAAAATGTATACCAAGCCGTGGGTCGCTCTAGACAGATTGCCTTTCGATATGCGGCCGCCCGATTTCGATGTTCGCGAGATGATTTATGCCCCATCTGACGTCGCGGAATACAACAGGCTTCTCGGCAATCCCGTGAGCGATACGGGCAGCCACTAGGGGGCGCTTCCCGGCACGTACACTCCGTGAGCGCGGACCCCAAATGTGACGGGCGGATGGCGCAGCCCGTGTCGAGTTCAAGCGTGCGGATTTTCTGCTCCTCGAATCTCCCTTCCCCGCTGGCCGGAGCAGCTCTGTCGTTCCTTTGCGCGCGACGCGCTCCGTAGGGAAGAAAAACCCGCACCTTTCACAAGAGACGTGAAGAGTACGGCAGCTGAAAATGTAATCCCCCGAAAACCTGGCCTCCACGCCAAGAGGCGCGGCTTGTGTCTTACAGAATCCGTTCCAGATCGCACAAATACGTGTTGACATGGCAGATTCAGTATCAATAGAGTCTCGCCAAAGACCGGGAAAATCGCAGCCCGAACGCCGACACGATCGTGCGTACCGGCTTTGAGGAGGGTTGACGTGAGGGAAATTCTTGTCATCTCAGGAACAATCATGGGACTGATGCTGTCGTTACCCGTGCCATCGCGCGCTCAACAGCAGGGGCGCTCGTCGCCGGCAAAGCAAGCGGCCGGCGACCTCAAGGCGACCAGGGATATCAAAGTCATATCGAGTGCCGGCGCGCGTGCCTTGGCGGATGCGTGTTCCGCCTGGGCCGAGCAGAACAAGAAAATCGTGGCGATGGCGATTCTGGATTGGGGCGGCAATCTCATCGAGTCCCACGCCATGGAAGGCGCGCCGATGAATGCGATCGACACCGCGCTGTTGAAGGCCAAGTCGGCCTTGCGCTGGCGGCGCCCCACTTCGGAGACGAACAAGATGGTCCGGAGCGGCGAGAATTTGGCGCCGACCTTCATGCACGACTTCCCGCAACCAGGTGCGCTTCCTATCGTAGTCAACGGCCAAGTTATTGGCGCCATGGGCGTGTCGAGTGGGGACGGTGAGAAATGCGCCCAGGCGGCGATCGACGCGGTGTTCAACGGACAAGCGACCACTTCGGCACAGTAATTCGGGCGCAATCGTAGGAGTGGCGCGGAGGACGCAAAGCACTGTGGCGCTTCGAGCCGCACGCTCCGGCTTTGACAACGATCAAGGAGGGCGTCGATTATGGATCCGATTAGACGCAACATACTGGCAACGGGCGCCGCGGCGACGGCAATGGCCGCGGCTTCGGGCCTGTTTGCTCAACAGACTGGGCAAGGAGGAAATGCAATGTCCGTCTACGAAAAAGGCCCCGTTCGCATCCACTATGAAGAGGCCGGTTCCGGCTTCCCGTTGTTGCTCATCGCCGGCGGGGGATTGAATTCCACGATCTCCGGCTTGAATCGCGGCGATCCCTTTAACCCGATCGAGGAGTTCAAGGGAGAGTACCGCCGCATCGCGTCGGACTTGCGCAACGCCTACGACGGCCAGTCCACCGGCCCGCTCGAGATCGACCGGCCGTGGGATGCATATACCGATGACCATCTCGGTGTGATGGATCACCTGGGCATCGGGAAGTTCATGGTGCTGGGATTCTGCATCGGCGGCCCTTTCATCTGGAACCTCTTGCGGCGGGCACCGGATCGAATTGTCGCAGCCGTGCTGGCGCAGCCGAGCGGGTCGCGTCCGGAGATGCGCGACCTTTTCTACGAAACCAATATGAAGGGCTGGGGTCCGGAAGTGGTCAAGCGCCGGCCCGACATCACCATGGAGATGGTCGACAAATTTTTGACCAAGATGTACCGCAGCAACCCCGACTTCGTCTTCACGGTGACACGCGATTTCGTGCGCCATTGCCAGACGCCCGTACTGATCCTGCCCGATGATATCCCGGCGCATCCGTACGCCGTCGCCATGGAGGCCGCGATGCTCGCGCCAAACGCCGAAGTGAGCATGTTCCCGTGGAAGGAGCCCAAGGAGCGAATTCCCCTGGCGGTGCGACAGATTCGTTCCTTCCTCCGGGCACATCGCCCCGCTTCTGCTTAGACGGGCGTGTGGCCCAGCTATTGAGCGCCTTTGAACTTAGCGTACCGTATCCTTGTGGTGTTTCCGGGGTGCGGGTTTTCCGATCCTCGATCCTCCCGTTCCTGCTGGCCGGTGTCGCAGACTTCAGTCTGCGGGTTTCCGATTGATCTTGGCTTGTGTGGCTTATACGGCTGGAACGAAACCCCACAGACTGCCCTTCGTAGATTTAGGGTGAAAAGTCTGTGTAACTGGGGCTATGGTGGCGCAGGCTTCAGCCAGTGGGGTTCGCATTTGCAAGGACCAAAACCCACAGGCTGAAGCCCGCGCCACCAAAACCCGCAACCTTCACAAGAGCTGTGAAGATTGCGGCACCCGAAAATTCAACCCAAACACGAAAACTTGGCCCACCCGCCCGAAAATTGGAAATGAATCTCAATTCCGATTTAGCGCGGGCTCTCGGGAGGAAGGAGAGTTTGATATTCCTTGGGATGAGTAAATCAGCGATAATCAGGGATCCGATCAGGTGGGGTTACCAGGAGGCCGCGTGGTGACAACTGCAAGAGCAATCCCATACGTTGTTTCGATTGTCCTGGTCAGCCTGTCGGTTTCCATCGGCAACGCTCAACAGCAGGCGGAGCCGACAAAAACCGTGCAACTTGCAGGTCTGATAGGAGTGAAAAACAATACAAAGGGAAACCTTACAGTTGAGAACGGAAATCTCCATTTTACGCATTCCAAGAGCGCCTCTGACTTGGCCGCGCCTTCCATGCAGGATGTTGTTACCGGGAGTGACAGTCAACGCGTAATTCGAGGAACGTTGGGCACGCTGAGCAGGTTTGGTCCTTACGGGTCTGGTCCTTTCTTGAGCTTGTTTCGCTCCAAGCTGGATACTCTAACAATTCAATACCGCGACGCCGATGGAGGACTTCATGGCGCGATCTTTACCACCCCTGCCGGCACAGCGGAAGTCATAAAGGACGAACTAATCGGCCTGGGCGCACATACGAGCATCCCGACGCAAGGAGAGCCTGCCTCGGATCTTCCTCATCCCTCGGACGCGAAAGAGCCGTACTTGCAATCGCAGCCAAGACAGCCGGCGAGGATCAATGCATCCGCGATCACGGTCATGATGATCCAATCAGACGAAATTAAGCTACCCGCGGAATTTCAGGTCTCACTTTATGAAAACCTGATGCAGGAACTGCAGAAGAAGGGCGGCTTTCAGCACGTCTATCGCGAAGGCGATCGAAATTCCGCCGACGCTCCGAATCTCATTGTCTTCCACGGCACGGTTCGTGGATTCAAGAAAGGCAGTGAAATGGCGCGGGACGTTACCACTGTTGCGGGCGCGACCTCCATTCGCGTTCATTGCGAATTTACCGACAAGGACGGCCAATTGCTGCTGGCGCGTGACATCAGTGGAAGAGTCCGGTTCTTCGGAGGGAATCTCAAAGCTACTTATGACTTTGCCAAGAAAGCAACCAGTGTCGCGCATGAGAATATTTCCGCAGTGGCACGTGGCCCAGCCATTTAACGGTTTTGAACTTTAGGGTGGCGCACCCTTGCTGTGTTCAAGGGCGCGGATTTTCTGATCCTCATTTCTGCCGTTTCCGTTGGCCGATTCCGATCTGCCCTTTCTTTGCGCGCGGGGTGGTCCGCAGGGAAGTAAAACCCGCCCCCTTCACAAGAGCGGTGAAGAGTGCGCACCCGGAAAGGACAAAGACCCACAGTCTGGAGGCCAGCGCGGCCAAAATCCGCGGAAATTAGATTTGCGCTGCTACCGAGGCGGCCAAGTCTTGCGCTTGTTTTTCCCTCGCCGTACCAGGATCCTGTGAATTGACGCTGATGAAATAGCGAACGCTGCCTTTGAGGACGTGGATCGCGTGATTCTTATCGATGTACGCGGAATCTCCGATGCCCGAGGGCTTCGAGGTGGCGGGGAACCAGGCCGACAATTTGTCGAAGGTCTCCTTGGCTTCCGCCGGCGATCGATCGACGTAAACGATGAGAGTGACTACTGAAGATCCGCTCTTCTGCCCGGTGAAGGCGCAGTTCGTGCCGGCCGGCTGGCCTGCGTAAGCGGGCGGCGCGGCATTCTTTTGAGGGGCGCTGAACGGCTGGCCCAGCGTTTTTTGCAGTTGCTGAGTCGCGAGCAGGGAGCAAATGTCGGAAGGCAGATCCTTCGCTGTAACAGGATTCGCAGGGAATGCGAGGAGGAAGAATGCAAGCATCAGCGCAATAGGAAAATCGCAAAGTGGGAATCGCAGGAGTTTCATGGGAACCCCCCCTGATGCGGGATTTCGATTTGGACTGGCCGGGCGACTCATAATTTATAATTGATTCCTTCCGTTCGCAACGCTTCAGGTGGATTCTTGACTGCAACTTCAAAACCTTCGGCAACGACCGGGCCGACTGTCCGAATCTGGAATTTGACCCATATGACAAAAATGAGTAGTTTCTTGAATCTGGAGTCTTCCAATGCTCTTGCTTAGCCCTCGTTCCTATCTTTTTGTTCCTGGCAATCGCCCGGATCGTTTTGCAAAGGCGTGCGCGGCCGGAGCCGACGCGGTGGTTCTCGATCTGGAGGATTCCGTCGCCACCGGAGACAAATTGAAAGCGCGCGAGGCGGTGGCGGAGTGGCTCTCGGCTGCGCAGCCTGTGCTGGTGCGTGTCAATACTTCGGAGAGCGAATGGTTTCGTGACGATTTGAGCTTAGGCCGGAAGGCGGGTATTGCGGGCGTCTTGTTGCCCAAGGCCGAACGAGTCGAAGAGATTCAACTGATTGCGGAAAATTTTGGCGCGGAGGTGCCCATCCTGCCACAAATTGAAACGGCACGGGGGTTCCGGAACACGCTGGCATTGGCCGGCGCCAAACTTGTGCGGCGCCTGCTGTTTGGCTCCATTGATTTCCAGCTGGATCTCGGAATGGCCGCGGAGGAGGAGGAGCTATTATATTTCCGTTCGCAGATCGTTCTAGATTCGCGACTGGCGGGGATTCAGCCCCCGGTGGATGGCGTCACCACGGACATAAATTCACCGGAGCGTGTGCGCGCCGACACGTTGCGCGCCAGGCGCCTGGGCTTCGGCGGAAAGATGTGCATTCATCCCAAACAAGTGCCGGTCGTCAACGAGTGTTTTACTCCCAGCGCGGAAGAAGAAGCGTGGGCCAGGCGGGTGGTGGAGGCGTCTGCGGCCGCGCGAGGCGCGGCGACGTCCGTGGATGGGAAGATGGTGGATCGTCCAGTGCTCGCCCGGGCAGAGGTCATTCTCGCGATGCTGGCGCAACTGCGCGCACGGTAATCGGGGGCCGGTAGGCGAGCCCTGGGTCTCTTTCCCGTGGCAAAGGGACCCGCCCTTCCAACGGCGCAGGACCGGGCAGGCAAACTTCAAAGACTTCGGCAATCTTCGAGCCACCTGCCAGGATCAGGTCACGCGTGCCGCTCCAGTTCAATGGTGGCCTTTGTGCGCGGAGTCTGGTGATTCCCATTTTGCCCAGGCGTTGCCATTTTCTTCGTGTGTTTTTCTGGCCAGGGCATCCAGATGGATCTTCATCGCGCACGGGTCGCAGATGGTTTTCTCGGAGGGCTTGCCGCACACCTTGCAGATGCCCTTTGAGGACTTGGGCCGGGGCGCATGTACATCGGGCGAATTCACGCCTATCTCCTTTGCTTCCGCTCGCGGGTGGCCGCGAATTCTTTCCGCCCTGGGCGCTCTCGAGGGCCATCTTTATTATATCGCAATCGGATATGAATATATATCGCAAGACGATACTAATGGGGCGCAGGTGGACGGCTGAGCCGCTTGCGCCAGCCTTCGGGCCAGCGCGAATCCAAGCGTCCCCCGAATCGCCTACCAACTACAATGGTGGACGAATAGTGGTGGTATCATCCGGTTGCGAATCCAGGTCCACTCAAAGAAACACGAACGGACCGGCTGCGGCCGGTCCTGCCTGTAACGTCTTCAAATCGGCGCGAAACACCGTAGCCGGGAAGCCGGTAAATTGGAGGAGCGAACCTTGAAATCCCCACTTTCGATACTAGTCGCAGCCGCTCTTGCAATGGCCATCCCGCTCAGCACGGGAGCCCAAAGCGAAATCACTCTGCTGTCGCCCGATCCCATCAAGGCGACGCTTGAAAAGTTGGTTGGCGGCTTCGAAGCCAAGACGGGTACGCAGGTCAAAATCACTTATGGCACAGGCGTGAGCACACGGAAGACAGTTGCAAGCGGCCAGGCCCTGGACGTGTCGTTGCTGTTTGCGCCTTTTCCGGAAGCCCTCAAAACAGGGAACATCGACCCTAGCAGCGCGACGGTCATCGCGACACTCCGCCTGGCGCTCGCCGTGCAAAAGGGTGCGCCCAGGCCTGACATTTCGACTGCTGAGGCGGTCAAACGCACGCTCCTGAATGCGAAGTCGATCCTTTCCGTGGATCCGACTCAGGGGAGTGTCGGGGGGATCGCCCTGCTGACGCTTGACAAGCTCGGCATCACTGACCAGGTGAAGGCGAAAATCAAGTGGGTGCGGACCGGAGAAATCGTCCAGGAATCGGTCGCCAACGGCGAGGCGGAGATCGCCCTGGGCCCTTATCTCAGCGACATGCGCAACCCGGGGCTCGATGTCGTGGGGGCTTTGCCGCCCGAAGCTTCGACGCCTGTGAATATTACCGGGTTTTTGTCCACCAGCGTGAAAGATCCGAAAGCCGCCAGGGGGCTCCTGGACTATCTTTCATCACACGAAGTCGCGCCTTTGTATGAGGCGGCGAAAATATTTCCGGCTCATTGAGGTGGAGTAGCACAGGCACTCTTGCCTGTGCGGTTTTGTAATCTGTAAATTATGGATACTGGCTCCGCAGCAATCGCAAAAACCGCACAGGCAAGAGTGCCTGTGCTACTGGATCCTGGCGCGATTGACTTGAAAGGTTGGCTGTCATATTCTCCGGTCAAATCAGTCACACGGCAAAGGCCGGTTCGCGAGGTGCCAAATGAAAAGTAAGCGGCTGATGGCGTTAGCCTTGCTGGCTGGGGCTTTAACGGTTTGCGGGCCGCTGCTCGCGCATCACGGAGCTGCGGCATACGAGGACAAGATCGTTGTCCTGAAAGATGCCACGGTGACTAAGTTCGTATGGTCCAATCCCCATAACATAGTCATGTTCGAAGTGAAGGACGATAAAGGCGAGATCACCCACTGGGCCGGGGAAGCAGGCAGTCCTTCGGCGACCGGTCTTCTGGGCTGGAACAGGAATTCGCTGCAGCCGGGAGACGTTATCACCGTTTACATTTATCCCGCAAAATCCGGCAACCCTGTCGGGCGCCTCAACAAGATCGTGTTTGCCGACGGCAAGATTCTGAGGGATAGCCAGCTGGGGGGAGACAAGAAGGAGCAGTAAGGAAAACCTTGCAGTAATCATGCAGGATCCGTAAGAAAGCGCCCGTTTGGGCCTCCGGTGAAAACGCATGTCGATCCAATGGGGACGCATCTTACTCGCGGCTTTCCTGATGGAACTCGTCCTTTTCGCGATTGCGGTCCCGCTCAACTTGAGCGGTAAAGGCCGAGTGGCGCTTTACGTTATGCCTCCGATGGCGCTGATCGCCACATTCGCTATTACCATGTGGCTCGGACGGGGAATTTCATCGAAGCTTGTTCTTCACGGCGTGCTCATTGGGATAGCAGGCACGCTCATGTACGTCGGTCTCACGCGAGGAAGTCCGGAACCGTGGCAATACATCGTCGCCAACGCGTTGAAGATTGTTGGCGGCGCCGCCGGGGGAATGGTTCTGGCGCGGCGGCGGCTGGTCACGACAAATTAGCCGCCGAAGGCCGAATATTTACAGGAGACTACTTGCACAGCAAGCTGCTCTTGTTTTTGACTTTGTTCGGTGGCCTTTCCACGATTTGCCGCCCCTTGAATGCCCACCACGGAAGCGCGTCTTACAAAACGGACAAAGTAGTGGTCATGAAGCAAGCCACGGTGACGAAATTCGTGTGGGCCAATCCCCATTCGATGCTTCTGTTCGACGTGAAAGACAACCACGGCAACACCGCCCACTGGGCCGGCGAAGCGGGCAGTCCGTCGGCGATTCGCCTCCTGGGTTGGAATAAAAATTCACTGCAGGCCGGAGACGTTATCACCGTTCAACTGTATCCCTCCAAATTCGAGAGCAATGTCGGGCGACTCGAGGAGGTCGTACTTGCCGACGGCACGACGCTAAAGGATAGTCCGCGGGGGGACCGGGGAGTATTATCCAGATACTGAAGGTAGTCTGTTTCACAGGTTCGAGACGATTTGCGAGCGGGCGCAGTGAAAGCGGCTCCGGCTTGTTTTGGAGCGGCGAGGGGGCCGAAATGCGAAATCTGTTTCAGTGTTGCGTCGTCAGTTTGGCGGGAGCGTTGGTGGCTTCGTCCTTGGCGTTTGCCCAGAGCTCTCCCAAACCAAATTTTGGCGGTCCCGAAGATTTATATGAAAAATTGGGAGACACCGGTTCCGGGGGCCCCGCGCCGCGCCGCGATTTGACCGGTTTTTGGGCCGGGAGAGTGGCCGCCAAGCTCAACGCCGTCCCACCGATGACGCCCTGGGGACAGGAGCAGTTCCGCCTGCACAAGAGCAATGGGGAATATCCTGTCGCCGACTCCAACGATCCGATTAAAGGCTGCGACCCGCTCGGGTTCCCGCGCAACATGCTTTTCATGACCAGGGGCATCGTGTTCACCACCATGCCGGGCAAGACAATCGAGATGTCCGAGTACAACCGCATCTGGCGCGAAATCTGGACGGACGGGCGAGAGCTCCCCAAAAATGTGGGCGGGAGAACGGCCGACGCGCCCGATCCGCGGTGGTATGGATATTCGGTGGGACATTGGGAGGGGGACTACACTTTTGTCGTCAATACCGTAGGCAGCGACGAACGCACTTGGCTGGACAATGCCGGCCACCCGCACAGCATTGATCTGCGCGTCGAGGAACGCTACACGCGGGTGAATCATAACCACCTGGAAGTCACCATTAAGATTGACGATCCGAAGGCTTACACCCAGCCCTTCGTGATTACCAAGAGCGAATTCACGTGGATTCCGGAACAGGACTTCGAAGAGGAGCTGTGCGTGCCGTCCGAGCAAGCCGAATATCTAAAACTAGTCGCCGAACCCGCAGCGCATAGTAAGAGCAAATAGGACGGGCTTCAGCCTGTCTGCTTTTGACTTTCTCAACATCAGAATCAAGATCAAAACCAGACAGGCTGAAGCCCGTCCTACTAATCCGTATCAAACCTCTGCTCTTTCCACGGGTCGCCGTACATGTGGTAGCCGTTTTGTTCCCAGAATCCGGGTTCGTCCTCGGCGGTGAGCGCGAAGCCGCGACACCATTTCACGCTCTTCCAAAAATACAGGTGAGACACGACGAGGCGCAGAGGATAACCGTGCTCGGCGGAGAGCGGTTCGCCATCGTGTTCGAGGGCGAAAATTGTGTTGGGCTTCATTAGATCTTCGAGAGGAAGATTGGCGGTGAATCCGTGCTCGCCGCGCACGATGGCGAAGCGCGCTGCGGGTTTCGGTGTGACAAGCTTCATCACTTCGGTGAACAGCACGCCCTTGAAGCTGTTGTCGAAGCGGCTCCAGCGCGTCACGCAATGAATGTCGCACTGAATTTCGGACCGCGGCAGCTTGTTGAATTCCTCCCACGTGAGCCGCACCGGTTTTTCGACCAGGCCATCAATGCGGAAATCCCAGGTGCGCAGGTCGGCGCGAGGCACGTCGCCGTAATGCAGCACCGGCCACTTCAGCGTGAGCGATTGCCCGGGCGGCAAGCGGCCTTCGCTGCGGCGCTGCTGTTCGAGTTTTTTCCGTTCGCTGCCCTCGCCGAAAATCATTTTTCTTCCCCCCGGCCAGAGAAATTTTATTGTACCTGAATTTCGCGCCTGTCCAGGCGCATCGCGGGGATAGTAGCGCCGGCGTCCCGCCGGCTCTGGCCTCTTCCAAAAAAACGCCGGCAAGATGCCGGCGCCACGAGCGGAACTGGCCACATCGGCTGTGCTACCATAAACACGATGAGCGCTTTAGCAGCATGAGGAGCAATTGTGCCGGCGCGTATTCTCAATGGGATCACAATTCGAGACCAAATCTACGCCGAGCTCAAGCGGGAAATTGCTGATTTGGGCGCCCTGGGAATTCGGCCCGGGCTTGCGGCGGTGCTGGTGGGTGAGAACCCGGCGTCGCAGATTTATGTGCGCAGCAAAATTGCGGCTTGCGAGCAACTGGGGCTGGGAAGCTGGCAGGTCACGCCGCCCGCCACGGTTACGACCGGCGAAATGCTCGCGCAGGTCGCGGAGCTGAACGCGCGCGACGACGTGGACGGAATTTTGGTGCAGCTTCCCCTGCCTTCGCAAGTAGACACGAAACGCGTGCTTGAATCGGTGGACCCGGCGAAGGACGTGGACGGGTTTCATCCGGTAAATCTTGGACGGGTGGTCTCCGGCCGCGCGGGCCTGGTGGCCTGCACACCGGCGGGGTGCATGGAAATTTTGCGGCGCAGCGGGATTCCGATCGAAGGAGCCGATGCCGTCGTCGTGGGGCGCAGCGATATTGTCGGAAAGCCGATGGCGCTGCTGTTGATGCATGCCAACGCGACGGTAACGATATGCCACTCGAAGACGCGCGATTTGCCGGGGGTGGTGCGGCGAGCCGGCATTGTGATCGCGGCGATTGGCCGCGCGGCGATGATCGAGCCCGATTGGGTGCGGCCGGGCGCGACGGTGATTGATGTCGGCATCAATCGCATCGTCGATGCCGCTGAAGCGCGGCGTATCTTTGCAAATTTTCCCGCGAAACTCGCGCAATTCCACGAAAAAGGCCACGTGCTGGTGGGAGACGTTCATCCGGGCGTCACAGAAGTGGCAGGCACGATTACGCCTGTGCCAGGCGGCGTGGGTCCGCTCACGATTGCCATGCTGATGAGCAACACCGTGAAAGCAGCGCGCCTGCGGCGTGCCCGCGGACTCGCGGCGCCCGACAGCTTGACCGGCGCCGCTGCGGCCAAACCCTGATGCTGCGCGTCGGCCTGACCGGGGGAATCGCCACTGGAAAAACAACGGTGGTCGCGATGCTGCGCGAGCTTGGTTGCCGCGTGCTCGAAGCCGACAAGATCGCGCACCAGATGATCTTGCCCGGCGGCGCGGCTTACGACGAAGTAGTGCGCGAATTTGGCCGCGCCATCCTCACGCCGGAAGGCCTGGTGGACCGCCAAAAGCTTGGCGCCATCGTGTTCGCCGATCCGAAGCGTCTCGCGCGTTTGAACGCCATCGTGCACCCGCCGGTCCTCGAGGAGCAGAGCCGCCAGCTGGCCGCGATCGAACGGGCCGACCCACATGCTATTGCCGTGGTGGAGGCCGCGCTGCTCATTGAGGCGGGATTCGACAAGAAGCTGGAATGCCTGGTGGTCACCTGGTGCACGCCGGAGCAACAGCTGGCGCGGCTTACGCATTCCGGCTCGGGCCGTGGGCTGACAATCGAGCAAGCCCGGCAGCGCATCGCATCGCAAATGCCGCTTGAGGAAAAACGGCGCAGGGCCGATGAAGTGATTGATTGCTCGGGAACGCTCGAACATACCCGCGCGCAAGTGATCGCGCTCTTCGCCAAGCTCAAAGGGATGGAAAGCGGGAAATCCAGAGAGAAGAGAGCGGGGAATTAGGCCTTGGGTTGCGACCCCAAATTGTTTAGTTTGTGTAGCGCTCGCTTTCAGGCGAGCAGCGCTCGAATCCAAGATGCCCGCATGAACGCGGGCGCTACAAAAACCTAACGCGAAACGCCGGATGGAGCACTTGGTAGCAGGAGGGAAATCGTCATGAGCGAAGGAAAAGACAGCCGGGGCGTCGTTCGTTTGCTGGCCCTGGGTTTGGCGCTCGTCCTGGGAGCGTACTGGGCGGGAAGCCGCTGGGGGCAGAGGCAGCCGCAAAACGTCGGAGCCGTGCCCGTCTCCTTCCCCGAACCAAAACCGGGAGAGCTGTTGGGCGAGGAGGCGATCTACGTCAAGATTTACAGTCAAGCCGCCCCGGCCGTGGCCAACATCGTGACGCGCACGCTCGAATATGATGTGTTCATGGAACCGGTTCCGGTGGAGGGTGCGGGTTCCGGATTCGTGATCGATCCGCGCGGATACATCCTGACGAATTTCCATGTGGTGCAGGGAGCGCAGAATATCTCCGTCACACTGGGAGACCGCTCGCATTACGACGCGAAATTCGTTGGCGCCGACGAGCGCAACGACATCGCGCTCGTCAAGATCGATCCGAAGGACAGAAAACTTCCCGCACTCACCATGGGCGATTCTGACAGCCTGCAAGTCGGCCAGCTCGTTCTGGCAATCGGAAATCCTTTCGGCTTTCAAAGCACGCTCACTACGGGAGTCGTCAGCGCGCTCGGCCGCACGGTGCAGACCGGACAGACTACGGTGATCGACGGCGCCATTCAGACCGACGCTGCGATCAATCAGGGAAATTCAGGAGGCCCGCTCTTGAATTCACACGGCGAAGTTATCGGAATTAACTCTGCAATTTACACGCCGTCCGGAACGACCGCCGGCATCGGGTTCGCCATCCCCATCAGCACGGCGCGGCAAATCGCGCAGGACTTGATTGCAGAAGGCCGCGTTCGCCGCGCCTCCATGGGAGTCGAGGCCCGCGTGCTTACTCCGCCCGTGGCGGAGGCGGTGCATTTGCCGGTTGACGAAGGCTTGCTGATCGAACGTGTCACGCCGGGCGGCCCGGCAGCGAAAGCGGGACTGCGAGGCGGCGACCGCCAGGCCATTCTCGGCCTGCGCAGGATTCTACTGGGCGGCGACGTGGTCACGGGAATCGATGGCCGTCCGATTACTGGACAAATGGATCTCAACCTCGCCCTAAATCGGAAACGCCCCGGCGATACGATAAAGGTGGAGTATTACCGCGGCGGGCAAAAGATGGAAGCGCAGGTGACGCTGAACGACGCAAGTAGGTAGCGCGCCTACGATGAAGATTCAATATATCTCGGATTGAGTTTTTGATGAACTTTGACGTCCAATGCGGCCAAACGTTTACATCATCGCGGGTCCAAACGGCGCCGGTAAGACGACATTCGCTCAAGAGTTTCTGCCTCATTACGCCGATTGCGCAAATTTCATCAACGCGGATCTCATTGCACAAGGCGTCTCCCCATTCTCGCCTGACGCTGCCGCGTTTCGGGCAGGAAGGCTCATGCTCGGTGAGATCGCTCTACGCGTCAGGAGGCGGGATGACTTTGGTTTTGAGACGACACTTTCGGGACTCAGCCATCTGAAGTTGATTCACAATCTTAAGAAGGGTGGCTATCGGGTGCAGATATTCTATCTCTGGCTGCCGACCGTCGAACTGGCGCTCGATCGAGTAAGAGGAAGAGTTCTGAGAGGGGGGCACGACGTACCGGAAGTTGTCCTTCGTCGCCGGTTTAATCGGTCGATCAGGAACTTCATGAAGAATTACCGACTATTGGCAGATTTGTGGACGTTTTTCGACAACTCCGGCGAAACGCCGGAAATTGTCGCTTCCGAGGCGGAACACAAACTTAGTATAATATCAGCTGACAAGTTCAGAGACTTGGTTGCGCGTTATGGCGGAAAATGAGCAAACCTCCGGCAAATGTTCTGGAATTACCAATAATTGAGCGCGCTGAAATGGCCCTAAAGGCAGCCGTCGAAAAAGTGATGGAAGAACACGCCCGCGAAGGTCTTCCCGTCTACATTTGGCGTGACGGCAATGTCGTTGAAATTTCCGCGGAAGAACTAAGAACGCGTTACCCACGGAAACCACAGGAGTCTTGAATCCTCAAGAGTTCCATTGAATGCGTTCGCGTTCCCGATCTGCTTCCGTGAGCGAAAACCAGCTCTCTGCTGCATCTCGCAGGCGCTCTAACATTTTTTGCATTTCCCGATGCTTTTTCTCGAGCCCCTCGTGATCGGTGTCTTTGGGCACCTCCAGCGTCGGTGCGATGATGAGCACGGCGCGCGTGTAAGGCTTCGGTATTTGCATCAGGTCCCAGGACTTTTTGAGCGTCCAGGCACGTTCCAGCCCGATGTGAAATAGAACAACCGGCCGGCCCGAACGCCGAGCCAGCATCACAGGGCCGGGCTTTGCCACATACCGCGGACCGCGCGGCCCGTCGATGGTGAAGCCCGAGTCGAATCCTTCATCAAGCCGCTTCGCCATCACCGCTAGCCCGCGCAATCCTCCGCGCGTCGAACTTCCCTGCGCTGTCATGTAACCCAATCTCTCAATCACGCGGCGTGTCCATTGCCCATCGAAATTCGTGGTGTTCATGAGCACGCCGTTGCGGTTTCGGAAATACCAGGTTGCCGGAATGATGCAGCGGTGCCAGAAGGCGTAGATGTACGGCAGGCCGGGCGTGTATTCGCGCCCCGCCTTCTGCCCGCCTAAAATTTCGAAACGAATGGTCGGCCCGAGCAACCGAATCATCGCCCAAACAACCCAACCGATGATCGGGATCAATGTGCGTTGGAGGAGATTGAGTTTTGGCAGCCGCGTGTCATAGTGAACCACGAGGCGCGGTTCTTCCTGTCCCGGCGGCGTTTTTACTTGTTCTGGCATGCGGTTATAGTATAAGTCGAAGAAGGTGTTAGGATAGCCTCACCACGCCCTTCAGGAAGTTGCAGGCAAATTTGCTTTCCCTAACGATCGAAAGGAAGCATTTGGCCACTTGGACGAAAATATGCGCCACCGCATTGCTAGCGATTGTGGCAGCGCTCTCCATCCGGGAAGGCCATATTTCCGCGCAGGATTTTCCCGCTATCGTCGGACGAATTGAAGGCAATGACCTGGAAGTCGTAACCACTACTCCGTCGGGAATCGAAACGGACGCCGCGCCAACGGTAGTGGCCAGCGGCAGTGACGTCACGCTGCGTTCCGGACGCGCGCTTCTTCTGCTGAACGCCGGCGGCGAAATCAGCATTTGCGGGCCCGCGCATTTCAAGTTGATCAAGTCCTCCGGAGCGGTGACGATGGCGCTTGATTACGGCCGCGTTCATCCATCATTAGAGACCCCGGACGGATTCACGATTTACACGCCGACGATTGTTGCGACTCCCATCGCGATTTCCGGAGGGCTCCGCGACATGACGGTGGGCCTCAGACAAGACGGCGAAATGTGCGTCCTCGCCGCGCACGGAGCCATGCGCGTGGAACCTCAGTTTTCCGACCAGAGCATGATCGTTCCGCAAGGCGGCACGGTGAGCCTCGCCGGAGGGCAAATTGATTCCCTTCACGCCGACGTCTCCGCCTGTTCGTGCGATTATCCACGCGCCCACATGGACCCTCCCAGGTCCGCGCCGCCGCCGCATTCCCAGGCGGATCGAGACTTCGGCGCACTCGCATCCCTCACACCCCCACTGCCGCCGAAGCGCAATAGAACCGAAAGTACTGCGCCGCCCTCCGCTTCCGCGGGGGAGCCTGTGTACACGGTGGTCATGCCGCCGCTCAGTTTCGACGCTAATTCTCCCGAACCTCCTCCCGACCCTGCCCCCGAAACCATTCTGCTGGTACGCGAAGTGCGGCTGCGCCCTTCAGTTGTATTTCACGGGCACGTGGACCCCGCGCCTTCGCCGGCGGCCGAGCCGCCCGCTACTCCCGCGGCCCGCGCGCCCTCCGACGACCGGCTCCCGGAATCGCAACCCAGTTTTCTGGATCGCGTGAAGAATTTCTTCCGCAGGCTGACGAGTTCGAGCGGGGGACCCTGCGCCGGAGCGGGTTGCAACAGCTAGCACGGAATTTTCTTTAGCGATCTTCGAGTCTGCAACCGTGCAAATTGGGCCAGGCTTGAGCCTGACCATGACGCCAACGTCTCGCCGCCGCAAAATACCTTCAAACGTAATTTACTCATTGAGTATTGTACCTACAATTAGAATGGGCTTGAGGAAGATACGTCGGCCTCAGGTCATTATTGGTGACAAAAAACATTGACGTTTGTTTTGCATCATGGTACCTTCCGCCCCACTCTCCAGGAATTCATCCAAGTAGGCGGAGCTAATGCCCAGCCGGTTGGATTTGCATCCTGGGGAGTGTCTGCGGCGCGGCGTGTTCCCCGCGCTTCGCCAAGGACGATGGCGTGGATTGCATCGCGTATTCTTTTTCGCATCGCCTCTATTCTGCGTGATATGCACTTCTTGCGGCGCCGTTGGCTACGGGCCGCCTCCACCGGTGACTGTCAACGTCACACCCAATTCGGCGCTGCCCTTTCAGGGCGAAAAGTTGCAGTTCAATGCCACCGTGCAGAACGCATCGGACCCCGCCGTCAACTGGCAGGTGAACCAGACGACCGGCGGGAATCCGATGGTGGGGATGATTGATTCGACCGGGCTTTACACAGCTCCTGCTTTGGTTCCGAACCCGCCGACTGTTACCGTCATCGCCGTCTTGCAATCGGACTCGACCAAGACTGGCTCCTCAAGCGTCACCATTCTCGCGCTCAGTTCGATCCAAAACATCACGCTTTCGCCCATGTTCTCCAGCGTCACCACATCACAGCCGCTGCAGCTGAGCGTGTCTCCCGGCGTCTTGAGCAGCGCCGGTGTGAATTGGGCGGTCGATGGGATCCCGAACGGAAATCCAACCGTGGGGACTTTTTCCACGACCGCCACTCCGGGGATTCCTCCGAACGCCATCGATTACATTCCCCCGCCGACGGCGGGTCCCCATACGATTACCGCAACGGCGAACAACGGCCCTCCTGCCTCGGCAACAGTCGAGGTCACGGATTTTGCGGGCACGTTCACCTGGCGCAATGACAATTCACGTTCCGGCGTGAATGGCAAGGAATTGGCGCTGGCTCCGGCCACGGTCAGCCCTTCCAGGTTTGGAAAATTGTTTTCCTGCACCATCGATGGCTATGCCTACGCCCAGCCACTCTACGTGCCCAACTTGCCGATTCCCGGGAACGGAACGCACAACGTCGTCATCGTAGCCACGGAAATGGATTCGGTATACGCGTTCGACGCGGACGCCAACTCCGATCCTTGCATCCCGCTTTGGAAGACAAGCCTCATTCCCGGTGGTTCGGAGCCGGTTGCTTTTCCCAACTCGAACTTGGTGGGTGGCGACATCGTACCTTTCGTAGGAATTACCGGTACTCCGGTCATCGACATGAGCAAATACATGCTGTATGCTGTAGCTGCGGCACAGGACATCGCTACCGGTTCAAGATATTCCCATTCTCTCTATGCGTTAGACTTGGCCACGGGTCAAGAGCAGATTAGGCCCCTTGGAGCTGAAATCGCCACAGTGTCAGGGCAAATTCCTGCATTCTCTTCAAGTTTTGAGAACCAAAGGCCGGCACTCCTCCTCGACAACGGAAACGTGTATGTTGCCTTTGGATCGTACGGCGGACAGTGCCTCTTACCTCCGCCTCCGGGGGAGTTGGGCCCTTGCCCATATCATGGCTGGCTGTTTGGATATGACTCTTCCTCGCTGCAACAAACCGGCGTTTTCGACGTCACCCCCGGCACTTTCCAAGGAGGAATTTGGCAGAGTGGAGGCGGCCCGTCGGCGGATTCGAATGGCAATATTTTTGCTGTGACAGGAGATGGGCCGTTCGATGTAAATCGAGGCGGGATGAGCTACAGCAACAGTTTCCTCCGCCTCGGAACGGCTGGAGGGCTGACCGTCTCCGATTCCTTCACCCCATGCAATCAGGCAATGCTCCAAACAGAGGGACTCGATGTCGGGGCCAGCGCGCCGGTTCTTTTGCCGGATTCGGCGGGCTCCGCCTCGCAGCCGCATTTGCTGATCGGTGGCTCGACAGGCGGGTCTCTCTATGTTGTGAACCGCGACGACATGGGGCAATATGTCTTCCCCTGCCCCGATTCGCCATCACGAGTACAAACGATTCCCCTTGGCGGGGCGATCCTGAGTACTCCGTTGTTCTGGAATAATTCCGTTTACGTCGCGCCGGCGAATGAGACTCTGATGCAGTTTCCCGTGTCTGCGGGCATTCTCAATTCTTCCCCATCCGCTTCCCAATCTCCTGAAACACTGGGTCCGCAAGGGGCTACGCCCGTCATTTCTTCGAATGGAACGAACAACGCCATTCTTTGGCTGATTGACTCGAGCGGGGCCCTGACGGGTGCGCCGGCCATCCTGCGGGCCTATGATCCGAATAATCTTTTGAACGAGATCTACAGCAGCCCGACTGCTCCTTCATCACCAGATGCTGCCGGCCCGGCTGTTAAGTTCACCGTTCCCACGGTCGCCAATGGCAAGGTGTATGTCGGGACACAGACGGAACTCGACGTGTACGGGCTGTTGAAGTGATTTTGGTGGAACACGCTTCAGCCTGTTTGCTTTTGAATTTTGCTAGCTCTACATGCAAACCAAACAGGCTGAAGCCTGTTCCACTTTACATCCCTTCGTAATTCGGGCCGCCGCCTCCTTCCGGAGGAACCCAGGTGATGATTTCGTAGGGGTCGGCGATGTCGCAGGTCTTGCAATGCACGCAGTTGGAAGCGTTGATTTTCAGGCGCGGCTGGCCCTTTTCCTGGACCATTTCGTAGACGGCGGCGGGACAGAAATACTGGCAGGGATTTCCGTACTCGGTCACGCATTTCGTGGCGCACACGTTCAGATCGGCGACGACCAGGTGGCAGGGCTGGTCCTCTTCGTGCCGCGTGCCGGAATGATAGACGTCGGTCAGACGGTCGAAGGTCAGCGCTCCGTCGCCCTTGAACCGCTCCGGCGCCGGTCCCGATCCATTTAGCTGGCGATACTCCTCGTGCCCGGGTCGCGCCCGCATGGGATCGATGAGGCCGCGCCCGCCCGTGACAAATTGCAGTCCGGCGTGAAACAACCCTGCATAGAGGCCGTGGTGGAAGCCCTGATGAAAATTTCGAACGGCCCACAGCTCTTTTTTGATCCAGCTTTGCTCGATCTTGCGCGGAAACGCGGAGAGAGTTTTCTCGGAGGCATCGGCGGTTTTCAGGGCCTCGAAAACCGTTTCCGCGGCGAGCATACCGCTCTTGATCGCGGTGTGTATGCCCTTGAGCCGCTGCGAATTGAGCAGGCTTGCGGAATCGCCGATGATTAATCCGCCGTCCACGTACTGGCGGGGCATGGAATACCAGCCGCCGTAGGGTACGGTCTTGGCGCCGTAGCGCACCAGTTTGCCGCCTTCGAGAACGCGCTTGAGGAACGGATGCGTTTTGTATTTCTGAAACGCTTCGTGCGGATCAAAACGCGGATCGTGATAATCGAGGCCCATCACCATGCCGGTCGAAACGCGATTGTTCGGCAGGCCGTAGATCCATCCTCCGCCATACATGCTGGAATCGAGCGGCCAGCCGAGTGTGTGCGCCACATATCCCGGTTTGATCCGTCCTGGCGGAACTTCCCAGAGCTCCTTGATCCCGATGCCGTAAACTTGCGGATTCAGGCCGTCGAGTTTCAGCCGGCTCACCATTTCTTTGGTGAGCGATCCGCGCGGGCCTTCGGCAAGAACAGTCACTTTTGCGCGCAACTCGTAGCCCGGCGTGTAGTTGTCCTTGGGCTTGCCTTCCTTGTCGACGCCTTTGTCCTCGGTGGTCACGCCGGCGATGCCGCCGCCCTCGTAAATCAGATTTTTGCCCGCAAATTGCGTGAATAAGTTCACTCCCGATTTTTCGACCAGGCCGCCGAGCCATTTGACAAGCTTGTTCAGAGAAACGATGTAGTTACCGTGATTTCTCAGCGGTGGCGGCGTGATCGGCAATTTCCAAGCGCTCGCGGAAGTCAGAACGAACGCGGCGTCATCGGTGACGGGCGACTCGAGCGGCGCGGCCTTCTCCCAATCGGGCACGAGTTCGGCGAGGCCTCGCGGGTCCATCACCGCCCCCGAAAGCTGGTGCGCTCCGATTTCGCGCGCCTTTTCAAGGACGTAAATATTTTCAGGGGAAAGTTCGGGCTTGGCGCCGGCGGCGTTGTGCTGCGCAATCAAACGCGAGAGATGCAGCGCGCAGGCCAGCCCGGCAGGCCCCGCGCCCACGATCAGAACATCCGCGTCCAGCCGCTCACGCTCGACAGGCATATTTCAATCCTAGCAGAAGGATAGCCTTTGCCGGCGCGAGCGTTTGAGCGGTGTTTTTGCAGGGCAATAGAAGAGAAGCAGCGCATACGGTGTTCTTGAAATTTCCCATCTGATTGCATTCTCTGTGCTTCTCTGTGTCCTCTGTGTTAAGCCTCTTCTGGCGAGTGGACCAAGGAAAAACCAATAACCTAACACAGAGAACGCAGAGGAGCACAGTGACCACGGAGGAGATGGAATCGAGAACGGCCTCTAATGGCTAATCCTTCGCAATTCCTCGCAGCGCGGCGTCCTGTGGAACCGGCTTTTCCGGGTTGGACCAATCGTAGAAACCTTTGCCGTTTTTCTTGCCGTACCAGCCGGCCATCACCATGCGCTTCAGCAAGGAAGGAGAGGCGAAGCGCTTTTCCTTGAATTCGTCGAACATTACATGAGTGATGTAGTACGTCGTATCCAGGCCGACGAAATCGAGCAGGGTAAACGGGCCCATGGGGTACCCGCAGCCGAGTTTCATTGATGCGTCGATATCGGCCACGGAGCCCACGCCTTCTTCGAGCGCGCGAATCGCATCCATCAAGTAGGGCAGCAGCAAGCGGTTGACGATGAAGCCGGTCTTGTCGCTGGTGCGCACCGCAATCTTCCCCAGCTTTTTCCCAAATTCGCAGGCGGTTTCAAATGTTTCATCGGTTGTGACAATGGTGCGCGCGACTTCCACCAGCTTCATGAGCGGCACGGGATTGAAAAAGTGCAGGCCCACGAACTGGCCGGGGCGCTGCGTCGCGGTCATGATCTCTGTGATCGAGATCGAGGACGTATTGCTCGCAAAAATGGCCGAGGGCTTGACGATGGGATCGATGGCAGTGAACATCTTTCGCTTTTCGTCGAGATTTTCAATGACGGCTTCAACAATGAAATCGCAATCGGCGAGATCCTGTTTGCGCGTGGTGCCCTTCAGCCGCGCGAAGATCGAGTCCGCAGATTCAGCGAACGCGCCTCTGGCCGCGAGTTTGTCGAGCGACTTGCGGATGGCCGCAAAGCCTTTCTCAATGAATTTCACGTCGACTTCCAGAACGGTCACCTGAAATCCCGCCGTGGCCGACACCTGAGCGATTCCGGAACCCATTAGGCCGCAACCGAGCACGCCAACTTTTTTAATTTCCATTACGCAGCCCTCTTTTCGAGCGAAATTCGCGCAAAACAAACGGCGCTATCATAACTCAAAAGGTTCGATGGTTTTCGCGCCGCGATGTCGCCAATGGTTTCCGCCAACGCCGATGGTGAGGTTGTGTTTCATGGCGCTTCCGAGCGGTTCTTGCACTGCGCCAGGCTGGCGGGGGACGAACTTAACCTATAGGTTTTGTTACAATTTTTTGACAAATGTTCAACATTGCAAAGACATTTTCGCTCTGCGGCCGAAGTATTCTGGGGCTGGTCCGGGCGCGCAAGAGAGTGCCAGAGACGGCCCATTTCCTTCACTGCACAGGGGGAGATAGGCCCAATTCTCTGTACTCTTCCCGGCGGGGGCTGTGGGCGCGCCCGGGCATTTTTCTCGAAATTCCCACATAGATTCAGGAATTTTAGAGATTTGCGTGGCGATTCGATATCTAACACGCTGACCGTCGGGCTATCTGTGGAAAAACTCGAGTAGCACAACGACTCTTGGCTGTGCGGTTTTGTAAGCCTCGCACACAGAGAATTCCAGCCAAAGTCGATCGCCAACCCCGCACAGCCAGGAGTGGCTGTCTACCAAAACCTGCCTCGAATTGGCGTCGCTGCGCGGGCGCTTTACGTCGCTACATTCTCAGGAATTTCATTCGCGGAGAGCTGCACTCTCGGCAATTTGACGAGGAAAGTTGTTCCGCTCGCCGAAGTGTTCTCGACCGAGACGGAGCCTCCATGGTCGGCAATGATTTTGCTCACGATGGCGAGTCCCAGGCCCGTGCCATTGGCCTTTCCGGCGCTGACAAAGGGATCGAACAAATTGTTCCGGATGGCGACCGGAATTCCCGGCCCGTTGTCCGAGACGCGGATCTCGAATGTGTCCGCCGTGGACACGATATCGAACGCGATTCTTCCCCGTAAATTGGGGACGGCCTCGCAGGCGTTCACCGCAAGGTTGAGCAGGGCGCGCTCCATTTTTTTGGGATCAAAGACTCCCGCCATATTGCCCGCCGAGCGAATGGAAATTTCCCGGTCGCGCAATTCCGGGCGCGCGCGCGCGGCTTCGATGGCGCGGCGAACGCATTGATCCATGGAAGCGTTCACGGGGGAGATGTTGCGCTGTTCGCGCGCCAAATCGCGCAGGGAATCCAGCAATCCGGTCATCTCTTCCGAGGCGGTCTGAATTTCCCTGTACACTTCGTCCCGATTCAGCCTGAGTTTCTCCGCTTCGTATAGAAATTCGGCGTTCGCCACCAGGGCGGCCAGGTGATGGCGAAGATCGTGCGAGATGGAATTTGCGGCCCGGCCCACGGCGGCGACCCGCTCCGTATCAATCTGCTTTTTTTGAAACGCCAGCAATTCTCCGCGCATTTTGGAGAAGGATTCCGCGAGCTCCACAACTTCACTGCTTCCGCGCGGCGTAATCGAATAGGCGTAATCCCCGGCGGCAAGGGCGCGCACGCCGGCCACAAGATTGTCGAGGGGATGCGTAATCGTTCCCGAAACAAAGCGCAGAGAAAGAGACGCAAAGAAGATCGCCGTCAGACCCACCACCAGAATCGTGCGGTTCAGTTGGCGGAGAAAGGCCATGGGGCGAGTCAGGGAAATGAATACATAACACTCCACCGGCAACGGTGGATTGGCTTGCAGGGTAACTCTGGCCACCTGGAACGTGTCATTGCCCAGCGTTACCTCGGTCGTGCCTGTGCTGGGCAGGACTTCCCGGGCGAGAATGCGGCCTTGGATTACGGCCTCTTCTTCGGGCGAAAAAGTAGAAGCGATGATTCGATTGTCGGCGAGCAGCACGATTTTACTTTCGGCAACGAACCCGAGCTGCTCGGCAATCCTCGAATTGGTTTCGTATCCGATGGCCACAAGACCCAGGACCTTGGCGTTATTTCCAGTCCCCGCGAGGATCGGGCGGAGGAAGACCCAATACAGCCGCCCGCCCGAATACCACCAGGAGGAGCCCTGCCCTTCTCGTAAGGAGGTTCCCAGGGAACTTTCCGCCGCCTCTCGATCCAGCCCTTGCTTGGTGACGTCCAGCGCGACCACGCGGCCTGCCGGGTCAGCCAGCAGGAACAAGTCGCTCCCCGCGAGCCGCCAGAAAGGGGTGGACCCATCCTGGATGGTTGGCGCGTCCCGCGTGGTCATCAGCGCTTTCAAGGTGGGAATCTCGGCCAGCAGAGACGCCGTCCGGGACAATTGGATCTGCAATTCCCGCTGAACTGTTCCGAATTCCTGGAAGGACGCGTCCGTGCTGTACTTCACCTGATCGTCAATCTGCTTGCGAACCGTATGCCGAAGGATAAGTAGAATTGCGCCCGTCAAGGCGCAGATAATCAGCAGCGTGGAAAGCAAAAGTTGCGATTGCAACCGCAGGCGAGCCATCGAACTCTCCGCGAGTCGAACTAACCTTTTCTATTTCCGGCGGCACTGCCGAGGACGAATTTATAGCCCGCGCTGTGCACCGTTACAAAAAAGCGAGGACGCGCTGGATCGGTCTCAAGCTTCTGGCGAAGCCGGAGGATGTGGTTGTCCACTGTGCGGGTGGATGGATAGTTCTGATATCCCCAGACCTCGTTGAGCAATTCCTCGCGTGAAATCACGCGCTCGGACGTCCGTGAAAGAAATCGCAATAATTTAAATTCCTGCGCCGTCATACTGACCGGCTTGCCGGAGCGTTTGGCTTCCATGCTGGTAAAATCGATTTCCACCTCGCCAAAGGTCAACACATCGTGAGGGGAAGCCGCTTCGGCGCTCGCCCCGGCTTGTGACTTCGGCACATTGCGCCGCATCGCTCGGCGCACGCGCGCGAGCAGTTCCTTGGGGCTGAACGGCTTGGTGATGTAGTCATCCGCTCCCAATTCGAGAAGCACCACTTTGTCGTCGACGTCGGCATTGGCGCTCAAGACCACAATCGGCACCGAGGGCATCTCCGACTTGAAAGATCTGCAAAGCTCCTTGCCGGAAAGCCCGGGCAGCTTCAAGTCCAGGACCACCACATTGGGAGGCTCATGGCGGAAACTCTCGAGACCCCCTACTCCATCCGAGGCGATCCGTACCTCCAGCGAGTCGGACTCGAACAGGCGCTGGAGCGTCCGCTGCATCGGGCGGCTGTCTTCAATGATCAGAACCGTTTCCATGGGTTGTACCTAGCCCAGAGAGTATACTTCGGGAGCCCGGTACAGAAGCAACTCGGTGACAAATTGTTGACAACTGCCGGGGTGGACGGCAAGCGGTAGGGTAGCCCATGCAGAATCTGCCTTGTCCGCGGCCGAATATTCAATCAATGCGGCAATCGCTTGGCCGGGGAGGAGAATTTGGAGCGGAAAATCATCAACCCGTGGAAATGGCAGGACGCTCTAGGATTTGTACAAGGACACGAAGTGACCGGAGGCCAGCGCGTCCTCTACTGTGCGGGACAGGTTCCCGTCGACGCAGACGGCAAATCCGTCCACGTCGGCGACTTCCGCGGGCAACTCAATCGCACGATTGATAATCTCCAGCAGGTGCTCACCACGGCGGGGTTCGGCGTTTCAGATGTGGTCCGATTGAATTTCTACACGACCGATCTCGAGGAATTTTTAGCGAACCGCAATGTGATCCTGGAGCGGCTCGCGGGAGCTGGACGCCGGCACACAAGCACGCTGCTCGGGGTGGCCTGCCTGGCGCGGCCCGAATTTCCCATCGAGATCGAAGCTACCGCAGTTAAGTGATTCCTCGTTCTTTAGGCGAATGAAGAATCGGGTTTGGTCCGTTTCCAGACTGCTCACGGATGCAACCGTTGAGCGCCAAATGGAAAGGCGCGCCATGCAAAAAGCGATTGACAGGGCGTTCACAATTCAACTACAAAGCGCAGGCACACTTCCATTGCGTGCGGAAGCGGCTAAGCGTATAGTGTCGGCGGGCCAAACCAACCGGAGTGACCCTCCAAATTAATACGCGCGGCCGAATGAAAGATTTGGACGAGACCGCGCAAGCTCCGATCAACTTCGATCGCCGGACGGCTCCGCACTCCTGGAGCAAGGCGAGAGAAGGAGGCAAAATGAAGTTTCAATCCAGGCGAGCGATCCTTTCTGCCGTGGGAACCATGGCCGTGTGCCTCCTGTGGACCCCCTGGGTACGCAGCCAATCCGCCATGGCTGGCGCGGATCAAAAGCCGCAAATGTCGGAAGATGCTTTCAAAAATATCCAGGTGCTCCGGGGAATTCCCGTGAACGAATTCATGGGGACGATGGGTTTCTTCGCCGCGTCACTGGGCATGAACTGCACGGACTGCCACGTCACGGAAAGTGCTGGCGACTGGAAGCGATATGCCGATGACACTCCGCTGAAACAGACGGCGCGCAGGATGGTTCTGATGGAGAACCTCATCAACCGGTCCGACTTCGGCGCCACGCGATTGGTGACCTGTTACACCTGCCACCGCGGCGTCCAGCGCCCCGAAGTCACGCCGAGTCTGGCCGAGCAGTACGGGGCTCCGCCTCCGGATGATCCGGATCGAATTGAGGTTCTTCCGAATACTCCCGACACCTCTGCCGAGGCCGGGCAAATCCTTGACAAGTTTATTCAGGCTGTCGGCGGAGCACAGCAACTTTCCAAACTGAATAGCTTCACCGCGAAAGGAACTTACGCCGGTTTCGACACGGATTTTCGCAAAGTTCCGGCGGAAATTTTTGCCAAATCTCCGAATCAGCTGACCATGACCAATCATTTGTCCGGGGGGGACGATACGACAACCTTCGACGGCCATGAGGGTTGGGTCGCGGCGGCGGACCGACCGGTGCCGATGATCCTGCTTACAGGTGGAGAACTTGACGGCGCCAGGCTGGACGCGGAGCTCTCCTTCCCCGCGATGCTAAAGCAAGCCTTAACCAAATGGCACGCCGGTTTTCCGCCTGTCACAGTGGACGATCGCCCCGCTCAAGTTGTGGAGGGGATCGCTGCCGGGGGAACTCATGTGAAGCTATTTTTTGACAAACAGTCCGGCTTGCTGTTACGGCAGACGCGCTTTATTGACACCAGGGTGGGCTTGATCCCCCTGCATATTGATTATTCCGATTATCGCGCCGTCTCCGGAGTCAAGATGCCCTTTAAATGGCAAGTGACCTGGGTGGACGGGCAATCGACTACGGAACTAACTGCTGTGCAACCGAACGCGGCAGTCGCGGCGGCAAAATTCGTGAAACCGGCTGGGGCTGCGGCGAAGTAGAACTGGCTACTGGGCCGTTTCCACGGCTTGAAGTTTGCCTGCAATCGTGATTGAATTTGCTATGAAGAGGGATCGCAGAGCGATTTTGGAGGCGTTTATGGCGAATGGGTTTCGTCCGCAAGTTCTCGCTTCGTTTGCTGTGATGGCTCTGTTTTCCGCGGCGGCGATGGCAGCGCCGTCTCCGCAAGGCCAGGAGCAAAATAAAACTGCTCCGCCACATCCACTGGCTTGGGCGTACGCCGTACAGGATCCCCCCGCCACCCCTCCGCCTGCGCCAACGGATGACGCCGACGTCAAACAGATTCCGGGCAGCACTCAGTCCTTCACCATGAAGCAGATTCGCGATACCGGCAACCCCGTGGACTGGTTCCCGAGCGACCATCCACAGATGCCCACCATCGTGGCGCACCGCCGCTCTCCGGGCGTGAACCCCTGGATCGGCAGCTGCGGTTTGTGCCATTACCCGAACGGCAAAGGCCGTCCTGAGAACGCCGGCGTCGCCGGTCTGCCTGCCGGCTATATCTTGGAGCAACTCGCCGACTTCAAGAATGGTGCGCGAAGAACCGCGGATCCCGGAAAGAGAAACACGGCTACAATGGCCGGAAACGCTTCCGGCATAACCGATGATGAAGCAAAGGCCGCCGCCGACTACTTTGCCTCCATGAAGATGACACCGTGGATCAAAGTGGTTGAAGTGGAAACTGTGCCGAAGGTCAAGAACGTGGGAGGCTTTTACGTTCCCATAGAAGGATCAGAGACCGAGCCTATAGGTCAACGAATCCTGGAAATGCCGGTGGATCCCGAGGCTACTGAGAAGTATCGCAACCCGAGGTCCGGATGGACTGCATACGCTCCCATGGGCAGCATCAAGCGGGGCGAGGATTTGGTCGTTCGAGGCGGCGCGGGCAAGACCGTCGCGTGCGCCGCATGCCATGGCGAGGGTCTGAAAGGCAACGGCAATTTCCCGCCGCTCGCGGGACGTTCCCCCAGCTATCTCGCACGCCAGCTCTACGATATACAGCAATACACGCGCAACGGCCCGGGAACCCAGTTGATGCGCCCGGTCGTGCAGAATCTGACGCAGGATGACATTCTGGCGATCACGGCCTACCTGGCTTCGCTCGAGCCGTAGCTCTGAGGCTCGCTTTCAGGCTGGGAATCGGTGGCTGCTGAAAAGCCGCGGCGTGAAAACTCGGTCCGGTGACTCGCAAGAGGTTCCCTTTCACATCGGCAAGTACGATTAACGCCGATCAGGTTAACCCCTCTTCCATGGCCAGAGAATTTTTTCAATTCTTGTCCGAACCCGAATCGTTACCCAAAGCCGGCGCGGTATTTTCAAGCCAACGCCATTCGGTGTATATTAATGGGCAAATTGGTAATGTCGAGGTTGGAACTTGTGGATTGCCAAAAAGGGCGCGGGAGCTTTTGACCGCCTCATCGAGAAAGGAACTTCACCATGGCGCGAATCTCGCTGAAAGTAAATGGCAAATCGAGAGTGGTCGACGCGGATCCGAACACGCCGCTGCTGTACGTCCTGCGCGATAACCTGGCGCTGCATGGCCCCCGGTTTGGCTGCGGCCTGGGGCAATGCGGGGCGTGCACGGTGCTGGTAGACGGCAGCACCATGCGCTCCTGCATGCTTCCGGCTTCCGCGGCGGAAAATAAAAACGTCACCACGCTGGAGGGATTGGGGAGCGTCGCTCATCCTCACGCGATCCAGGCGGCGTTCGTGGAAGAGCAGGCGGCGCAGTGCGGCTACTGTATGAACGGCATGGTGATGGGCGCAAAGGCCTTGCTCGACAAAAATCCTCATCCGACGGTCGCGGATATCAAGCGGTCTTTGAACAGTTATATCTGCCGCTGCGGCACTCACCTGCGGGTCATCCGCGCGATCCAGCGCGTCGCAAATGCAAGCGTGAAAGCCTAACGAAGGAGAGCGAACATGGAAACCAAATCCATCTCCCGCAGAGATCTTCTCAAGAGCACAGGCGTACTGATCGTGGGCTTCAGCTTCTTCGGATCGGTCGCGAGAGTGCTGGCCCAGGGCGAGGGCCTCTCCGTCGACGGCATGGACCCGACCGTGCTTGATTCCTGGCTGGCCATCTCGAAGGACGGCACGGTCACGGTATTTACGGGCAAGGTCGAACTCGGCACGGGCGTGGTGACCGCGCTGGCGCAGATAGTGGCCGAGGAACTCGACGTGTCCTTCAACAAGGTGTACATGGACTCAGGAGATACGGATAAGGCAGTTGACCAGGGAGTAACCGCAGCCGCCAGGACCGTCGAGCGCGGCGGCGTGCAGCTGCGCCAGGCTTCCGCGGCGGCGCGCCAGGAGTTGCTCAAGCTGGCCTCCGCGCGTCTCGATTCCCCGGTCGATAAGCTTACGGTAACGGATGGCGTAGTCAGCGTGGTCGGCAACTCCGCCAGGAAGATCGCCTACGGAGATCTCCTCGGCGGCAAGCGCTTCAACATAAAAATCGTCGCCGCCGGCATCGGCTGGGACATGAAAGTGGCCCCGGAAGTTCCCGCCAAGAACTCCAAGGATTACAAGATTGTCGGAAAATCGATTCCGCGCGTGGATCTGCCGGAAAAATTCACAGGTGAGTTCGTCTACTCGCAGGATGCCAGCGTGCCGGGAATGCTTCACGGGCGCGTGGTGCGTCCGGCGACGTCCATTTCGGCGCCGGCGGGCATCGATGAAAGCTCGATCCAGAATATTCCGGGCGTAGTGAAAATCGTGCGCGAGGGAACCTTCGTCGGCGTGGTGGCGGAGACGGAGTGGGCGGCGATTCAGGCGGCCCGGACGCTGAAAGTTACCTGGTCCGAGCCAACGCTGAAAATGCCTTCCGGCCCGGATGAAGTTTTCGATTACCTCAAGAACACCAAAAGTTTTAAAGACAATGTCATAGTGAACCGCGGCAATCTGGACGCGGCGCTCTCGAATGCGCAAAAGAAATACGAGGCCACTTATTACTGGCCGTTTCAATTGCACGGAATGATGGGTCCGCCCTGCGCCCTCGCGGATGTCCGGGGAGACAAAGCCACGATCTGGACCGGGACGCAGGGTCCGTTTCGAACGCGGGATTCCATTGCCAGGATGTTGAACATTCCGCCGAAAAACGTTCACCTTCTCTACCGCGAAGGTTCGGGCAGCTACGGGCGCCTGGAGACCGATGACGTGGCCGAAGACGCGGCCCTGATGTCCCGCGCCGTGGGCAAGCCGGTCCGCGTGCAATGGATGCGCGAGGACGAGCACGCCTGGGATCCCAAAGGTCCTGCCCAGATGCAAACCGTGCGCGCGGGCGTCGATGCGCAAGGCAAGATAATCGCCTGGGATTTCATGGACCGGAGTTTCCCGTGGACTGAATCGGATGCCAATCCCATGCTGGCGTCGAGCCAAATCGGCCTGAAGCCGGCGGGTGCGGGATTCTTGAACGGCGCCGGAGGCGGAGGCCAGATCTACACGTTCGAAAACCAGAAAGTTCTGGCCACGGATATCCCCTGGGTGCAGCAAGGCCAATGGCCCCTGCGAACCAGCAATCTTCGCGCGCCGGGGGATCTCGGCCGAGTCTTCGCCAGCGAATCCACCATCGATGAAATCGCGGCGGATCAGCACGCTGATCCGTTGCAGTTCCGGCTGCGCTACCTCACCAGCGACAAGCGGATTTCCGAAATTCTTATCGCCACCGCCAAGAGAGCCGGCTGGACCGATCGCCCTTCGCCCGCTCCCGCATCCACGGGGACCAAGGCCGTGGGCAGGGGCATCGCCGTAGCCAATCGCGCCAATACCATGACCGCAGCCGTCGCGGAAATCGAAGTGGACAAGTCCACCGGTGATGTGACCGTAAAGAAAATTACGCTGGGGCACGACTGCGGCCTGATCGTCAATCCCGACGGGCTGAAAAACCAAATCGAAGGAAACGTATTGCAAGCGGTGAGCCGGGCCCTTTTGGAAGAAGTGAAGTTCGACAAGACCGGGCAGAAGAATCTGGATTGGGACAGCTACCCGGTCATCCGCTTCGAGCAAATTCCGGACGTTGAGATTGTGCTCATCGACCGGCCGGAAATGCAGCCGCTGGGCGGAGGCGAGCCCTCCATCGTTCCGGTCACGGCCGCGATCGCCAACGCTATTTTTGACGCCACGGGCGCGCGCCTGCGCCAGGTTCCGTTCACGCCGCAGCGTGTGCTGAGCGCGATCAAAGCCTGACCGGCTAAAACGCATTCTTGCGCCGCAGTGGCGACATCTGCTGTGACACCCCGCTTCGCGCCGATCCCGGTTGCCGGCGCGAAACTATTTTGTTGAATGAATCTTCTGATGTATGCTTTTGTTACCTGGCCCTGCTAGTTAGCCACCTGGTTATTGCTTTGAGAATATTTCAACGGCGGAGGTTTTATCGACCATGATTATCGGTGACCGATTGCGTGTTCTTCGGGAACAGAAAAAGTTCTCTCAAGGCGAAATTGAAAAGCGGACGGGCCTGCTCCGCTGCTATATTTCACGCGTCGAAAACGGCCATACCGTGCCGGCGGTCGAAACGCTGGAAAAATTCGCCCGCGCCCTGGAGGTCCCTCTCTACCAGCTTTTTTACGACGGCGAAGAGCCGCCCAAACTGCCCATGCTCCCGAAGCGCAGGTCGGCAGGCGCTCTGGTGTGGGGCGATACCGGCAAGGACGCCCGGACGCTGGCGAAGTTCCGCCAACTGCTCAGCCGGACGGACGAAGAGGACCGGCGGCTGCTCTTGTTCATGGCGAAAAAAATGGTGAAGACGAAGACCTCGTGAGCGGCGGCGCCCTCATTGCCAGGCTGCTCCCTCGAGCCTTGCTTGTTCATTAACCGATTGCCCGGCGGCAGGATTCCACCATGCCGGGCCTTGTTGAATTATCTTGCCTCCGGGAGTGTGTACCCCTCCGCATAAAACGTGACGGAGAGGTCGTACCAGTCCATATTCATCCCTTCCAAAACCCAACGAACTGCGGCGGCCGGATGCAAGCGGTCGGGACCGGTGTATGTGGATTCGCTCATCGGCTTGCCGGAATGCTCCGTCCAATTGGTCCAGGACGCGGGAGAGGCCTCGCGCAGCGCACCACATACTGCCTGTATTTAGTGTTGAGCGTGGCGCGATTTTTGGTTTCCATGACGTCGCACTCATTGGAATAATGCGGCTTAGCGGTCTGCGCGATGTAGCAGGGCATGGCTCCGGGCAGAGTCACGCTGGATGCATACGCGGTTGCGTCCCCGGAAGCGCGCGGGTCCTTGCGAATGGAGGCGAAATCATCCCCCCGGTGATCCAGGATTTGCTTTATCGATGCGGTAAGATCGTCCAGGGCAAACAGGCCCGGACCAGCCAGCAAGACCCAAAATAGCGCAGCCCAGCACCGATTTGCCCGTTTCATTTCACGCCCCCACATTCAGCATCAAGATGGATCGTCCGTGTCTGGTTGCACCACGATCAGCAGCACGATTCCCACGACCGTGAACATGCGGAAAGCCTCTTCCTGACCATTCCACACTTTTGATTGCCACATCAGGAACCACTCGCCACCTATGGACAGAAACGCGACCAGCCACATCAGCAGGCTGAGGGTCAGCCCGCCGATGGAAACTCGTTTGGCGCGATGAAATGCCGCGGCCGTTCCACGCAGCGCCCGGGCCATGCGGAATCCGCCCCACCAGACCAGAACCAACGTTATTGCCTCCCACGCGATGATCGAAAAATAGAAAGCGGTATGCAGCAGCGGCGAGTGGATGGCGCGCCACATCCCGTTATTCCCCGGAAACGTCGTGTCCATCATCATCACGTGGCGGACGAATTCGTAGTCGGAGCCGTAATCCGTGATGTTGTTGAAGACCACCAGGGA